>Ga0222719_10005667_pt1 | contig 10732 bp, 9 predicted proteins | sample C33_34DmetaG_FD_165039 | JGI IMG/M metagenome (GOLD analysis project Ga0222719, IMG submission 165039) | Estuarine water microbial communities from San Francisco Bay, California, United States - C33_34D | ecosystem: Environmental > Aquatic > Marine > Unclassified | place: USA: California...
AACAAATCGGAGAATGGCGCCCTCGGCACGAATCGAACGTGCGACCCTCCCCTTAGGAGGGGGATGCTCTATCCACTGAGCTACGAGGGCGTTTAAAACATTATTTTAACCTGATTGTTGTTACCTTATTTTTTCTGTGTAAAAATAATTTCATGGATGAAAAAAAGAATTGTCATGAATGCGGTCTTCATGACCGCATTATGTATAAGTGCAAATACAATAAACAAGACTGGAGTTTTCTCTGTCAGGGCTGCCTGCTGGAGATAAGATCAAAATTTGGAGATGATCTCGAATTTGATCAAACCTGGAAGACCTTTTAGTTTATTTTTTTAAAATATCTTGTATCAAATTAAAGCCAAACCTCACGCCGAAGCCATTAACATCTGACATAGCAGCGCCTAAGCCGCCTTTTGTATTACTTGAAGACAAGTCAACATGAAGCCACGGTTGTTTAGAGTCAGTTAAAAATTGATTTAAGAAGCGGGCCGCGTGAATATGATCTGGCCCGCCTTCCAATGTGCATTGTTTAATATCAGCAATATCGCTTTCAATATCTTCTTCATAATCCTCATCGAATGGAAAGCTACAGACTCTTTCTCCTGCTTGCTGTCCTGATCCAACGGCGAGGCAAGCAAGCTCTGGTTTGTTGCTAAATATTCCGCTATAACGATCCCCCATGGCAACCGCCATGCAGCCAGTCAACGTCGCAAAATCGATGACTGCATCCGATTTAGTTTTTGTGGCTAACGTAAGGGTGTCAGCGAGTACCATTCTACCTTCAGCGTCTGTATGGATAATTTCAATGGTTTTTCCATTTAAAGCTTTCACGACATCATTTTGTTTATAGGCTTTTGGGCCAATATGATTCTGAGCAATTGCTAGCCAGCAATCAATTTTCACAGGGAGTTTGTTAAGAGAAGCGGCTTCCAAAATTCCTAATGCGGTTGCGGATCCATTCATATCCTCATGCATGCTGAACATGTATTTAGATGGCTTTAGGTTATGGCCACCGGTATCAAAACAGATGCCCTTTCCAACAAGGGTAATTGTTTTTTTGAAAGTTTTAGGCTGATAAGTCAGATGTACAATGGCCGCATCTTGTGGCTCTGAACCTTGCCCCACTGCAACAAAGGCCCCAGCTCCCATTTTTTTTAACTGACTCATGTTGTATTCTTTGAATTTCCATTTTCTTTTGGTCGCCAGTTTTTTTATTTCACGACGATAATGAGTTGGAGTCAAATCATTAGGTGGGGTCATCGTAAGCTGCCTAGATAAAGTGTTCCCCTCTATCAAGGCTTCAATTTCTGCAACATCTTTAGCAGATAAATTGCCATAAAAATTAATCACTTTAAGTTGTTTTTTTTCAGTTTTACTTTTTCTTGAAGGTAGGTCTTGAGAGTTTAAAAGGGCTGTATATAAAAGCTCGCGGTTCCATATAGGATCATTATCTTCACAATATAAATTAATCGTATCCGGATTTTCACTTAAAAGATTTTTTAGTCCTTTTCTTAAGTGTGTCTGTATTTTAAAAGTACTTTTAGGGCTGTATTTAATAAACACATGATGACCAGCATTATCCCCATCAACGCTTAAGAACTTAGTCTCCAAATCATTAAACTTCATATTTAAACGTTTTAGTTTAGCTTGTGCCATATCAGAAAATAATTCAGATTTATCATTTTTAATGACATTTAGATAATGTTTCGCGGATTTTAGAGACATTTTAGCTGAACTTTTTTGAAGATTAATTTTTACTTTCATGCTTAGATTCCACCCTTTAATTTTTTTATGAAAAATTCATTATTTAACGTAAAATTATACTCTTCGAGACATGATTCACACTTAAAGTTCTTAATATTTTAATTAGAACAAATTAAGACTTAATTTTATTACGTTTTTATTTTGGAGTTGTAGTTTATGGAGTTGTATCCAGATACAGATATTCAAGAAACCCAGGAATGGGTAGATTCACTTAACTCAGTCATCGAATCAGATGGAGCTGAACGTGCTCATTACTTAATTGAGATGATGATTGACCAGGCACGTCGCTCAGGATCCAACCTACCATATAACGCCACTACTTCATACGTAAATACGATCCCGACCCATTTACAGCAAAAACACCCAGGCGATCCTGATATGGAAAGAAGAATCAGGGCCATCATTCGTTGGAATGCAGTGATGACGGTATTACGAGCCAATGAAAAGTCTCCAGGAATTGGTGGGCATATAGCCAGCTTTCAGTCTTCAGCAACTCTTTATGATGTAGGCTTTAACCACTTCTTCCGCGCACCTAATGAAAACTTTGATGGGGACTTAGTCTTCTTTCAGGGCCACAGCTCACCAGGTATTTATTCAAGAGCATTTTTAGAAGGTCGATTAACTGAAGATCAACTCAGTAACTTTAGACTTGAATCAACAGGACAAGGGCTTTCAAGCTACCCTCACCCCTGGTTGATGCCAGACTTCTGGCAATTCCCGACGGTATCCATGGGACTCGGTCCTATTATGGGAATTTATCAAGCCCGCTTTCTTAAATACCTTCATGACCGCGGAATTGCTGACACCAGCGATCGTAAAGTCTGGGTATTCTGTGGTGACGGTGAGATGGATGAACCAGAGTCACTAGGTGCAATATCACTGGCGGCACGAGAAAAACTAGACAACCTTATTTTCGTTGTGAACTGCAACCTGCAACGCCTAGACGGTCCGGTTAGAGGAAATGGAAAAATAATCCAAGAACTAGAATCTGATTTTAGAGGTTCTGGCTGGAACGTGCTTAAGGTAATCTGGGGTTCTTACTGGGATCCTCTATTTAATTTAGATAAAGAAGGTTTGCTAAAAAAACGTATGGAGGAATGTGTGGATGGTGAATTCCAAAACTTCAAAGCCAAAGGTGGGGCGTACACAAGAGAACATTTCTTTGGTAAATATCCTGAATTAAAAGAGATGGTATCCGCCATGTCAGATAGCGACATATGGAGACTAAATCGTGGCGGTCATGATCCGCATAAAGTATATGCTGCCTATGCTGCGGCAACATCACACAAAGGTCAGCCATCCGTCATTCTTGCCAAAACAGTTAAAGGTTATGGTATGGGAGATGCTGGTGAAGGTCACAATGTTAGCCATCAACAAAAAAGCATGGACATTGAGTCACTGAAAAAATTTAGATCACGATTTGATCTTCCTATAACAGATGAAGAAGTAGAAAGTTTAAAATTCTACAAACCGGAACCTGATTCTCCAGAGATGACTTACATGCGTGAGAGAAGAGAAGCGCTAGGTGGATCATTGCCTCAAAGAAAAACCAAAGGTAACTCATTAACAGTTCCAAGATTAGATAGCTTCTCAAATCTTCTAACATCAACAGGTGAGAGAAAAATATCAACCACCATGGCATTTGTTCGCATGTTAACCACCATGGTGAAAGATAAAGAGATAGGTAAATACGTGGTCCCGATTGTTCCAGACGAAGCGAGAACGTTTGGTATGGAGGGTATGTTCAGACAATTGGGAATTTATTCGTCAGTGGGTCAGTTGTATGAACCGCAAGATGCTGACCAGGTGATGTTTTATAAAGAACAGAAAGATGGACAAATTCTAGAAGAAGGGATTAATGAGGCTGGATCATTCTCGTCATGGATTGCATCTGGAACTTCTTACAGCACCACAGGAATACAAACCATACCTTTTTATATTTTCTATTCTATGTTCGGCTTCCAAAGAATTGGTGACCTTGCCTGGGCGGCTGGTGATTCAAGAACAAGAGGCTTCTTACTAGGTGCCACAGCAGGTCGAACCACACTAAATGGTGAAGGGCTTCAACACGAAGATGGTCACAGTCATTTATTATCAGCGACCATTCCTAATTGTGTATCTTACGATCCTTGCTTTGCTTATGAGTTGGCCGTGATTGTTCAAAATGGTCTATATCGCATGATTGAAAATCAGGAAGATGTGTACTACTACATCACGATTATGAATGAAAACTACTCCCACCCTGATATGCCTAAAAGTGTCGAAGATCATATTATTAAGGGTATGTATCAATATAGTAAAGCATCTGGCAAGGCCAAATATAAAGTTCAGCTTATGGGTTCAGGGGTTATCTTAAGAGAGGTCATTGAAGCGGCAAAGTTGCTTGAAAATGATTGGGGTGTTGAATCAGATGTCTGGAGTGTGACCAGCTTTACTGAGCTTCGTCGCAATGCTTTGGATGTTGAAAGGCATAATCTCTTAAACCCTGATGACGAACAACGATCATTTATCCAAGAGCAAATTACTGACACTGAATCTCCGATTATTGCTTCGACGGATTATATGAAATCATTTTCTGATCAAATTGCTAACTTTATTCCTAACTCATTTACCTCGCTTGGAACAGATGGGTTTGGCAGATCAGATAGCCGTGAAGCATTGAGATCATTCTTTGAAGTAGACCGATACTATGTTGTCCTTGCCGCCTTAAAAGCATTGAAGGATCAGGGCAAAATTGATAAAAAAATTGTGAGCGAAGCGATTAAAAAATACAACATTAATCCTTCTAAAGTTAATCCTGCATTGAGTTAATTATGAGTGAAATTTTAATACCTGATATTGGTAATTTTGATAGTGTTGACGTCATTGAGATCCTGGTTAAACCTGGTGATAAAGTCAATAAAGATGATCCACTCATAACCCTAGAGTCGGATAAGGCCTCAATGGATATCCCTGCCACTGAATCTGGAATCATTAAAGAGATTAGGGTCAGCGTGGGGGATAAGGTGAAAGAAGGTATTGCCATCGCCACTTTTGAAAGCGCTCCTAGCGACGAAAAGAAGGTGGAGTCAAAACCCGCTGCAAAAAAAGAAGCGGCTAATGATGTAAAAGACAAAATTATTAGCGAACCTTCTCGGCCTGCTCCAGAACCACCTCAGACAATTCAACCTGAAAATAAACCGATGCCAGTGGCAGAAAGTATTGTTGCCGAGCCAGGTAAAAAAAGTCACGCCTCACCTTCGGTCAGAAGATTTGCCCGTGAGTTAGGGGTTGATTTATCCTTCATTAACGGTTCAGGGCGTAAAAATAGAATCCTTATTGAAGATGTGCAAAATTACGTTAAGGGTGAATTAAGCAAACCACGCTCACAAAATATGGGGGCTAATTTTGCACCAAGCCCGATGCCCGTCATCGATTTTGATAAATTTGGTCCGAACGAGACGAAGCCACTTTCAAAAATCAAAAAAATATCAGGATCCAACCTTCATCGAAACTGGGTGTCAGCGCCTCATGTTACTCAATTTGATAATGCAGACATCACTGATTTAGAAGCCTTTAGAAAATCGATGCAGGCTGAAGCAGAAAAACGTGGTACCAAATTAACGCTCTTAGCCTTCCTCATGAAAGCCGCAGTAAATGCACTAAGAGCGTACCCTATTTTCAATACTTCCTTAGCTGCAGATGGTGAGAGTCTAATTTATAAGAATTATTTTAATGTTGGTTTTGCATGTGATACACCCGACGGGTTAGTTGTTCCTGTAGTTAAAGGTGTCGAAAAGAAAGACGTTCTTGAAATTGCTCAAGATTTATCCGACTTATCTGCGAAAGCACGTGAAAGAAAGCTCACGATTGATGAGATGCAAGGAGGTTGCTTTACCATATCCAGCCTAGGTGGCATTGGAGGCACAAAATTTACTCCAATCATTAATTGCCCAGAAGTGGCTATTTTGGGTGTGTCTAAAGCTGAAATGCAGCCCATCTATGACAACAATTCCAAAGGATTTGAGGCGAGATTAATATTGCCTCTTTCATTATCTTATGACCATCGAGTGATTGATGGTGCAGATGGAGCAAGATTTACATCACACTTACGCATGATGTTATCTGACGTTCGAAGACTACTACTTTAAAATATTTATGGCTAATCAAACATTTACTATCCCAGATATAGGTAACTTTGACTCGGTTGAAGTAATTGAAATTCATGTGAAAGCTGGTGACTCAGTCAAGACTGATGACGCTCTGATCACTCTTGAATCAGAAAAAGCATCGATGGACATCCCCGCTACTTTTGATGGGGTCGTTCAAGAGTTACTTTTAAAAGTTGGGGATAAGGTAAAACAAGGGGACAGCATCCTCAGTTATGACATCAGTGGCGCTAAAGAAACCAAGCCAGCTGAAAAAAATTCAAGCTCAACCAAGACTAATGAGCCAACAAATAATAATGACGATGCATACGATGTTGTTGTGCTAGGCTCTGGCCCAGGCGGTTATACAGCCGCATTTAGAGCTGCAGACCTTGGTTTAAAAGTAGCCTTAATTGAAAGATTTTCTTCCATCGGCGGTGTTTGTTTGAACGTAGGTTGCATCCCATCAAAGGCGTTGTTGCACATGGCAAAAGTCATCACCGAAGCTGAAGATGCCAGTCATCATGGGATTAAATTTAATAAGCCTGAGATTGATTTAGAAAAAATTCGTGAATGGAAAAATAACGATGTCGTTGGTAAGCTCACTGGTGGCTTGAGTCAAATGGCTGGCCAAAGAAAAGTGACTGTAATTGAAGGTTATGGAAAATTTAACGGATCCAACTCAATTGATGTTGAAGATAAAGATAAAAAAACCACCAAGGTGAATTTTAATTCAGCCATTATAGCGGTTGGCTCCAAACCAATTGTCATTCCAAACACACCAGATCATGCAAACATCATTGACTCCACTGGTGCTTTAGAATTCAAAGATATCCCTGAAAGGATGTTGATTGTCGGTGGCGGTATTATCGGGTTAGAAATGGGTACCGTTTATGATGCCCTCGGTTCCAAGATTACAGTTGTTGAGCTTGCAGATGGCCTGATTCAAGGATGTGATCGTGATCTTGTTCGTCCTTTACAAAAACGAATGGAAAAACGATTTGAAAATATTCATCTTAATACCAAGCTCGTTGAGATCAAGGCTGACGGAGATAATCTTAAAGTCACCTTTGAAAATAAAGATGGTCAATTTGAAGATACTTTTAACAAAGTCCTCATTTCAGTTGGACGTACTCCAAATGGAAAATTAATCGATGCCGAATTAGCAGGTGTCAATGTGGATGACAGAGGATTCATTAATGTTGATCAACAATTTAAGACTAATGCGCCCCACATCTATGCGATTGGAGATGTCATAGGCCAACCGATGCTGGCCCATAAGGCTACTCATGAAGCAAAAATTGCTGCTGAAGTAATTGCAGGTGAAAAAGTCGAATACCAAGCCAACGTCATTCCATCCGTCGCCTATACCGATCCTGAAATTGCTTGGGTCGGGGTTACCGAAAACGAGGCTAAGCAAAATAACATAGAAATTGAAAAATCAGCTTTTCCATGGGCTGCTAGCGGTCGAGCCTTATCTAATAACAGAACGGAAGGTTTAACCAAACTCATTTTTGATAAACAAACCAAACGCCTTATTGGCGCAGGTATTGTTGGAGTGAACGCTGGTGAATTAATCGCTGAGGCCTGTTTGGCTATTGAGATGGGTGCTGATGCTCAAGATATTAGCTTAACCATTCATCCTCACCCCACCCTATCAGAGTCTGTTGCCATGGCTTCTGAAGTGTATGAGGGAACGATTACAGACTTATTTATCCGTAAGCGCTAATTTTTTATATATCTTTAAACCCTCGATCACAGCATTATCAATCTTGTGATATTTATGCTGCATCTGCTCCTCAAGAGAATCAAAAATAATATTGGCATCACCACCGGTGAGATAAATATCTATCTCATTAAAATCAAGATGATGGTGCATGATAAATTTTTCAACCGCGCCTGAAACAGACATTAAAAATCCATGCAGTAAAGCCATATCTGAATTATTAATATCTATAGTCATGTCTTTGTTTTTCAATCTAATTGCAGCAGAGTTTTGTGTCAAAGACTGATTAAACAAATGGAATCCTGGAAGAATTAATCCGCCTTTATGCAAAAATGAATTGTTATCAGACATTAACAAATCAATGGTTAACGCCGTACCTGAATCTATGATAATTGCATTTTTTTTAGTTCTCTCAGTAAGTGCTAAGACACCCAACCACCGATCAACCCCTAATTCATTTGAATAATTAGTATTTAAAAATTGTTTATTAACTGTAGCAAATGAGATATGTGGACATAAAGGTTTTATCTTCTCAATAATTTGCTGTTCCAAAGTTTCAGAATTAACACTTGATATAAGCACATTCTCAATTCGTTCCGTTTTAATGGTTAAATCATTTAACTCTGTATTGAAAATAGATCCTGTTTTTTCAACGACCTCATTGGAGGATAAACACCACTTAGTTTTTGTATTACCGACATCTATATATAAATTCATTATGTTATTTTAAATTATTAATTAAACTTCTTGTTCAATACATTTTTTTACTACTGAATATGTTTCAAATGCTAACTCTTTACGATTCATATCATTGATTGGAATTTGGTCATGTAAATTTATCACCGCCTCAAAACCATTTAAATTTATTACTTTTAATAATGAATTCAATAGCTTATCATCGTCAACATATGCAACTTTGTCAGTAAAATTTCCATCTTTTTTATATCTAATTGATATTGGATTAACGCATATTTTTTTATTGATAGGAATCTGAAAAAAATTAGAATGGAACACATTAACAGATTTACCTAACGTTGCTTTTCCTTCTGGGAAAATAACTACCGAAGATCTATTTAATACAGAACTAACCTTGCTAAAGGCTAATTTTAAAGATTTTTTAGACACTCGATCAATAAAGATAGTGTTACTCATGGCAATCATAAATCCTAATAACGGCCACTTTCTTATTGCAGATTTAGCTACAAAGCTGGAAGGTTTGATGCTATTTAAAATAACAATATCTACCCATGAAATATGATTAGCAGCAAAAAAATATTTACTTTTGTTTTCAATATTTGTAGAAATATCATTAACTGTAAGTTTGATTTTAAGAATTTTTAAAAACCAAGTTGACCATAATTGAATAATTTTGAAACGAATATCTTGGTTTAGAAATGGAAAAAATAAAATAAAAATAAAACCAAAAATCACATGTAAAACTATATGAATGAATTTAAGAAATCTATAAATTTTCATTTTATTGGTCGGAACGGTGAGATTCGAACTCACGACCCCTTGCACCCCATACAAGTGCGCTACCAGACTGCGCTACGCCCCGATTATCCTTTTAGTATCTTTAGAATTTCTGCTAATTGATTTTTAAGATTAGTAACAGGAACATTACTATTTAATGGCTCATTCGATAAAGGAAGTTCCGCCTGAGCCTTTTGTATTTGTTCTTGTGACGTTGTCTCTTTGACAAACTGTTTGTTAGATAACTTTTGTTTTGCTCCCTGAATTGTATACCCTTCCTCGTAGAGCAGCTCCCTTATTTTACGGATAAGGAGCACTTCCTCAGGTTGGTAATATCTTCGATTTCCCCGACGGGTATTCGGAGACAAATTAGGAAACTCTTGTTCCCAGTATCTTAAGACATGAGGTTTAACGTCACACAGCTTACTTACCTCACCGATTGCGAAATATCTTTTTTGAGGGAGTGGAGGTAAATTTGTTTGAGATTTATTATTTTCCAGAAGATCCACCATCTACACTAGACTTTAATTTTTGGCTAGAATGGAAAGTGACTACACGTCTTGCTTTGATAGGAACTTCTTCCCCAGTTTTTGGGTTTCTTCCGGGTCGCTCTGATTTGGATCTTAATTCAAAATTTCCAAAACCAGATAATTTAACGCTTTCACCATTTTCTAAAGCAATTTTAATTTGCTCAAAGAAAGCCTCTACCATTTCTTTAGATTCTGTCTTATTCAGACCGACTTGTTCGAATAATAAATTTGATAAATTAGCCTTGGTTAATGTCATGTTATCTACAGTCTTAATTCAGCATTAAACTCTTTTTTTAATAAATTAATTACTTCTGTCACACTTCTTTCAACATCTTTTTCCTCAAGTGTTTTGTAAGTATCTTGCATAAGTATCAGAAATGCAAGGCTTTTTTTCCCTTCAGAAATTCCCTGACCCTGATAAACGTCAAAAATTTTGAAGTCTTTAATGAAGTTAATATTTCTTTTTCTAACCACATCAACCACATCTCCGGCGACCACATCTTCATCCACCAAGACTGCAATGTCTCTTTGTAATGGAACAGATTTAAGGATCTCGGTATTCAGTTTAAAATCATTTTCAGACAAATGATTTAAACCAATTTCAAATAGATACACTTCCTGATCCACGTCTAATTGTTTTTGTAGGGATGGATGTAATTTTCCTAAGCACCCAATCTTTTTATTATCTTTGAAAATATCTGCTGACTGTCCAGGGTGGAATGCGCTAATAGTCTCTGCTGATTGTTTCATCGTAATCCCATCACCTAATAATTGCTCAAGATCAGATTTCACATCATAAAAGTCATGGGCTCTATTTTTTTCTATCCAATTTTTAGGGATTGCCTCTCCTGAAACCAGACCGCTCAACACTTGTTCCTCTGAGAAATTTGAATTGTCTTGGGTAAACTTGTTAGCAATCTCAAAAAATTTTATTTGAGTACGACCACGATTGGTATTAAATTTTAATGCATCGATATGGCTAGACCATAAACGACTTCGCATAGTATTCATGTTTTCAGCAATTGGATTTTCAAGTTTAATCAAAGTATCATTACCATGCAGAGTTGACTCCATCGCTTCATCAATAAAGCTATAACTAACTAACTCCGAATACC
>Ga0222719_10005668_pt1 | contig 10731 bp, 26 predicted proteins | sample C33_34DmetaG_FD_165039 | JGI IMG/M metagenome (GOLD analysis project Ga0222719, IMG submission 165039) | Estuarine water microbial communities from San Francisco Bay, California, United States - C33_34D | ecosystem: Environmental > Aquatic > Marine > Unclassified | place: USA: California...
TACTAGTCTTTTCTACTAAATTTAGATTTTCAGCTTCTATTTGTATTTTTTCTTTTAAAGATTTGTTAATTAAAGATGAAATTGTATTTGTGTCAATATCATTTGTTTCGCAATAATCAAGTACAGCATCCAAATAAGATATTTTTTTCTTTTTAACTATGTCCTCTATCAATAAACCAAACTTTTTACTATTTAATAACATAGTTCTATTATAACATATATTGTTGAATTTGTAAAGCGCCTGTGTTCTGTTGCAAGGTCACAGGCAAACCCCAGCAGCCTAGGCCGCTATTGCGTAACTTTCGTTAGCATTTATGATTTGATAGTAGGTTATCAGCCATTTAACTCCAGTAAGTTTTAACTGTATGTCGAAACCTATATCCACCCCTATAATTTCATTGTTATAATGGTGGAGTGGTTGGGTACTGCCCCCAAGTCCATATCAGGCATTATCTTACCTTCAACGTTAAATTTTATTTAATTTATGTGTTGCAATGTATTCGCAATCAGCTTCAGTAGCAGTTAGACCAACCATTTTATCCCACACCCAAACATATGAATAGACAACTTTGTCATCTTTAACCATACATTTTTTACCAAAAGATAATCTTGGTTCTTTTATACTACAAGCTGTAAGCAATATGCTTGACAAAATCAATGTCAATAATGTTTTCATTTTACTCCAGTTCAGTTATATTATTTAACCCAACACCCAAACAATTTAGGATCGTTTGTGTTTTGAAGTTTATATAAAGACATTTTTATATGTCTTTTAACTTTTCTTTTTATTTTTTTTATTTTATGTTTTATCTTCATTAAGTATTTGGTTTGTCTTGTACAATTGCCATATTAAAAGAATGAAACATTATACAAGTTTCAGTTCCATTTGGTATGTCTATTGTAACTAACGATTCTTTTTTACTATTAGCATAATATGTTACCATAAAAACAGGTTCACCATCAGGTTGAGACATTTCTCTACCTAAACTTATTGCAACAGGTTCAAACTCTTTTTCATTTATATATGCCTGTACATTTTCTGGTATTCCGCATACTACTGGTAATTGTCTCCAGTATAAACTTTCCTCTGCAAATACGCTTGAACATATTAATGTTAAAATTAAAATTATTTTTTTCATATTTCCCTTTAGCTGTTGAGGTCGCAAGCAGGACTAATAAATCACCTTTTTAATGGAATCAGACTTTTGACTTAAACTATTTATTCAAGTTATTATGTCTATCAAAGAAATCTTTAGTGTGTTTGTAAAATAATTCTTGGTGTTCGGCTATCTTTTCTGGTCCGTGTATCCATTCTTGTACAAAACCATCTTCACAAGCAGCTAAAATAACTGTTTGTTCTATTTTGACATTTGAGTATAGCTCTTCATACATTTTTGCATATGCTGAACATTGTAAAAAGTTACCATAATTATAATCAGCGTCTCTTTGTTTTGTAGATGTTTTAAAATCAACAACAGATAATTTACCTTTGTATTCAGCAATACAATCTACTTGACCAGCAACACCGATTTCTTTTGAATAAAGATAACCTTCTAACATATGAATATTATTAATTCTAGCAAGATAAGGTTTTATTATTCTAAAAAGACCTAAAGGAGTTACAGCAGTAATGCCTATACTTTTATCGTCTTGGTTGTTTAAATGATTTTCTATTAATGTGTGGGTAGTTTTACCTCTATTGGTAGAAGTAACTGAAATATAGTTAGCCATCTTTTCGCCAACACTATTTCTCCAGGCCAATATCTTTTGATTTCTTTCAGGTATTGAGCCTAATATTGAGGTAACTGAAGGCATATTGACACCATCAATAGTATAATATCTTATACCATCTTGGTTCTTACCTTTCACACCCAAATTTTTGGGTAATACTGATTCATCTAATTTCACGTGGTTATATGCCATAATATGCCTTCTTTTAATTATTAATTTTATATATTCATTATATCATAATATAAAGTATTTGTCAAGTCTTTACATTAAAGAATTATTTACATCATCTTTTGATGGTCCAGTAGTTTTAGAATATTCTTTTTGATAAACTGTTTTACCATTAGCATCCTTAAATGCTCTTAAATATTCTCGTCTATTGTCTTCATCTGTTTTGTATGAGCAATGAACCCAACCACTATTTGGTTCTTCTGGATTCCAAAACTCCAATATACATTGATCAAAATTCAAATTATCTACAATCCAATCTGCAACTTCCTTATTTGATACTCCAAATATTTCAAAGTCGGCAGCCTGGCCTGAAGCGTGCTGTGAATTAACACTTGATCCAATTGCAACACAAAGCTCTGCTGATCTATACCCACTTGATATAGATACAACTTTTGCAAAATGATCTCGGACTGGTTGCAATATGTTTGTTGCTAACCGCTCTAGGTTGTTTATATGGTCTTCGTTAGGATTATTATTAATACCCTTACGAACAGCCGTATCACTCTTAATTAACTCTTTAAGGGTGAAGTTTTTGCTTAATCGCATATAGTTTATCCTTTGCTATTAGTTTTATCTTTTTTAGGGTTTTCATATCATACCAACTTTTAAAAGACCTATCAACTTGTCTTGTGTTTTCAGCTTCATTTACTGCTCTTTTTAAATCTTTGTGATGTGATTTAATTTGTGCCATATTATCCCCTTGTTAGTTTTAGTAATTTGTCCATTTGAGCCTTAATGATTGGTCCTCTATTTGGCCAATGTATGTAAGGTTCATTAGACTTTGAAAGATTGTACAAAAAAGGTAACACAATCTTTTCAATCTCTTTAAATCTATTTTGAACATCAGCGTCCTGTATCTCTTTATTAACCGTTTCACGTTCAGATACAATTTGCATAATTTCATTCATCATTGATTTGATTGAAGAAACGTCTGATTTTACTTTTGATATTTCTAAATTTGTATTTTCTATTACTGAAGGATCAACAGTAGGTGTTGATGTTGTTTCAGCTGGTTTTGTAGAGACAGGAGTAAAACCATAATCTACTGTGGTATCAAACTCACGCATAAAATCTGGTATATCATCTGACATTATTATTCTCCTTTTTTTGTTTGATTATTATTTTTGTTGGTGTTGTAATTAGGTCTGATTGTGTAAACTTAACAGGACCTAGATTTGCAATTGTGGGGCCATAACACCCATTTAAAAAAATTCCTACTACCATTAAAGTGGGCAGGAGTTTCAAGCAGGAAAGACCTGCCCTAAATTTGTAGAATGAGCGGATTGACCTACTTGTCTCTGGTATACGACCGTTGCGTTTCAGTTGCTCGCTCTCTACTATATTATTTAGTTTTTGATTTTTGTCTAGCACGGTGTTTTTTTATCACTTGTTCAGTTTTGACTTCTTTTATTGTTTTTCTTCTATGTTCTTGAGCTAATGCACTTGTTGGGTGTTTTTCTGCAATTTTACTTAAAACTTCTTTAAATCCTTGATCATTTTTATAACTTAGTCCAGATACGCCAGCGACAATATTCATTCTTTTAGGTACTTGTCTAATATGTTTATTTTTAGCAAGATATTCTTCCATTTCAGCAATAGTCATAAGATCGTCCCACTCTTTTTTAGTTCGTGTATTATAAAATGTATATGATGGCATTATTTTAAAGATAGATGATATAATACATCACTAACAGCTTCCATCATATCTTCTAATACACTTTCTAAATCTATGAAGTGACCATTTTTATCGTTTTCACTAAATTGTAAACTAAACAAAGCAAGATCATCTTTAAATCGTCTTATCATAGATGTTAATTCTTTTAAATCAGAATAATTAGTTAGGCTTGATTTATAATCTGGACTATATTTAATTCTAGTGCCTGTGTTACCTTGATAGATTTCTACAAATCGGTCATTCAAAGTATTAAATTTAGTGTAAAATTCTCCTAAAGCTTCGTGTTCAGCGTATGATTCAGTTTGCCAATGAGCAACTTGAATATCATTTAAGAAAAATATATTGTGATTTATAAATTGTGCTATATGATTCATATTTTTATTTATTGTACTATTTCAACGTCAGGTCTTTTTTTATTACAAACTGAACAGTTACATTTTTTACACTTTTTACAATCATAACAAGGTTCTGGACAATGAGCATCGCAATTACAGTTTTTGCATTTTTCCATTTTCTATTCCTTCTTTAAACCATTCAGGCATTTTAGCAGGTGCCTTCCAAGTAGCAAATCTTTGTTTTTTCATTATGTAATACTTACGATAACTAGCAACACTATCACCAGGTACTTTACACTCATCTGGCATTGCTGGTGTTGCGTCTGTACCTATAACATCAACTCTAGCATTTTTAGGTGGTGTGGCCAATAATTGACCTAGTTTTTGAATTGTTAAATGGTCTTTTGTATGATTGTATCTTCTTTTGTATTCATCATTAAGTGCCATCATATGTTTGTATAACCATATGTAATTATATGCTGATTGTAAAACCCATTGTGTAGATGGATGATTTAACCAACCTGCTTTGTAGATAATTGCTTCTTCATTTTGATTATCAAGTTTCCATCTTTTTATTTTACGACCATTTTTTGTTGTATCAAAATATTCTTTACCATCTAATACTCTTTTAACAGTACATAACATTTGAGCAGACTCTAATATCATTTTAACTACGTGCTTGTCTAAAAGCATTTGAGCAGCTTTTACAGGATCTTTATCAACATAAAATATATTCATTATCTTTTTTTACTCCACATTCTATCTAACATATAATACCACACACCATTAATCATAGGTTCAATTACTGCGTCTGCACCTGCAAGTTTCCAATCTGCACCTGTAATTATTCTATTACAAGTCATAGCAATTATAATATGTCCGATTGTATAAACTACTGCACGACCTATACTTGTGCCGATTAATGATTGTAAAGTTTTGTATATGCCGTTTCTAAATTCTGTCATTATTCTACTATAGCGTTTTCTTGTTCAAAGGCCAATAAGTCAACTGCTTCCTTTGGTACATATTTTAATTTTTTCCAACTTTTAACATCTTCAATTGTAATTTCTAATCTGTCTGCAATATCACCTATACCCATACAAACATCTTCCATTTCTTCTATAAACTCATCATAGGTAAATTTGGATTGATAATTAGCCATTAGTGTATATCCCCTCTATCCCCTCTAAAGGTATCCATATGACCATATTTTTTACATAACTTTTCAAACACATTAAACCAATAGTTTTTAGCCCAATCTGTAGTTGAGTTTCTACAAGCTCTACGAGCATTGTCTATTCTTTTGATTTCTTTTGGTTTAAATATTCTCTCTATATCTTTACTTGTCAACATACTAATATTATATAGTAAATGCCTGATAAAGTCAAGCACTAAAATACCCTTTATTTCTTATCATTCCAATCATATATTTGATTTAGTTTTAACTTTATTTCATCTGGATCTAAAGATTCTAAATCTCTTTCAATTAACTTTTTAAAATCACGGTCTTTCTTTTTAAGAGTTTTACTTTGTTGTTCAAGTCGTTGCAACTTGTCTTCTAATTTTTTTTCTTGTTTTGCTTTTGTTAAACTTCTTTTTGAACGCCATTGTCTTAACGATATGTTTGCAGCAATCAATAGAAGTACAGCAAGAGGATCAAATACAAATATTAAAATAAGTATAACTATTCTAACAGCTTTATCAAAATGACTTTTTGCGTCATCACCATAAATTAATTCTGCGATATACTTGATAGGTCCTACTTCAGCCTCAATCTTATCTTGTGCTAATTGTAGATTGGCCTTTTCATTTGATAGATTAGCAATCTCGTCACTTGCATTTTTGATTGCGTTGTTTAATTCTGTTCGTTCTTCCTCTTGTTTCTTACGTTCTTTTAATCCTCTAGTCGCATATTCATTATTTAAATAAACTTCAATAGACTTATCTAATTGAGTTAAAGTTTTTTCTGCTCTATCTATGATGTTTTGTTGTCTTACTATTTGATTATCTATTGTTTTAATTTTAATTTCATTACTTGATGTGGGTTGTACTTGATCAAGGTGTGCCTTTGATAAAAAACCAAAGATACCCATTGATGTAATAAAGATTAAAACTATAATAGCACTAAACAAATATGCCTTTAAAGTAGCTGGCACCATATCTGAGCGCCAGTTATTATAGAGCCAAGATGTGGCTACTAACTTACCTATTTCTAATGCACCACCCATTGCTATAATAGGTACGGCTGCCCCAGCAAATAGTGTTGCCAGTCCTACAATAGAATAACCAGCAGCAATAATTGATATACTAATTGCTGATAAAAAAGTTAACAGTATTAGAAACATAGTAGTATTTATTTGTTTAACCAGTTCTTTTTGTAATATCTGTAAAAAGACTTGTCTTTAAAGTATTCTGCTATGTCAGCAGGTCTTACTTGATCGCTTTTTATACAAACGGCAATATCTTCGTAATCACACTTTCTAACAATAGGGGTTTGGGCTTTCTTCTTTTTGGTTTTCATATTCTTTTTCCTTCTTTTCTTTTTGTTTTATTTTGTTATAAAAATAAAATATTATCATTACACCTAATAATGTAATAGTAAAGTTTGTGATTAACATACCGATACCATATGCTAGTGTCATTATTTTAAATCTTTTGGTTTAACAGGTGGTACAACGTGTGCGTCTGTTTTAGTTTCTATTTCAATTTCTGTAGATTTCACTTCTTGTTTTCTAATTTTATCTATTATGAATATAACTCTTTCAGCGTAATCATCTGTTGTAGAATAGTTTTTTAAAGTTCTAACTAATTTTTTAGGGTCTAATGGTTGATCCCACAATATCATTCTTCTTCTTACGTCTCTAAATTCTTCGTAAGCACTATGATTATTTAAAAGTTCTACAAAAAATTTAACGCCTTGGCATTTTGTAGGAAATATTCTTACTCCCCAGCCTTTCCATTTAGTTCTACCCTCTAATAACATATGAGGTACTTTTTGATCATATGTTCTAATACCAAATAAGTTATTGCCTTCTAAAGCAAATCTACTTGTTCCCCAACCAGACTCTAATACAGCCTGAGCAACTATCATTTCGCCAGGTACTCTTTCATATCTTGGTGTTTCAAAGTTTACCCAATCAATACATTTACGAACAGCCTCAACAAATTGTTTATCGTTTGTATATTCAAAAGCGGGTTCATTTAAACCTAAATCATTTGCCCAATTTGTATAAAAGTTTTCTGATTCAAGTCTTAATTTGTATTTGATATATGGATTAGGAAAAAATGAACCTATTGCAAACACTAATAACAATATAACAAAATAACTAATAACTTTTTTAAATGATAATATTAAATTACTTTTTTTCATTTATACCAACTTTCAAAACTTTTTTTAATTGTTTCAATTCTACATTTCTATTCATTGTGATAACATAATGTTTATGAGTTACCTTGTGTTCGTTTACTGGTCCAATAAAAGGTATGTTATATTCTCTTTGAAACACGATTAAATTATTCATATACAAAGGCAACATATGATTTAATAATTTATCATTTGTATCTTTAGGCACTCTTTTAGTTTTATAATAACCTTTACCTTTAATTACACCCTTTAATAGTTCTTTTTGTATTTTATTTAATTGCATAGTTCACCCTCTTTACAAAGTATTCATATCCACCATCATCAAATCTTTTTTGTGTGAATACTAAATTTTTATTGTTTAAATATTCTCTATAACCTTTAAATATCTTTTTATTAGTTCTACCTGGAAAATTATCTAATATATCTTTATGTAGATAGCCTGTATAATATAACTTCCAACCTTCTGATCCATTTTGTAAAACATAATCAATTATGTTTATGCCTTTTTGTATTTGTTTTTTTAACCACTCGTCAATGTGATTCTTTTCACTTTCTTTCATTATAACCTTTCTATTTTATAATCTTAATCCTAACTTTTCAACATTAGGTTCAAAGGACCAAAATAAGTCATTGTGAGCGCCTGTGTCACCTAAATTCTGCATTTGATATAAATGTACCATTTCGTGTACCAATGTATCTAAAAAATCTCTTTTTGTTTTATATTCAGGTAACATTTCAAGTTTATATAATCTTGTACCTTTTCTTACCCACTCTAAAGTTACCACTTGTCCTATGCACTTCTCTCTTGTTAAGTCTTTGATTTGAACATCGCCGAATGGAGATAACTTGCCATTAAAAACAAGTGTATTCAACTCTTTAAAATACTTTTTAATATCTTTGTAAGTAGTTTTATATTTTTTAGCAATAGAATATTGCCTTTTAATTTTCTGTCTTAATCTAGTAGCTTTCAATCTTTTATTCCTTGTGCCCATCTTTTTTCCTATCGTTATAGTTAAGTATAAATCCTATAGTCAAAATCACAAGAATTATTATTAATAATTCTTTTGGTATAAAGGTATAAATCAATTGTAGTATTTCGTGTATTTTGTTAAATACATCCATTAGCACTACCTTTTAATAATTCACATTTATATTTTTCATCTGATTTCATTCTTAAATCAGAAGCGATACCATCTAAAATTGATGGCAAATATTTTTGCATAACAACGATCATTTCTATGGTAAATTGATGAGCAATTCTTTCTAACTCTTGTTCCATCAACTTACTAGAGTCAATATTTTGACCTGTAATCTTTTGAGTTACAACGTGGCCAATTACTGCTTTTGTGTATTCGTCTGATTTGGCTTCTTTTACTAAACCAAAAATTAATACACTTGAAAATAATACAAAATAAATTAAAATCTTTTTCATATTAGTCTCCGTGTTTCAAAATATAAGCAAGTTCATCATAATCTGTACTATCACAAACTAGACCTAAATTATCTATTTTTTCAATTTTATTAGCAGCGTCATCTAAAGACATTTCATTATTAACTAACTTGTCTTTAATAGAATCTAACTGTTGTTCAACTTGTTCGGTTACCCAATCTTTTGTTTTACTCATAATGTTCTCCTTTTCGTTATTCATACTATTATAGTATCATAAAAAAAGACATATTACAAGCATTATTCCAGTTATTTTTATGTTGAATTATATAAGAAAAATAGGGTGTATCAAAAATGTTCTACTTTTGTTCTACACCCTACAGTTGTATTTTATCGAATCAGACTAATAATATTTAGTCTAGGCAGTTTTGTAGTCATTGTTCCAACCAAAGGCTGACTTGACTAACTCACCTGTTAAACCAGTATAAGATTTTTCTAAAGATTTTTCTTTTACAGCAATCAAAATATCTGCTTCGCTTGAGTGTAAACCTTCTAATATCTGTATAAACATCATTTCTTTTTTTGTTTTAGACAGTTTAGGGTCTGCACCTTTTACAAAGTGCCATAATCGTCTTGCTTCATTTGACAATAATGTATGTTCAGTTCCTGCTGGAGCCTCATTTCTTTTAAAAGGTGGTGTACCTTCTGGTAGTTCCCACTCTATTTTAGGATCAAAGTTACCTTTGAGTATTTGTCTTAAAGGTACTGAGTCGTGTTTTTTTAAAAGATTGATTTTTTCTTTGTCGTCTGAAGCGTTTTTTACTTTAGTTAATATCTCACTAATTAATAGGGCACCTGTGCCTGCATAATTTAAATTAGATGTGTTAATTGGCATATAATCTCCTCATTTTGTAATATATTATAGATTATTTATATTACTTTAAATGTCAAGGGCGAGTTTCCCCGCCCTTAACGATATGGTTAATTACGCATTTTTGTAAGCGTATGGTGTACCATATAATTTTTTGATACCTGCAGCAACTATTGCTTTAGTTGGTTGCCCCATTCTATATGAAGTACCTTTTGCTGTTTGGTTAATATAGATCATATTACCTTCAGCTCTTAAAGTATCAATTAATGCTCTTGGAGAAGTTAGATCAAATCTACTTCTTAAAGTTTTCCAAGATACAGAAGCACCTTTAGATAAAAGGTTTAATACTTTTGCTCTTTTTGATGTTGCTCTTCTACCTCTTGTAGAAGTTCTTTTTGATTTAGAAACAACTTTCATATTGTCGTTTCCGATATTGAATAATGATTTAAACATTTATTCACTCCTTATTATATAATGTGCCTCAAATTATAGATTGCATAGTGGCACGTTAACTATGCAAAATACTCCAAAGTGCTTTATGGAATTCTGTTATCATCATCTTCTTTTTTTTTATTTTTCTTATCTAAAAGATCAATGATGTCCTGTATTGTGCCAGGTTTTAAATCTTGTGTTTTTACTTTTTGTTTAAGTAATATATCTTTGTATTCTAATTGTACATAACTTAATTTTTTAAAATCGTTCTTATCTAATTTTTTACCATCAGAAGAATAACCTGTAGCAACTGTATCAACAATTGTTTGTAATGTATGTTTTAATCCAAAATCTCTATACAATAAAGACTTGATAGAATCCATAGTTAAAGAAAAGTCTTTTTGAAAATCTATATGATCTACTTTAATACCATTCTTATTTAACATTTGAAATAACTCGTCCTGTATAGCATCTGTTAATTGAGCAACATACATAGAAGCCTGTAAATCTTTAATTTCTTTTTTTTGTTTTTCAGTAAGAGTTGATTTAGGAGACTCTTTTCTTATTTTAGGAAAGATAATGATGTTATCGTTTATTTTTTCTGCCATCATAATTATTTATTAATCTCACCTTTAAAGTTCACTAAACCTTTATTATTAAAATACTCTACTAATTGATTATAACCACCTATTAATTCTTCGTCAATCA
>Ga0222719_10005673_pt1 | contig 10725 bp, 3 predicted proteins | sample C33_34DmetaG_FD_165039 | JGI IMG/M metagenome (GOLD analysis project Ga0222719, IMG submission 165039) | Estuarine water microbial communities from San Francisco Bay, California, United States - C33_34D | ecosystem: Environmental > Aquatic > Marine > Unclassified | place: USA: California...
TTTCTGCTGTACTTCCTCTTACACTGTTAACATATAAATGCGCCGCTTCTAGTGTTTTGTAATTTCCTGTGAAGAATAAATCGTAATAGAACGCATCAATATAAGTTCTTACATCTCTAGCACAAGAATCTGTGTTATATGTATAGGAAGGATATGTGTTAGTAATGTACTGTAGCGTTTCTTGTACAGCAAATTCTTTGTTTAGATATAACAACGTTGCGGCTGCCAATCTATCGTAATCGTCAACGGTATTATTCTGCCCTGTCATTGCTGGAGCAGAGCCGTTACCGTTTAGATAAAAATCTATGTAATCAATAGCATTATCTAATAAACCTTGTACTAGTGTTCCTTCTGTACCTGTAGCAAAAGGTCTTGCTATAACTTGTGCTACACCTGTTTGTAATTCTGCTACGTCAGTACCTTGTACAACGTCATTTAATAGTGTTTTCAAAAATGCTAACGCATCTAAACTGTAAGATACATCGCTTGAATTAACTAAACTGCCTGCTGGACGAACATTAGTCGAACGCAATTCATCGCCAACTACTGCTGTTTCAACAGGAACTTTAATAGGTAGTACTTCATAGAACACACCAGTTTTAACCAAGATAGTTCTTTGTGGTTTAACTACTGCTGGAATATTTGTTGATACTCCTGCTGTAATAGCATCAGTAATAATTGGTAGTAAAGATATAATCTCTAACGAAGCAGATGCTTCTGCTGTGTATGTTAAATCAATTTGTTGTAATACAGGATTAGCAACACCGTTTGTTGTTTGATAATTTACTGCCGGTGGTGCGTTTAATAATACTGCTGATTTTAATACATCATTAACTGCGTATTCAATAGCCGCAACAGTTTCTGCTTCTTGTCCTGCTATATAAAATGCCGCGGCATTTGTAACATATTCTAAGGCCGCTTCTCTTGATTTTAAGTTGCCACCGTGACTAAAGTCATAAGCAAGAGCGTCAAGAACTAGTCCTACATCTCTTACACATTTGTCTGAGTCATATGTAAAGATATTTGAGAAAGGAGCAATGTTATTTGTAATTTGATAATCAATCCATTCCTTAGCTTCTGCTTGAATAAATTGTCTATTTGCTTTTAATAAATGTTTAGCATCAGGATTTCTTGTGCCATTTTCAATTTGTTCAGCCGCATATCGAATTGTTTTAAAAGGTCTGTCAGCGGTAATACCATAGTTTGGTGCTGGAGAGTCAACCCCGTCTGTGCCAACATAATAAAGTTGATCAATTTCTCCCCAATACTTCCATTCTGGAATTCCTGTTGGGCTTACTACTAATGTTTGTCCAGTATCACCAGCTGGCAGTCTTGTCGGGCCTGAGCCACTGTAAATAACAAGATCACCTGTTGTTGTAACAACATTGTTTTCGTCTCCTGCGGCCATTAAGTTCCAGTAAGTACCATTTAGATCTTGATCTGGTCTACTATCTAACGAACCTTGTGACAATGAACTATCACTATCTTCTTGAGAATGATGAGATAGAACACAAAGATAACTGCTAGATCCGTATCTAACAACATCACCTAGTACATAATCAAAGTCATCTTGCCACTGTCCTTGCCAGCGGAATCCGCTGTTTAATCTTTCCCAGTAGTCTGTGTTTGGTGGTTTTGCCGCAACCGTAACAGTCATTGTTCCTGTTGCTGTTGGAATTTCAAACAGTGCTCCGCCTTGTTCGGCACTAATTGTAAATTCTGTGCCTGATAAAATTGATTCAACGTAATATGTTACGCCTGTTTGTGTTCCGCCAAATACTGTTCCTGTAAAATTAACTGCCATCCCAACAGTCATGTCAGCAGTTGTTGTACATGTAAATGCGTCAGTTGCTGATGATGTTGCTGATACTGTTGCTGGTAAAGATGGACTATCTTCAACCGCAACGTATGTGTAACCGTTTACTCTTACTACATCGCCAACTTTATAATCTGTACCAATGGACCAATCATTTTTAAGTTTAAACCCAGTTTGATATAAGTCCCAATTAGTGCTTCCGTTTGTTGGATCTGTAGGAGCAACACCGCTATGGTTAGTTGTAGCAATATAAGCATAACCGCCATATGTTATAACATCGCCTGGTTGATAAACTGTTGAATTATTCCAACTATTATCAAATTCAAACCCTTCTACAAATTGTGCCCAGTAGCCTGAACCTTCATCTTGTTCAAAAGTTCTAACGCCTGATGTTTGGTGTTTTGCTAAACAAATCCAAAGACCGGCACCATATTTTACAACATCATTAACTTTATAATTAATACCTGCTGAGTTGTCCCAATCTTCTTTATATTCAATACCTTGGTTGAAATAATCCCATTTAGATTGATCTGCTTCCAGACCGTCAATAAAATCTGCTCCGGCAGTATGGCCTTCATTACAAATATAAAGTGTGCCACCGAACTTAACTACGTCATTAATTTTGTAACGTGTTGTTGGTGCCCAGTCAGACTTCCAATCAAAGCCTTCTGTATATAAATCCCATTTTGCTAAGTCTTCAGTAACACCAGGTGTTACTAACCCAAGGCCTTCTAGACCAAATGTAATATTTGCTGATGAAGTATGTCCTGTATTACAAAGATAAACATTACCACCATACTTTACAGTATCGTTTAGTTTGTATCTATAATTTGCTTGCCAGTCACCTTGCCAATCAAAAGATTCGGCAAATAAATCCCATTTAGAAAGTGTACTATCTTGTCCCGGAATAGTGAAATCAATTTCAAGACCATCAGTATCAGTTGCCGCCGATACGTGTCCAATTAAGCAAAGAAAAACGTTTCCGCCGTACTTAACAAGGTCGTTTTTATAATAGGTAACATTATTATCCCAGTCACCTCTCCACTCTTGTCCATCACCCATTAAGTTCCATTTAGGTGGAACATAATCAGCATCCACGTTAAAATCAGGGTCGGCTGTATGACTTATTGTACAAACATAGACTTTACCGCCCACTCGTACAACGTCATCTTTAACGTACTGAGTACCTGTTACCCAGTCGCCTTTCCAAATAAATTTAATTCTACCTAATCTAAACTCAGCCATTTAATACTCCGATTATCTTTGAAGCTACTGTATTTATACGTAATCTTAATAACACCATTTTATGCTAGATCCCTTCCTAGTTCTTGTTGATCAAGCCCACTATCAAAACTATCGCAGAAGAACGAATGTGCTAGTAGCCAGCCATCAATTCCGCCTGTTATATTTGCAACAGTTTGTATTTCTACTTCTTCATTTAGTACACTATAAATCTTATTTGGGCCACCAAGACCTACTACACCTGCTACAATAGTACCTGTAGCCGCATTAGATCCACCGCCCGAAATACGTCTTTCAATATAAGCTCTAATTGCTCGCTGTGTTGGAACAACGTTATTTGAATCAGCTGCAAATGTAGCATCTGTACTAAACTCTCTAATTATAACCCCTGTGCCACCAACTTGAATTCCACCAAGTTGTAGCTCTGATAAACCTTGTAAATCAAAGTAATCAGCACTAATAGTAACAATACCTGTAGCCTGTTCAACCGCAAATAATTCACCTACTCTAAAGTTACCATCTTGGTCAGTTGAAGCATAAAATACTCGGCCACCGCCTAAGAAACTTACTTCGTTAAATGGTGCTAAATTTGTTAAATTAGTGTTTGGATAGTTTGTTTCTGTAAAATTACCAGTACCAATTTCTAGGAAGTCATGTCCTGTCAATCTTACTTGAGAATACTTTTCTCTAATTTCAATATCAAGTCCATGGTCTGGTCCTGTTACTCTTGTAAATTCTGGACTTACTGTAATATCAGCTTCGTACCTAATTGGATTACCTGATGATACTACATTTGTAATTGTAAGTACTTTGTAAATTTCTTCTTGGGTACCATCGTTTGCTCTAGCAGTTTGTGTATTATTAAGTGCTGAAAAGAACTGTCCTCCTGCGCCCAATGCTTGAGTTAACAATAATGGATATCCAAGTCTAGTTTTCCACGTAATGCCGTCTGCTGAACTAGCAATTACATTACTTGTAGTACTTGCCGCTAAAAATCTATTGTTACTGAATATTAATCTATCCCAATCTGCCGAAGACGGCATCGTTCCTTGGGTCCATGTTGTTCCGCTATCTGATGAAACATAACAAACATTTGTATTTTCGCCAGTTACTAGAAATTTATTTCCGCCAAACGCAATTCTTGACCAAGTACCAGATGATGGTAATTGTCCTGCTGTCCATGTTATTGCGTCACTTGATTCTACAAAAACATCTGTACCTGTTTGAATCGCAATAAATTTTTGATTACCAAATGCTACCGAAGCCCAGTCCGCTGACGCACCAAAACTTTCACCTGTCCATGTTACTCCGTCGTCTTTACTTACTGCGGCAACACTAGAGTTATGCCCAACAGCAACAAACGTTCCTGATCCATACGCAACATCTTTATAGAAGATATATGGTACAGTTACTCCAGTCCAATTTAGTCCGTTCGAACTGTATGCGGCGTCTGATGTGCCATCAGCAAACGCAACAAAATTATTAAGACCAAATTCGATAGCATTCCAATCTTGAGAGTATGGTAACTCGGTTGGTGATGGAAGCCAATTTAATCCGTTTGAACTGTATATCGGTGTAGTAGTATTACCAACTGCTACATATCTATTATTTCCGTATGCGATATCACCCCACGTAGCTGAAGTTACCTGAGCATCATTTTCCCAAATAATTCTATCAAGCACTAAGTTAGCACCTGTTCTAGGTACCCTTGTTAATTCCTGTAAGTGGATATTTCTACCTAAAGGAAAAATGTCAGCAAAACCATCTCCTGTAATTGTAACTTTTGTTGTTGACGATTTATATCCTACGCCTCTATTAACAAATGTTGGGTTTCCTAATACTCCATTCCCCATTCTTAAATCATAAACGGGCAGTTCTGTAATATTAGGATCAGTTAGTGTTAATGTAGGAGCAGTTTGATATCCTGAACCTGGCTCCCAAATTTTAAATCCATCAAGTTGGCTACCTTCAATAACAACACGCCCTTGAGCTCTTGCGCCAGTATTAATTTGAACAACAGCTTGTGTTATTCCTGTATTGAATATGTACCATGTTCCATTATAGTATGCTCCACATGATTGTGGATCTGAAAACCCTGTTGACAGTTCAGTCCATACATACCCGCCATCACTTATTGCTACACGTGAGTCAGTTCCTCCTGAAGCACTAAATGCCATAAACACACCTTGTGCGTATGATACTCTAGAATAATCAGCATCAAAAGGTAGTTCTGTCAAGTACCAATTTGTTCCATCTAAACTGTATGCTACTGCTTCTCTATCATTTGATACAGCAACAAATCTTCCGTTACCGTAGGTAATATCACTCCATAATGGCTGTGTTGAATCTTGGAATCCTGGAATGGTTGCTGTTGTCCATGTTAATGTATCATCGTCTGCTACAACAACAGTATTTGTGTCACTAGCAATACCAACAAACTTTCCGCTACCGTGTGCTAACCCAACCCAAGAAGCACTGGTTCCAGTGTTTCCAGAGGTCCAATTTAATCCGTTATCGACGCTAGTAATATATCCATCACCTGAACTTTCTATAGCTACCCATTTACCATTACCCCAAGCAAGCCCTGAGTGGTCAGCAACACCAGGTTTAAATTGTTGATTCCAATTTGAACCATCTACACTATTATGTACTTCATCGCCATTTCCTAACGCAATAAAGTAACCGTTAGCAAATTTCATTCTATTAACTGTCCATGATCCTGATAGTTGTTGATCAAACCACGTATTACCATCATAAGTAGTTACGTTTCTATCACCTGCTATAGCAACTAAGTAATCATTGCCAGTTGCAGCATCCACCCAAGAAAACTGTGCTGAAATAGTTAGACTATTATCAACTGTTGTTGGCGGCGGACTAAATGTAACTCTTGGTTCAATTCTATATACTGTACTTGGTGTTAAAGCGGCTTCAATTGGTGTACCTTCATTAATGTGTCCCCAACCCGGCAATCCAGTTCTTTCATTAGACACTGTAATAGTTTTACTTGCTAAAGTATAACCGGTAATATAACCAATCTGCCCAACGCCCGTTCCTGATGTAATAATAATTCTACATCCTTCATATACAGCAATATTGTTGTCGTCATTTGAAGCAATGATGATACTGAATTGATCGCCACCTTGAGCATTGTTACCAGTATTAATAAGTCCCTGGCCGCCAAGTGTTCCTGTAGAGTCTACTGGATCTCTTAATCTTAAATTAAATAGTGCTCCGTCTCTAATCTCATTGCCTACTACCGATGCTCCACTACCAGAACCTACAATATTAAAAGTTGCTGAGGAATATTCTTCACCAGCGTGTTCATACTCCATTCTTAAAATTTCGTTTCCTTGCTCGCCAACAAAAGCACTTCTAACAATCGCTTCTTGATTTCTATTATCAAGTACAGCACTAATAGGAGTTTCGTCGACATCAACTCCTTCTGCGGCGCAACCATAGTCTCCATACGAGCTGTTTCCGTTAGTAGCACGAATCTTACCACCATTCTCTGACAAATAACCAATATGAGCATAATAAGAGAATACAGAAACAAGTTCTGTTAGTCCTTTATTAGTACACCATACACCGATGCCGTCTGAACAAACTTGAGTAAAGTCGTTAGCAACAATCGATCTGTTGCCGCCATCATGTAATGCTCCGTCAATTTTTAATCCAACACATCCGTCTCCGAATGTTGTTACATTTTGTACATAACACGATTTGTTTATAATCCAAACAGACTGGTCATTTGGTCCTGTACCAGGATCTAATGATACATACGAGCCACCGCTTGGACGTCTTGTTAAATATTCATTAAGGTCTCCCAGTGTTCCAGTCTTCCCTCTAAGGGTCATATTTCTAATACCAGTTCCATTGTTTACCCAAAACATATCAGTTTCTCTGTAATCTAAAGGTGCCGCTAATGTTTTAGGGTTCGTAATTGGGTCTTCAGGAAGAAGAACTTGATATGAAGGATTAGGTACAGTGTTATCCGGATCAACTAGCGGTTCAATTACTGTACTTCTTAATTCTTCGCCAACAACAGCTACATCTCTTGGAACTTTAATTGGTAATATTTCTTTGTAAACACCTGCCTTAATAAAAAGTGTTGCTGGTGTTCTCGAAGGTAAATCTGCTTGAATATAATCACAAGCATACTTTACAGTTCTAAAAGCAGTTTCTAACGATGTTCCTGCTGTTGCTACATCTTCTCCATCTATACCAACATAGAAAACTTTTAATCCGTCGTTTAAGGTTTCCCAATTTGGTTCACCGTCGGCATTTACTTGAAGTACATCGCCTCTAGTCCCAATGCCTACTCGTTTGACTCCTATTGTTGAGCCGTCTTCAGTTAGACCAAATGTTTTTATGTCGCCTTTGTAACGTAATTTATTTCCTCTATCACCTACAATAAGAACAGTCCAATAAATCTCATCGTAATCGTTATCAGGTCTGCGATTTAAAATTGCTGTGTGCTGTTTAATACATCTGTAAGTCACGCCATCAAAAACAACTACATCACCTATCGCATAATCGTTTGCCGTAATCCATTCTTTCTGATATTTTTCTCCTGGAATAACTAAATCCCATTCGGTAGGATTATTATTAGGATCTGTATTATTATCTTGGATAGCAACATAAACTTGTCCTTGACGTCTAACAACATCACCAACAAGATAACTTTGTGCTACTTCCCATTCGCCGCCTTCTACAACTCTATAACCATAGTTAAGTAATTTCCAGTCGCCGATAGTACTATCATCACTTTGTACACTTGGAATAGCGTTTACAGTATTTCTATTAGCTGAATAAATGTATCCGCCGTATCTTACAATATCACCTTTTTGGTATAATGTACTAGCAGACCAATCATCTTCTTCAAATTCTAAACCAGGAATCCAAATTTTCCAATCTAATACATCGTCAAACGTGCTTGTTGATGTGTGTCCACGAAGCGCAATCCATTGACTAGCACCATATTTTACAATATCTCTAGCCTTATATCTAGTTCCGGGTATTGCTGGAATAACAGTTGCGTCTGCTCCTTGCCAATTTCCTTTATAGTCAATATTATCAAGTAATATATCCCATTTAGTTTGGTCAATTTCTAACCCGTCTGCGTAATTATCAACAGCAATGTGACCGGCGTTACATCTATATGTGATGCCGCCGTATCTAACAATGTCGTTTTCTTTATATTGTGTTTCCGGAGTCCATTGATTTGCCCAACTATCATTTTTAAAAACAATTTCCCAAGACAATTGAGTTGCTTCTAAGCCGCCGGCGGCATTAGCTGAGGTATGAGCAACAATAGCTCTATACACAACTCCGCCATATATAACTATATCGCCTATACTGTAATATGTTTGAGGCAACCAAGCACCTTTCCACATATCCTGGAAGGAATGAATTCTCCAATTAGAAATATTACTTTCTAAACGCAATCCCGAAGTATGCTGTAAAATACAAATATAAACAATGCCTTGATACTTTACTATATTACCTAGGTTATAATTTGTAGTTGGAGTCCAATCGCCTTTCCATGTTCTGCCGTCAATGGTTAATTTCCAATAAGGATCAGGTGTTGGAGGAATTGTTGTAAGATCATTGTTAAGTAAATCGTCATAGAAGTATAATCTTGATGTATGTTTATCAAGACACGTATAAATTTTACCGTCGTATTCGATAATATCATCTTTAGCGTAGTCGGTCTCGGCAGACCATTCACCTACCCATCTAAATCTAATTCTACTTAGTGTAAACTCACCCATGTCAATCCCTATCTCGTTTTATTTGTATATTTATAGCCCCGTAGGATAGTCATATCCTTCGTTGACTCTTAATGTTAAATTACCTTCATCGTCAATATAATAGTAAACAGGTCTTGCGTCCCATCTATACTGTTCATATTTTAAATTTTTATAAGTTAATTCGTGGTTAACATCTCTTCCTTCGAAGAAATCTACGCCTGCTTCAAACCCTTCATAGTTGTCTTCAGGTAAACCTGATTCATTAATAGTAACACTTTGATCAGGTAGCATTTGATCAATTCTTACAAAGAATAAATCCCCATCTTCATCCCTTCTAATACCATAAAAGTATCTTGGAACACCGTCACCTAAAATGTCTCCAGGACTAAATGCTCCTACATATGAATTACCAGCCATCTTTTATCTCCTATACAATCTCAACGTAACTTGATATTACGTCAACGCCGCCATCAGTATCACAAGATGCCGTTAAAATATTACTTTCTGCCAATACTAGCTTTTCACCGCCGTTGACAACCCTTAAACTTTGTCCAGGAGGTATAACTACATCTTTAATATAGTATCCCTGTGAACTTGATGAATCAGAAAGTTCAACACTTGCTTTAACAACATGGTCAACTACGTTACAAATACTCAAACCGATAACAGTAATTCTACTAGTTTGTGTACTATCTGCTATAGTAGTAGGTGTAGTTCCTAATCCGTTAATTACTTTATTTCTAAAAAATGTTGCCATATCTCTCTATCCAAAAATTAGTGCGTTTCTGATTGATAAATCTTCCGCTTCCGTAATTGTGACACCGCCTCCAGCGCCAGCAACCGATATCCATTGTGTTCCGTTAAAAATTTCAACACGGTTATCGGTTGTGTTAAAACGTATCATTCCAATTTCAGCAAGAGCTCCTCGTTCGCTGTCTTGTCCTGTTGGAATTACAAAACCGTTTGAGCCGTCAATTTTAAAGTATCCATTGACTCCCGTTTGATTAAAAACAGTAACACTATCAATTACAGTATTAGTTATCGTATTATCTTTGAAAGCAAAATTTCCAATATTAGTGCTTCCAGTTCCGTTTGGAGCAAATACAATATCCTCATTTGTAGTAAGAGTGCTAATAGTATTACCGTCTATCTCAATATCGTCAACATTCAGCAAATTAGCAGTTAATTGTTGCTGATCTAGTGTTGCCGCTAGTGCTCCATTAACATAAAATCTTATAATATTATCGTTTGTACCAGGATTTAGTTCTGCGGTAATGTAAGTATTTTGATCTAAATCATAAACACCATCAAGACGTCTCCACTGTGTACCATCAAATCCTTCATACCCATTAAAATCAGTATTAAATCTGATCATACCTTCTTGGCCTGTTGGACGTTGTAAGGTAGTACCGCTCGGAAGTATAACACTTGATGTAGAGTTAACTACTACATCGCCTGTTCCGTTAGGCTGTAATACTAAATCATCATTGCCAGTTGTGCTTATTACATTATCATCAACAAATATTTGTTCAAGTTCTATAGATCCTGTACCACTAGCACTTAATATAATCGAGCCTGATGTATTCTCAATCAAGTTTCCACTAATAGTTAGGTCGGCTGTTTCAAAAATGTCTGATGTAACTGTACCCGACGCTGTTAAATTTGCTAGTGTAGTTGTTCCTAATACTTCTAAGTCTTGAGTTACCTGAAGATCGTTGCTTGGAATAACTACTTTTCCAGTTCCAACGGCAATTAAATTTAAATCTTCATTAGTAACAGTTGTCGAAATGTAATTTGTTTCAAGTCTAATGTTTGAAAATTGAGCAAACCCATCAATAGTAGCATCACCATTAACAATAATATCACCGTTAATAGTTGTTTGGCCTGTTTGAACCGTACTACCTGTGTGAGTTAACA
>Ga0222719_10005677_pt1 | contig 10721 bp, 11 predicted proteins | sample C33_34DmetaG_FD_165039 | JGI IMG/M metagenome (GOLD analysis project Ga0222719, IMG submission 165039) | Estuarine water microbial communities from San Francisco Bay, California, United States - C33_34D | ecosystem: Environmental > Aquatic > Marine > Unclassified | place: USA: California...
CAAGATAGCCTTCAATATCTTGCAGGAATACGCTCGTTCGGGGCTTTTTGAGAACATCATTTTGGTGGATAAATTAAAGGTGGAAGAGTTGGCGGGTCACGTTCCAGTAAATGAGTACGAGAAAACAATCTCTTACTTTGTGGCTTATGTGGTGGCGATGATAAACTTCTTCAATCATACGAAGCCCGTCCTAGCTAATCCAATCAGCCCCCCTGAAATTGCTAGAGTCATAACTTACGGGGTCTCTTCGCTGGAAGAAGATAAAAAAGATATCAACCTCCTGTTCAACATAGAAGATGTTAAGGATATTCACTTTTTTTATGGAGTTCCAAAAGAAGAGCTAGCTGAAGACACAACTCTCGTTAAGCGTATAAAAGAGCACGTCAAGGGCTACAAAACAGAAGATGTATCCACAAGCTTCTCAGTATATGAGACAACTCTTGAGACGATGATGGTTCTCTGTGTAGCCTACTCCTCTAACATTCAGGCTTTGACGGACAAGTAAAAACCCGATACTAGAAACTATATAATAAAGCTTAAGATATAGGGGAAACACTCTTAAATGACGAACAGGCGTGGAGTTTTGCTAGCATCGTTTTTGATGACTGATGACGAGCAAAAAATACAAGAAGAGGTTGAGTTCATAGTCAATAATATTGAGATTACCAACAATCTCATTTTTTTGCTAGAGGACAAGGATAATCCCGAAAAGAAGATTATTACTTATAACGCCGTGGTAGAAAAGGGGAAGCCCTTCAACCCTCGTCTTTTCACCATGCGTATGCATCGTAAGAAGCAGACTAATACTCTATACACTATCAACGCTCTAAATGCCGCTGTCGCTTCCCAGCATGACGGGAAGACAGGTAGAGATCTTAAGCTTGACTGGACACAGTACGAGAATTCTATCCTCCTCACATCGGGAAAAGAACTTAAAGCACACCCAGTTGAGGTCAGCAAAATCTTCAAAATTGAAGAAGAGCCAGCCGAAGAATAAAGTCGAGCGATAAGCTCCTATAATTCTTACGGAAACAAAAAAACATCAATAAAAAGCTTTACAGGTCTAAAGCCTGTGGTACTATATGTTCAAGGTCAACTAACCAGTAAAGGAGAATACCATGGGTATTGACTTAAGTAAGATGCGGGCAAAACACGCTGCCCTAACCAATAAAGGTGGAGACACCAATGACTACTTCTGGAAGCCAGAAGAGGGAACACACCAGCTTCGTCTTGTCTGTCCCGAGAGCGGTGACCCGTTCTTTGAAGCATACTACCATTATTCAATGGGTGCCGAAGGTCGCACGACCGTTCTAAGCCCACGGACTTTTGGTGACGATGATCCAATTGCCGAGTACGGCACTTCGCTTTGGAACGAAGGCACTGACGCTTCGAAGGAAGCAGCCAAGCGTTTCTGGCCTAAGATGCGAGTTTTCGCTCCCGTCCTTGTCCGTGGTGAAGAGGATAAGGGTGTACGCTGGTGGGGCTTTTCCCGTACCACCTACCAGGCACTACTTGATGTAGTACTGGATCCAGAATACGGTGATATCACCGATACCGAGAAGGGTACTGACCTTCGCATTGACTACGGTAAGAAGCAGGGACAATCATTCCCAACTACCGATATCCGTCCAATGCGACGCACTAGTGCCCTCGCCGACTCTGAAGAGCAAGTCAACACTCTTCTGCAAACCCTGCCTGTAGTAGATGACGTCTTCGAACGTACTACCTTCGAGCAGTGTGAAAAGGTTCTCATGCAAACTTTGGGTGAGACTGAAACAACCGACGGTGGTAACGAAACAACTCGTTACAACAACGACACCACCACTGCTCCAGCAGCCAACAGCGGCAACGCTCTTGAAGGTGTTTCAGACATTGAGTCAGCGTTCGACGATCTTTTAGCATAGTTGACCGCTACCCGCAGGGAGGCACGGGGTTACAGGTGCCTCTCCACCTTTGGAGATAAAATGGCTAGTACAAAACAAAAGAGTCTTGTAAATGACTTGCGTAGCGAGTTAAACAAGGCAGCAAAAGAAAACATTGCATATGATCTGCATGGGGAAAACCCAACAGACGTAAAGACTTGGATCTCAACAGGTTCAACTCTTCTGAACTATATTATCTCTAATCGTCGTGATGGCGGGATTCCTGTGGGCAAGCTTACGACTATTGCAGGTGAATCTGCTAGTGGTAAGAGTTTGATCGTCACCCAGATCCTGGCGAACACTCAAAAGATGGGAGGCTTGGCGGTCTATATCGACACTGAAAATGCAGCCTCCCCTGACTTCATGGAACAACTAGGACTTGATACAAAGAATAACTTTATCTATGTACAGCCTGGAACCATTGAAGAGGTGTTCGAGAACATTGAGAGACTTATCGGTCTTATCAGGGAGAAAGCCCCCGATCGATTGGTTTGTATCGTTTGGGATAGTGTTGCTGGTACTCCGGTTCGAGCAGAGGTTGAGGGCGATTATGACCCCAACAGTCGAATCGGCTTAACTGCTAAGGCACTAGCCAAAGGTATGCGTAAAGTAACAGAGGCACTTGGCAAAGAACAAATCGCTGTAGTCTTCACGAACCAACTGAAGACCAATATCGGCGTGATGTTTGGGGATAACCGAGTCGAACCAGGTGGTAAGGCTTTGCCCTACCACGCTTCTAGTCGTATCTGGCTCACTCAACACAAGGGCAAAGCCAACGGTCAGATCCTCAACGAGAAGAAACAGGTGATTGGGTTCCACACCAGTGCTAAGACTATGAAGTCCCGCTTTGGTCCGTGCCCTCGCTCATGCCAGTTCGACGTATTGTTCGATCTTGCAAACGATCGAGTTGGAGTTGATGATGAAGGATCCTGGCTTAGTGCTATTGCTAATACACCCGGCTGCACTCGTAGTGGTGCTTGGTATACTATCAATGTTGACGGCGAAGATAAAAAGTTCCAAGCTAAAGAGTTCCTGTCCCTCTTGGAAGACAAAAAGTTCAAGAATAAAGTTCTTGACATTATCGAAGATGAGTATAGAATAGGGAAGAAGTAGGGAATGCAACGAGTATGGAATCCGACCCGACGAATGAGATCCGCAATAAGTTTCTTAGACTGGCGTTACGCCGCATCGACGGAGAAGAGTACAGCCAAGGCATTCAGCATCGCCACGCTGCTGTTATTGTAAAAGCAGGGCGAGTCCTTTCAGTAGGTAGAAATCGAGATAAGACCCACCCTGGTGCTGTGGGCATTGATGAAGACGGAGAAGTTTTCACTCGAACTATCCATGCTGAAATGGACGCAATTCTCAAGGTAAAGAACAAAGAGCATTTAAAAGGTGCGACCATTTACGTGGCTCGCAAAGGCAGAAACCAACAAGCAGGAATGTCTTGCCCCTGTAAGATGTGCCAAGGTCTCATCAGTAAATATGGTTTTAAGAAAGCAGTATTTACGACTGACTACGGAACAGGTATATTAGAGTTTGATGGAGAAGAGAAATGAAGCGGTTACTTATTATTGACGGAATGAACCTGTTTATCAGGAACTACGTTATGTCCCCACAGCTAGATGTGAACGGGAAACCAATTGGCGGTCTAACCGGTTTTATGCGGTCACTTCAGAAAGAGGTCCGCCGAGCAAAGCCCGACCGAGTAGTCATCTGCTGGGAAGGCCCAGGCGGCTCCCAGAAACGCAGGGAAAAGAACAAAAACTATAAAGTTGGTCGCAAAGCTCCAAGGCTAAACCGAGCTTATGAATTCAATTCCCCCGAGGAGGAGAAAGAGAACAAGTATGCTCAATTAGTGCGGCTTACTGAATATCTAGATCATCTCCCACTACTTCAGCTTTCACTAGAGAACGTTGAGGCAGATGATATTATTGCATGGCTGGTACATTGCGGTGAGTACGCTGACTGGCAAAAGCTGATCATCTCGAACGATCGAGACTTCATTCAGCTTTGTGACGACAAAACAGTGCTTGTCCGCCCTGGAAAGAACGAAGAAGTTCTTAACCAGAACAAAGTTCTCGAACAGTATAATATTCATCCCCGCAATTTTGCCTGGGCACGAGCTATCACTGGCGACAAATCAGACAACCTTGAGGGCGTCAAGGGTCTTGGGCTAGCAACTGTAGCCAAAAGATTTTCCTTCCTTTCAGAAAATAAAGACTATGGGCTCAAGGACATTATGACGCACGCAAAAAATAATAGTTCTAAAATCAAGGCTTATCAAAACGTTCTGGACAACGAAGAAATTATTGCTTCAAATTACGATATTATGCAGCTATATACCTCTACCATATCGTCACAAGGGACACAGAAGCTTAAATATGCGGTTAAGAACGACGGGGTTGATCTTAACCGCTCCCAAATTAGAAAAATGCTCCTAAAAGACGGTATTGGTACTCTAAACATAGATGAACTAATGCTTATGTTGAATTCTCATAAAAAATAATGAGGATTTCTTACATATTTTTATTTTCTGTGTATAATGTTTTACAACCAAGAGGTAGATAATGGCTGAGCATCAAGTTGATATAGAGACTTTCAGCAAGTTCGGGAAAACCTTCCAAGAAAAGCTCGTAAAAACTATCCTCTTTGACCGCAATTTTGCGAACCAAATGGAAGAGGTACTGGACACCAGTTATCTAGAACTTAAATACCTTCAAGTGTTTGTGGACCTAATGTTCCAACACAAGAAGGACTACCCTCATCCAACCTATGAAGCCATGGTTTCTGTGGTTCGTACCCAGACAGAAGACTACTCAAGTAGTATCATTAAACAGGTCATCGACTTCTTGGCTCGTATCAAGACCAACGCTATCAGCGATGATGATCAAGAATACGTTAAAGAGAAGTCGCTAGACTTCTGTAAGAAGCAAAAGCTCAAGGAAGCCATCCTGAAATCAGTAGGGTTACTCCAGAGCCAAAGCTTCGAACAGATTCAAAAAACCATCAATGACGCTATGAATCTTGGTGCTGATAATGACCACGGTCACGATTATCATAAAGATATTCTCGATCGTTTTGAGTTGAAGATGAGAAACCCAGTATCAACTGCTTGGGATGAGATCGATCTGATTACCAAGGGCGGTCTGGGCAAGCGTGAACTTGGTGTTGTCGTCGCCCCAACTGGAGCCGGCAAGTCTATGGCTCTCGCCCATCTCGGTGCAATGGCGGTAGTAAAAGGAAAGACTGTAGTCCATTATACCCTAGAGTTAGCAGACACTGTGGTGGGTCAGCGTTATGATTCCTGTATCACTGCTATCGAACTAAAAGAGCTAATGGATCATAAAGATTCTATTATGCAAGCAATTGAGCATATCCCAGGGAAACTTATTATTAAGGAGTACCCAACCAAGTCAGCTTCTACTAGAACCATCAGTATTCATCTTGAGAAGCTCCGCCAAAAAGGCATTGAGCCTGACATGATTATTGTTGATTATGCTGATCTGCTCAAGCCCACGGCTTCTGGGTTCAAGAATCAGGAACTCCGTCACAGTCTCGGTAATACCTATGAGGAGCTTCGTGGTATTGGTCAGGTGTGGGACATCCCAGTATGGACAGCTTCCCAGACAAATCGCAGTGGATTGAACGCCGAGGTCATCACGATGGAATCCATCAGTGAAGCATTTAGCAAGTGCTTTGTAGCTGACTTTATCTGTTCCATCTCCCGTACAATGGAAGACAAGACATCTAACAAAGGTCGTATGTTTGTAGCCAAAAACCGCAACGGCATTGACGGCATTGTCTTTCCAATGGAGATCAACACGGCGAAGGTCCATCTTCGGGTCCTCCCGCCAGATGAAGATTCATCTATTGATGCGGTGGTCGTAAAGACCAAGCAGGAGCAGGATGAACATTTGCGGCAGAAATATAAAAAGTTTAAAGCACAACGAGACAAGAAGGCTCAAGATAAAGAGACGGCCGCCAAGAAACAAGCGGAACAGGTAAAAGAGTCTCACGATAAGAGCACAAATATGAGAAACGGACTTAGAGCATTGAAAGAAAAATTGGTTGCTGAAGAACAAACACAACAAGGAACAAAAACAGCATGAGTAACACACAACTATCAACCCAAATCCTATCAGACATTACAGTGTATATGAAATACGCTCGTTATCTGCCTGAACAGCAGCGCCGTGAAACCTGGGATGAACTTGTATCTCGAAATATGGAGATGCACGTCAAGAAGTACCCAGAACTTAAGGGCGAGATTGTAGAGACATATAAAAATGTCTTTGAGAAGAAGGTATTGCCTTCTATGCGATCCATGCAGTTTGCTGGAAAGCCAATTGAGATTTCACCTAACCGTGTTTTCAACTGTGCATATGCTCCAGTTGATGATTGGCGTGTTTTTGGTGAGATTATGTTTTTGTTGCTTGGCGGAACTGGCGTTGGCTACTCTGTCCAGCAGCACCATGTCGATGAACTACCAGAGATCCGCAAACCCAACCCAAACCGAACCCGGAGGTATTTAATAAATGATAGCATTGAAGGATGGGCTGATGCAGTCAAGTATCTTATCCGCAGCTACTTCTTTGGTGGCTCAAAGCTACGATTTGATTTTAGTGATATTCGCCCTAAAGGTGCTCGCCTTGTAACTTCTGGCGGCAAAGCCCCAGGACCTCAACCTCTCAAAGAGTGCTTGGTGAAGGTCGAGGGCGTCTTGGCTGAAAAAGAGGACGGACAGAAGCTTTCGGCTATCGAGGTCCACGACATTGTATGCCATATTGCTGATGCTGTATTGGCTGGCGGCATCCGTCGTGCTGCACTGATTTCTTTGTTCTCCGCAAGTGATAACGAGATGATCTCTGCGAAGGCTGGCAACTGGTGGGAAACCAACCCACAGCGAGGACGAGCTAATAACTCTGCTGTACTTTTGCGGCACAGAGTAACAAAAGAATTCTTCTTAGACTTATGGAAACGAGTGGAAGCATCCAACGCTGGAGAGCCCGGCATCTACTTGTCTAACGACAAGGATTGGGGAACTAACCCGTGCTGCGAAATCGGTCTACGACCATTCCAGTTCTGCAATCTTACAGAAGTCAATGTAAGCAACATCAAGGACCAGCAAGACCTTGAGGATCGTGTTCGTGCGGCTGCCTTCATCGGTACGCTCCAAGCAGGCTACACAGACTTCCACTATCTTCGTCCAGTCTGGCAGAGGACCACTGAAAAGGATGCCCTTATCGGCGTATCTATGACGGGCATTGCTTCAGGTCGTGTATTGGCTGACGACATCGATTTAACTGCTGCTGCTCATGTGGTCAAGGAAGAGAATGCTCGTGTTGCCCAGGTTATTGGTATCAACAAGGCTGCACGCACTACTTGTGTAAAGCCCGCAGGAACCACAAGTTTAACCTTGGGAACTTCCAGCGGCATTCACGCCTGGCATAATGATTACTACATCCGTCGTATCCGTGTCGGCAAGAATGAGCCAATCTACTGGCATCTCGCCATTCACCACCCAGAGCTTGTAGAGGACGAGTTCTTCCGACCTCACGACACAGCCGTCATCTCGGTTCCGCAGAAGGCTCCCGAAGGTTCCATCTTCCGCACCGAAAGTGCTTTCCAACTTTTACGGAGAGTAAAGAAAATCACTAGTGAGTGGGTCAAAGCTGGACACCGATCAGGTCAAAACGGACACAACGTCTCTGCAACCATCTCCCTTCGTGAGAATGAATGGGCAGACGCTGGCGAGTGGATGTGGGACAACCGTAATGCCTATAACGGACTTGCTGTACTCCCTCATGATGGCGGCTCTTATCAGCAAGCTCCTTTCGAGGACTGCACTAGGGAACACTACGAAGCTATGCTCAAAAAGCTTGCCTCTGTAGATCTTTCCAAGGTCATCGAAGAAGACGACAACACAGATCTCAAGGGCGAACTGGCTTGTGCTGGCGGTGCTTGTGAAGTTTCTTAACGGAAACAAAAAATAAGATATAATATACTTACCAAAAGGAGTTATGATGAAACCTTTAAATAGAAGACTACTTATAGAGATAACCGAGGAGGAACTAGAACAGGGGGTATTCTTTGTACCCGTCGAAGAAAAAGTTGAAGAGTTCTTAACAGCCAAGGTTATCTCCTGTGCCCCTGATTGCACTAATGATCTTACTGGACAAACTGTTGTTATTCATTCTTTCGGGAAAGAGGAAGTAACGGTAAGAGGTCAAACTTATACTTTTATTGGCGAAAATCACCTGATCTGTGTAGAATAAATAATGACTAAAGACGAGAGTTACATTAAAGTTCCCTCCTCTATGGTTGAGGAAATAATTGATAGGATTGATAAGTCCTATGATCTTTCCAGAACAGCAAAGTCTCGTTGGCACCATTCACAGATCCTAAAATTAAGACTAAAAGAAATGAAGAGGTTATTTTGATTAAAAGAGAGAACCACGCAATTGGGCGTATGGTGATGAACCGCCATAAAGGGATTACTAGACTAGGAGTTGTTCAGGCTATGAAGAAAGACTCTGATGGCTGGGCAAACTATAATATACACTTTTTTGAAGACCAGGCATACGAGGCTAGTCAAACACACCGATCAAGCCTTCTTGATGAAGTATATCACAAGGAAGTATATAGGTCAGATGAGGTTACGTTTATTGATCCCGAGTGGCTCAATGATGTCTTGGAATCTTACGGAGAGTATCAAAATGAGCGATGAAAACAATCAAATAGAAGAGGTCACTGATGACCTAATACCTAAGCCACCTTCTAAGCTGGCACCACGAGGGATCACGAGTTTTACAGTTTTCCGTCAACAAGATGAGACGGGAGTTTCAGGCGAGGGTGTCGTGATTGAGGGTGTTGTAATGGCAACTGGACAGTGCGTTGTTCATTGGCTCTATCCACCACCCCGTGGAGGTATTGCTATCTTTGATAGCATGAGTGACTTTGTGAAGGTTCATATTGAGCCTCATCCAGCCAATCAAACAATCATTACCTATCAGGACGGACACAAGGACGTTTACGGCGGCAAGCCGGAAGAAGAAAATAAAGAAGAATAACCGCCACCGCTGGTGTCTGGAAACTACTTATTAACAAAAGGAGATTTCCTATGACCAATCAGCCGCAAGACAAAATTATAGGGGTTTTAACAAGTGGTGATCCAAACGGATACTTTTCCAATGGGTTACACCAAAATGCACTTTTTCTTTACAAGTGCCTAAAAAAAGTTCCAATGGTCAAGCCAGTGTTGGTGTTCTATCCATTATCCAGTAAGAAAGAATGGCCTGATGAAGTAGAGATCTTCGGCGAAACTGCCTACAATCTTGAGCTTTTTTACGACAAATATCATCTTGATGCATTATTGCTTGTAAGCGTCGCCCTGAATAATAGTGTTGCCAACAAATTAAAAAAGAATAGAGTAAAGTTAGTAGCTGTTGTCTACGGGAATCGCTATGTTATGGATCAGGAGACCATGTGCTTCGGTGATCTTCTGCCCTCTGCCGAGGGTAAAAGAAACTTTGCAAACAGGTCTTTAATGAGAGAGGATGTTAAGATCGATGCTGTATGGATGTCTCCTCATTTTGCTTGGCAAAAGGACTATATCAAGCATAGGTACGATGCTCCCATAGCACATGTCTGTCCATATATATGGGGACCAGATTTATTATTGCAGCAGTATAAACAAGACAAACATTATGATGAGCATGGTCCGTTATTCCGCCCAGGAAACCCAAAAAATAAAAACCTTTTTGCAACAGAACCGAACATCAATGTACTGAAGACATCACTTTTCCCATTCCAGGCTGCAAATCTAGTGGCGGAACGAGAAAATCCTAACTTTGGTGAAATACTTCTTTTTGGCTCTCGACATCACAGGCTCCACAATAAGCCAATCCAAGAATATTTTCAGTCAATGAAATTACTAAAGGATAAAAAAGTATTCTTTGAAGATCGTTGGAAATTTTCAACAATAACAAAGCACGCCCAAGTGATGTTCCATCATCATTTCGAAAATGGCTTAAACTACACGATGCTAGAGGCAGCAACCTTGAGACTCCCAGTCGTACACAATTCAGAGTTTATGCCTGAGCTTGGGTATTATTATAAACGAGCTAACTTAACTGATGCGGCAACACAAATTGAGGCAGCCTTGGTACACGAACATCGAGATGATCTAGACGAATATAACGAGTTATGCGAGGGCGTGGTCAAGAAGTTTCATTACGGAAGTTATGATAACGTGCGTGGTCACCAGACTCTTATAGCTAACTTATTTAGTCCCGACATTGAGCCCGAACTCCCACAATACATTGTAGATTTGGAATATAAACTTGATCATGGCGACGGATATATTTCTCCTTTAGGATAACCATACTATATACCCTTAATGGAGAACCCTGTTACGGCAGGTGGCTGAGCGGGGAGATGGTGCCCCGCTCATTTTTTTTCTTGAACTATTTCAAAAGTACGCTATAATAGTATCGCACCAAAATAGAAAGGTCGTGTATGACCAACCGCATTGAAAGCAAGATCCCTTTTGTAGGCTTGCACGCTCACTCTGGACTCTCACCGTTTGACGGACTGGGAATGCCTGGCGAACATATGGACTTCGCCTACGAGAATGGGATGAATGCCCATTCTCTCACAGACCACGGACACATGAACGGTCTCTCGTTTCAGGTCGAGCATTTGAAGAAAATGCGTGCAGACGGCAAGGAGTTCAAAGCCATCTACGGATGTGAATCCTACTTCATTAAGTCCCATCGTAAATGGCGTCAAATGTAC
>Ga0222719_10005678_pt1 | contig 10718 bp, 10 predicted proteins | sample C33_34DmetaG_FD_165039 | JGI IMG/M metagenome (GOLD analysis project Ga0222719, IMG submission 165039) | Estuarine water microbial communities from San Francisco Bay, California, United States - C33_34D | ecosystem: Environmental > Aquatic > Marine > Unclassified | place: USA: California...
GCTAGAACCGGCATCAAAGTTCGTAAGACCTGGGTCCACGTCTTCCCAAACGCTATTCAATGGAACTCTGATATTATTCGATCCAATAAGCTCGGCGAATGGTGGGACGGTGTCTTCAATAGTTATATTCCTAGTTACGGTGATATCGTGTAATGTGTTACCATCTGATATAACATAGTCGACGGGGCGATTGAGTCCGACAATGGTATTGTCTATATTTATTTCTTTTACAAACGAACCCGCATCGACCGTCACGCCCGGATCTATCGCAGACCAGTCACCGTAGCGTTCGAGTGTATAAGATGTCGACTCGTTATTGAGTGTGACAACGGGTGGAACTGTATCCTCAACCACAACCTCACGTGTTATGACGTTCGCATTATTGTGATCATCCACCACATTATACGTAACTGTGTACGTACCTTGTGTAGTATTATTGAGTTGAGAAATGTCAACAGATACAAGCGTTCCATTAGCATCTATGGTTACACCTGGATCTATGTCCGCGAAAACACCGTAGCGTTCGAGAGTCACAGAACTCGCACCATTTAAGGTCACTATGGGTGCCGTCGTATCCACCACGTTTATGGTGCGCACATTTGTCGTATCTGGGTTAATATTATCTGTCGCCAAGTACGTGACAGTATAACTACCGACTGTTGTATTATCTAAATCGGTAATCGTACTCACGAGAGTCGAACCAGGATCTAGAGTTACGCTTTGTTCTACATACTCTGCGTAACGCTCAAGTGTGATTACACTCGGACCGTTAAGTATTACTACCGGAGACAACGTATCGGCCACCGCGACTCGTCGTATCACGACTGCATCCGGATTTACGCCGTCACTCGCTCTGTACACAACATCGAAATTGCTGTTATCGGTAGTGACCACATTTGAATAATCTACACTCACGGATGTACCCAAATCAACCTCAAAGCCGGGGTCCACATCCTGAAACAGAATGGCTGGCTGGATTTGATACGGATCAACGTCACCTAACAGTGTGATCGCAGGTGGTTTAGTATCGACGATGTTCACCGTTCTCGTTTGAGTGACGTCGTGTGCCGTGTTACCATCCGTCGCCGTATACGTGACCTCAAAAGAACTTCCATGTGTCAATGTATTATTTACGGCAGAGATGTCAGTCGTGAGAATCGAACCCGTGTCAACGGTCGCACCTTGATCGGTGTACACATCGAAACGCTCGAGTGTGTATGGATTATCTCCAAGTATCGTGATTACGGGGGGTACCGTATCCACGACATTCACCGTCCGCGTCGCGGTCACGGTCGTATTCCCATCGTACGCGGTGTACACTACATCAAACGAACCGATCGCTGTGTTTTGTACATTGCTGAGATCGGTATTAGTTAATTCCGAACCCAAATCAACAGTCGCACCCTCATCGACGTAAGGGTCAAAGCGCTCCAGTTCATATGGAGTACCACCGGTAATGGTTATCACGGGTGGAATCGTATCATCCACGCGCACCGTTCTAGAAAATACTTCCGTAAATGCTGGATTCGATACAGTGTAATTGACCGTGTACGTACCAACTGCTAAATTATTCAATGTACTCGTCGTAGAAGTAAGGAATGAATTTGAGTCGTTGATAGTAATACCGGGATCCACGTACACGTCAAATTTTTCCAAATTAAATGGATTCTGTCCATTTATAGTAACATCTGGTGGCAATCCCACTTTAACCTTGCGCACCGCGGTTGTGTCTGGATTAATACCATCGGTCGACGTATACGTGACGGAATATATCCCAAATTTTGTATCGTCAACCGTCGACACAGTCGATATCAAAGTTGAACCTTCATCAACTGTTACACCTGCGTCTTCGTATGTCGTCCCTATCAAATGGGATACTATAGCCGAACCCTTAATAGTAATTATAGGTGAATAAAAATCGAGATTCGTGAGTTGCGTATACGACGCTTGATATTCCTTTTGAACCAATGGATAGATAGAATAGTGGTATCTATTATTTGGTTTAGATTTTGCTTCGGTTAAACTTCGAAGCGTGTTCACGTTTTTTGGTAATCTTTGATACCGATTTGTGGGCTTGCCTACCAGAGTAGATAGTTGGCTACTCTGGGAGAAGTCTTCTCTCCCCATTGTTTTTAATACTATACCAGAAATTTAGTCTACATACATTACCCGCCCCATACCTTCTTTTATTTTTAGAATATTGTAATTTACGCCATAAATAGCCCTGTTTATGTTTTCTGTGCAATGAATAGTACACGAATCAATTCGACTAAAATTCAAAGTACCCGTTGGTTGATACTTAGAAGTCATTAAACAGAATGGATACACAAACATACCCTCGGCATTGGACGCAGAAAATTCCGTGTTATAGTAACACGGCACGGATGTATAATATGGAACACTCACTTTAGATTCATCAATATCAGAACCGTTAACCTGAATCTTTACTTTATTAACCCGTGATACGAGGGTATTAGAACCACTGACGTTACTGCTCGCTATAAACTTAACTGGATGGTTAAATGTGAGTTCTTGTACCGTCTGATTCATGGGTTTGTTCTTTTGAACTTGATAAATGAGCATATTGTGTTCAGACAATGCCACTTTATTTCGTTCATGTTCATCTAAGCATGCATATTTAGCATTCAAATGACACGAATAGTTTTCATTAAAGTTCTCCGCCCATTTAATTTTTAATTCCACGTCATGGTATTGCAAGGCAACCATAGGGAGACTCGATTGCCATGATTCACAGAAAAAGAATCGTAACGGGTAAAAGAATGAACTCGATCCGAGACCCCCATGTAGACTCGCGGAAAAGCTCTTTGAATAAGTAGACGCCAAAAGATCAATCGCAATATCTTCCGAAAATTCTGAATCTTGACAATCTACCAATTGACCTCCTATATAAAGAGCTACCTCTTCTATGATATCGCGCCAATCTTCTATGAGTTGCGCTTGACCGTTAAGTTTTACGTCGAGATAGACGGGTCCAAGTAAATCACCTGAACGTTTTAGTACGACAGTCGACACACTCCCAGGTTTTCTAACCCCTTCAATTGTTTGCTCCTGTGTAAATACCGAAAAATTGCTATGCCTTTTGAAAGATGAATTGAAAAATGTTATCTGGGGGTTTCCTGTGATGTGTTCGTCCTGTTTGCCTCGCGCAACTAATTGAGCGACGGCGCCGTTAGACATATCTAATAGTAGCTACTATTTTATTGCTAACGATACTACCACAAGATTTTTCAGCATCTCAACGATTTTCACGTGACATTCACTCAACATGTGCACGGGGTTCGCTGCGAGTTCGAGAATGCGTTCGTTATCATCTGGTTCACTCGGGGTTTCAAATTTTCGTATATAATCAGCCACTGTATACACAATAGCATCTAGGTATTCTTCTATGGCCATCTCGATCCATGAATCCTTCGGAGTTCCCCATGTGGTAGTATCCATATGGGTTCTAACACCGTGTCCATATTTGGTCTTTCCCAGTTTAAGCCTAGATGAAACCAATTCTATCATATTATGATATAGTATCGTGTGTAATTTTTAAATTCTTTCGAAAATGGGTTATTTTCGAAGGAAGTTATTTTCCAAATTTTATAAATCTCAAAGCACTGTCTAATAAACACAAACCATTACCAAAAATTGATACGTTTCGTATGACATCTTCGAGTTTCGCCATACTAATTACTTAGATTTCTTCCTTGGTGGTGAAAATGTATTCATGTTATTTTCATTTGATCCGGGTGACCTGGGGCGAACACGTGGCGTGGACGTGGGTGTCATGCTTCGAGCTCGTCTGTCTCTGGGTGTACCCAAACGATTGTACACACTCAAACCAGAACGAGACGGAGTAATCGTAGTACTGGGCGAGTATGGTCCTTCCAAACTAAATTCTGCTCGAATTACTTGATTCATGGCGGCATTTTCAAAACGTTCCCGTACTGCTCTATTACGGGGTGCATTTATCAGGTTTCTCGTCGCTTGTCGCATTCGGTTACTAATAGAAATGGGTATGCGAGGGTATTCTTGTAACTGGCTAACTCGAACGATAGTATTCGTTATGGAACTGTGACCTACAGCCTCAATAAGTCTCATGAGTTTACGCTGAGATATAGTGTTCTGGTTTAATATATCGTTTAATTTACTACAATACCTGCACTGTGTTCTAGGTATCCCGTGTATACATTCACGAGTCATTCTTATTTTTTGTTTTTATTTTTATTTTGGGCGGCATTTGCATTTGCTTTCGCTTTATTTATAATTGGTTTTATATTGTTCCATATCTTACGTGTTTGTGCAGTTATCATCGCACTTTTAGCCATACGAGCACTTTCTGCGACTGATTTCTGTGGCGAAAATAAACTTCGTCTCACTTCCTTTTTACGTCTATCTGGAGATCTGATAGAAGTTGTCATCCTAGATAGTGCATTCGCGACAGCTTTTGTTTTGGGTGTCATCGGAGCTTTGGGCTTTTTTGGTGTAGACACGGGAGAAGGTGTTCTTTTTCTCTTGGGTGTGTTCGCCATTTATTATACACACTCATTTTAGTTTGTCGAAAGCATATCGTGAAATCTTTCACAAAAGTTTCTGAGTATAGGGAGAATCTGTTCATTCCACATGGCTTGGTCACGTTTTATCTCGTGAGACAAACGTTTAGAATCATACTGTTCTATGAGCACACATTCATCTATATCGAGCATTTCCATGTATGTCTGACACTGAATTTCCTCGTAATCACGGACCGTTCTGAAGAGACCCTTTGCGCGATTTTTGATTTCGACGAGTGTTTTTGACCCATCTTCATTATCTCTAACTCGGTCAATTCGTCCAACGATTTGATATGTTGTACCGGCGAGAGTACACACATCATACTTGTAAAACGTTGGGTCTTCGCGCATATTTTCGTAATTATCCGCGGTAGTCTTTTCGTGTCGAGTACCGTGGTTTGTATACAAGGTTTTACGAATGTGATCCCTCGCCGCATCAAGTTCAACCTTTTGCAAACCTGAATTTTTCTCCAATTGATTAGAAACTGCTCTAAATTTTTGTTCAACACTCGAACTATTGGTAGATTTAAAGTGTTCGACGTCTTTGAGTAAATCCTTGGCGACCTTTGATGTATCGATTGCCTTCATTGCAATTTGCTCTTTGGTCTGACCCGCAAACGTACTCGGCATATACTTGTTCCATAGCTCATCCACAATTTCTAGTGGTGGGCGATATTGACTTCGACCAATGATACCCGCGACGTCAGATGCCTTGAGAATAATCTTTGGTACACCAATCTCTTTAATATTTGACTTCTTGTCTCGAAGATATGGATACACGCGTCCGCACCCACGTGAGTCATTGAGCGCATCGTGCGCCCCTTCGAGTTCTTCACCAAATAGTTTTTGATACAATACACCCAATTTCATGTTCCGCAAAAACACGCGCTTGGTCATGTCTAGGGTACACACGAAACGCAAACGTTTGAAGGGCTCAACACTCAAACCATGTCTGTAACATTCGGAGAATAACACGTCTTCGTCAAAGCGTGAATTGTGTGCGACAAGAATATCCACACCCCGCGTTAACTCGAGAAACGTGTCATACATTTGTTTGAATGGTTTACCCACCGCCTTCGCATGTTCGGGTGTGATTCCATGAATTTCGGTCGCTTTGACTTCAAAATCTTCGGGATACACGATACCGTGATAGGAAGACACCTCCCGTCCGCTCGAGGTATACTTCACGAGTGCCAATGACAACATACGACAGTGTTTGAAATTATCTATGTTATCTGGGGTTGCCCGGGACCGGGCCATGGGGAGACCCGTAGTCTCAGTGTCCCATGCTATATAGCTCATTACTTATGAAATGAAGTGTATTCTTTATCTCTTTTTCTTAAGATATTCGACTTGTTTCTTGAGTGTCTTCTTCACGAATTCAGGTGAACGTCCTCCAAATAAACTCTTAATTTGCTTCTCACTTAGGCTCTCGTACAACTTAATAAGTTTCTTTTCGGTATCCTTGGGGGCTTTCATTTTACGAAGCACACGATCGATGAGTTGAATCACGTGTTTCTTTCGTTGACCGACGGTAGGGGTTCTAAGTTTAGACATGATTTCTTTGCGTTTGCTCGCGACCACAGACTTGCGGTACGCAGACGCTGGGTCGGCGAGAACGTCAAACTTTTTAAAGGGTTTTTTCTTTTTAGCACTTTTATCGGGTTGGATTTGCGTAGCCATTGCATTTGATTTAGAGCTACCACCCGTCGCCTGAATTGTAGGTGCAAACTGAATAGATATAGGTTGTTTAAATGGTTCCAAAAATCTTTTAATATTAACACTCGGTGGTGTTTTCGATTTAGGCTTACTGTTTTTTATAGCACTTATAATTTTTTCTACAGAATTATTATTTACAGTAATCACGGTTTTTGGTTGTCCATTAGGTGGTAATGGTTTCTTTATAGTTGGAGAACGTTTTTTAACCGCTGTTATTGGACCAACCTTATTTGGTTTTGGTTTAGTCTCAGATGCGGTTGATTGTCCATTAGTGGGTAATGGCTTCGTTATAGTTGGAGAACGGGGTTTAACCGCCGTTGTTGGACCACGTGGCTTTGTTTCGGTCTCTGTCTCCGGTGTTTCTGGTGTTTTTGGTTTTGGTGATTCTCTTTTTGCAGGTCTACGCATTCGTCGGGCTCTGGGTTTTTGTTCTCTCTTTTTACGCACTTTAGTTTTAATAATAGGTACGTTTTCAGAACTCGCGCTGCCCAACATTTTTTGTGATTCCGGTTCATTTATTCTGGTAGGTCGCGTAACATTTCTTTTTTCTTTTGGTAATACAATAGTTTTACTAGGTTTTTTAACCGTAGTCAATGCTTTAGATTTATTAGAGGATGGTCGCGTTTGATTCACAAGTTCTCTTCCGGCTTTAGGTACTAAACTTCTTTTCATAAATTCTTTAGCAACATTTGATACCTCGTATGTTTTAGGTTTGTTAACATTAAATGGTAACATTCTCGCCACATCTGACACAGTGAGTGGAGTCTCACCACCAGGATTATTGTTATTTGAATTGCTCATACGCGAAGGACGACCACCACCTCTTTTAGCTGTATCATTCCTACCCTTTTTAGATGGTCTGGGTGGGTTTATTAAACTACCTTGTCTGGTGAGCCCAGCCTTTCGAGGCGTATACGTAGAAGGTTCACCACTTGTTATATTTTCGATGACAACCATATCTACTATTCATTCACATTTTTTATCATGTCGTACACGACCTTCCCATTGATGATTTCGTCCCTGATGAGAATGTCCTTGAGTGCCTCGAGTTGACCTTTGTGTGTAGACAATATATCCATGACTTCCGCGTAACATTCATCTGTAATTCTATGGACCTCGAGATCCGCGAGATACGAAGTTTGTTGAGACAAAGAGTTATCCTGAACATTTATTTTTCCGATAGCTTCAGACATGCCGTACGTCATGACCATCTCGCGTGCGATGGAATACACTTGCGCAAAGTCACTTGTCGCACCCGTCGTGACGTTCTCTTTTCCATACATGAGTTCTTCTGCTGCGTGTCCACCTAGCGCAACCTTTATTTCGGATAAAAGATACTCCTTCGTGTACATACCCCGTTCGTCAGATGTTGGCTGAAAAAACGTGACCCCACCCGCATCACCACGGGGAATGATACTCACCTTACGAACTTCATCGTATTCGGGCATCAAAACACCGACAATAGCGTGTCCTCCCTCATGATATGCCACACGTTTCTTGCGTTCATCTGACATTGGTGTACCACCTTTTGCACCCACAACGACACGCTGGTACATGTCTTCAATGATAGACGGAGTAATGATATTTGTACCTTCTTTGACGGAACGAATGGCGCACTCATTCATGAGGTTTTCAAGATCTGCGCCAGAAAATCCAGTCGTCTGCCTCGCGGTATCCATGAGACTCACTTCGGGGGAGAGGTTTTTGTTTTTGGAGTGCACTTGTAAAATCTTTTCGCGTCCATACACGTCTGGGAGACTCACTTGTATCTTACGGTCGAAGCGTCCCGGTCTGAGAAGTGCATCATCGAGAATGTCCACCCTGTTTGTGGCGGCGATGACGACAATTTGTGTGTCGTTATCGAAACCGTCCATTTCGGTCAACAATTGATTGATGGTTTGTTCGCGTTCATCGTTCGCGGCGAATCCATTCATGGATCTCTTTTTGCCGATGGCGTCGATTTCGTCTATGAACACAATGCACGGTTGTACTTTACGTGCCATTTCAAACACGTCACGCACGCGCTTCGCGCCCACACCGACGAACATCTCTACAAATGAAGAGCCGGAACACTGAATGAACGGTACAGATGACTCACCCGCGATCGCACGAGCGAGGAGTGTCTTACCAGTACCGGGCTTACCCGTGAGTATAGCACCTTTTGGTATTTTTGCACCACTCACGATATATTGCGTGGGGTCGCGAAGGAAACCAACGATCTCTTGAAGTTCATCTTTTGCATTGTCTATACCCTGGACATCATCGAACCTCGTCGTGATTTCATTTTCTACTTCAGTTGGTTTCTCCGACATATTGAAAGGGTTGACTCCTCCACCCGAAAATACCATACGCAAGAGCGCGAATCCGAGAAGTAGGGTAAATCCAATAGATGTGATATCACCGAATGAGATACCCGATGTCTCGAAATCTATACTCACATCCGCGTCACTTTCTATGAGCGTGTTCCAAAATGTTTCTGATGACGCATAGTTAGAAATTGATAGTTCATCGTTTTCATCGATATAGTACACGAGACGATTATTGGGTTGAACAAGAACATCTTGAACTTCATTCTTCTTTACACCCCTGATAAACTGACTAAATAGTTTAGGTTGAGGTTTATCTTTTTTTTGCACCGAGATTGAACGTGCACTAAAAAGTTTAGCACTTGTTAACATATTACATTAAACATAGAAATCTTTATATCTAGCAAATTGCATCTTTTCTATCATGTAGTACATTTGGTACGCATCCGTTATCGATGAACTATGGTACATTTCGGGCATACACTCGGGAATACCTTCATTTGAATAATACGCTGTATCACTTTTACGTGATTCGAAACACGGTGGATGATTATCCCATAACCACATCAGATGCTTTGCACACGTGTGTATTTTTCTATATCTGCGCGTGTATTCGAGTGTAAGAGCGATGCCAACCTTACACGCGTACATATAGTTTTCTAAAGATGACGCAACCCACATGGTCATCGGGTGTTTGGGGTGTGCGGGTCTATACCCACGTCGACTTCCATTCTTTATGAAAGGTGCGTGCGTTGACACGTAGTCCCCCTGCATAGACAAATGCCATGCCGTGTATAACATTTGTACAATTTCCAATTGAATTTTTACGACGTGTTGGTCACAGTTCATTTTTGCATTTTCACATGGATCCAAGGAAAGAAAGAATATGTTCATCTTTGTGGTCAGATGATTCTTCGATATTTATCTCGTATACTCTCGATTCAACGTTTCCGTAATACACGGATGTATCACTGAGCTTCCAAACCTTTTCTCTTGATTTTTCTAATGCGTAGTTAGATGCCTGTTTTATATTATAAAACAGGGCGCGTTCGAGAATGGTATTATTCACGATGACGTTTGTGATAAACATTTTGAGTGTAATTACAATATAGTTAAATGCGACTTAGGAATTAATCAGCGTCCGAAAAATACTCCTCTTCGACGACCTCTTCATCATCTTCAATTTCCTCGTCACCGATTGCTTCTTCGGCGGGTGCCAAATCATCTTCCTCGTCTTCGTCCTCGTCCTCGTCATCTTCTTGTTCAGGCTCAATTTCGGGCTCGACTTTTTTCTTCGTCTTCTTCTTTGAATTTGATGCAGATGGTTTATTTAATATAGCATCGAGTGTTTTCCATCGAGTATTCATCATCTTCTTTCTATTTTCAACCGTATCGGCTATTTTAGACGTATAACTTTCGTTGTATCCGACCGCTTTCAATGCCGCCGCCAATGTTTTAGGTGGTGGTATCTTATTTTTTGAAAAATACTTTTCGTACAGTGTTGCCATGTGTGTAATGAGCTTAACTCGCACTTTACCACACTTCAAAACATTTACATGCATTATCACTTCATCAACAAGATTAACCAAAGGCTTATTTTCTGGTGGAACCGCGGTGGTTTCGGATATAGGTAAAATATATTTTGGAACTTTAAACTCGGCACCACTCAATTCACACGATTTTCGTAGATTTTCGATATAATTATCATAGTTCGCGATATATGTTTCTTGTGGTTTAAAGTATTCGGTCTTTTTGGGTCTAATTATAGAGTGTAAAAATGTACCATCCGCTGGACCCACCGAAGAGGTCGTGCACGGTTCTCTAAATCTTAACGCGGGGCGCTTGTGCATTTTGTATTAAATTCATTTATTCTTTATTACAACTTAGGTCTAATTCACATTCGATAATGTGATGAGCCTGAAAATTTTGGAGAGATTCATAAGGTCCCCAAATTTCAATGACTTTACGGTTCTTGTCGTACCAGAGATAGGACAAGTCAAGAAAGCGAGTGAGCCAATAAAATCTCTTACCGGACTTACCTACGAACTTGAAAATGTCATCTTCCTCGTACGACGAGACATCTAATTCACTATAATGTGTGTTAGGTGGTCTGTACGGGGCCATTTGTAAAATG
>Ga0222719_10005679_pt1 | contig 10717 bp, 9 predicted proteins | sample C33_34DmetaG_FD_165039 | JGI IMG/M metagenome (GOLD analysis project Ga0222719, IMG submission 165039) | Estuarine water microbial communities from San Francisco Bay, California, United States - C33_34D | ecosystem: Environmental > Aquatic > Marine > Unclassified | place: USA: California...
ACAAGTTACGGAGCGCCCACAAGCCTTGAATCTGATGTGGCATCACTCATTATTGAAAATGTTCCAAGTATAGAAAAGATAAGGATGGTTAACTCTGGTACTGAGGCTACAATGAGTGCTATCAGATTGGCCAGAGGATTTACAAATAGAAACAAGATAATTAAATTTGATGGTTGCTATCATGGCCATGTAGATTCTCTTTTGATAAAAGCAGGTTCAGGAGTTTCAACCTTTGGGTTGCCAGATTCACCAGGAATCCCAAAAGATCTTGCAAAACATACCATCACTTGTCCTTATAATGATACTGAAGCTTTTATAGAAATTTTTAATTCAGTTAAAGATGATCTTGCTACAGTAATCGTCGAGCCGATTGCTGGAAATATGGGCTTTGTGCCAGGAACAGAAAAATTTTTACAGACAATAAGAACCTACACAGAATCTAATAATTCTCTATTGATATTTGATGAAGTTATGAGCGGTTTTAGGGTGTCTCTTGGTGGTGCTCAAGAAATCTATAACATAAAACCTGATTTAACCGCCTTAGGAAAGGTAATTGGTGGAGGTCTCCCAGTTGGAGCATTTGGTGGTAAAAAAGAAATTATGAATTATCTTGCACCAGAAGGCCCTGTATATCAGGCTGGAACTCTCTCAGGAAATCCATTAGCAATGGCAGCTGGAGCAACTTTACTAAATCTACTAATTAATCAAAATCCATATAAGGAATTGGAAGAAAAAGCAAAGCTTATGCTTGAAGGGATTAAAGAAATTATGATTTCTTCTGGAATTCCTTTTTCTACAAATCAAATTGGAGGTATGTTTGGTTTCTTTTTTTCTGAAGAGATGCCAAAAAATATTGATGACGTATCTAAAACAAATGATGAAACGTTCTCATTTTTTATTAATGCTTGTATAAAAAATGGAATATACTTCGCCCCCTCTAAATACGAAGCTGGATTCATTTCTGCTAAACATGGAAATGCGGAAATTGATGAAACCCTTGAAGTTATAAACAAAATAGTTAAAACCGGAGAAATGAATAAATGAAATATGATATCAGCGCGCTTGGAAATGCTCTTGTAGATACTCAATATAAGGTTAGTCATGAATTTTTATCTAGCGTTGGGCTTGAGGCAGATTCAATGACCCTCGCATCTGCAGAAGAACAAGCTCCAATTATAGAAAAACTTATAAATATGGTTGCGGAATCAGTCTCAGACTGTGGCGGTTCAGCTACAAATTCTTTGGTTGCGGCTGCAAATTATGGATCAAAGTGTCATCATGTTTGTCGTGTTGCAGATGATGAAGATGGTAGAAAGTATCTTGAAAGTCTGCGATCTGCTGGAGTAGAACACATAGGTGTCAGCTCAGAAAATTCTGATATGCCTACTGGTAAATGTTTAATATTGGTTACACCAGATGCTAAAAGAACTATGAGCAGCATGCTCGGTGTAAGTGCATTTTTGGGCTCTTCTGATATTGACTATGAAGTTGTTGAAAATTCAAGAATATTTTATATCGAAGGTTACATGGTAACCAGCGATGATAATTTTAATGCTGTTATTTCTGTCTTAGAGCATCTTAAAGAAAAAGATACAATTAAAGCCCTATCCTTATCTGATGCAGGTATTGTTCATGGCTTTAAAGATAAATTTGAGCAAATTGAATCTTATGGTATAGATATGATTTTCTGTAATGACGATGAGGCTATAGCCTTTTCAGATGCTAATGATATTACGGAAGCTGTAGAGTTCTTCAAATCTAAGACTTATATGACTGCAATTACAAAAGGAGCAGAAGGAAGTGTTGTTGTAAAAGATGGTACTGAAATTTATGCAGATGCGGAAAAAATAACACCTGTAGATACTAATGGTGCTGGTGATATGTTTGCCGGATCATTTATGCATGCATATCTTCAAAACTATGATGTACAGGCTTGTGCAGAATTTAGTAATTTTGCATCATCCAAGATTGTTGAAACCTTTGGACCAAGATTAAATACAGATGGATATGCAGAAGTTGCAAATAAATTAAGAAAAAGCTAGCTTATTTACTCCGTTTCTGATATTTTTTCCACCCTAAAATTCTTATTAAACCTAAATTAATGGCAAAAACTAAAACAGCTACACCAAAAAAAACTACGACTAAAAAAACTGTAGCAAAAAAAGTTGTAAAAAAGACTATCACAAAAAAAACTGTAGCAAAAAAAGCTCCTCAAAAAATTGCCAATAACAAATCTAAGATTGCTCCATATAAATCAATGAAAAATGAAAAATATATGAGTGCAGCAATGAAGAGACATTTTGTTGCAGTATTGCTTTTATGGAAAGAGCACCTTATAGATGAAATGCAAAAAACCTTTGATCATCTCAAGACTAAAGGCGAAACATATGCCGATCCTGTTGATAGAGCTTCTCAGGAAGAGGAATTTGCTTTTGAGTTAAGAACTAGAGATAGAGAAAGGAAATTAATTAGCAAGATAGCTGTTTCTATAGAAAAAATTAAACAAGATGACTACGGTTGGTGCGATGCCTGTGGCGATGAAATAGGAATAAAGAGACTTGAAGCAAGGCCCACAGCTACACATTGTATTCATTGTAAAACCCTTGATGAAATTAAAGAGAAGCAATTAAACGGTTAATGTTCTTTAACCCATGTGAAAAAATTTGATCGATAATACAAAAATAAGCAAATTTGCTATATCTGTCATAACAGAATTACAAAAAAATAATTTTCAAGCATATCTAGTTGGGGGATGCGTAAGAGATGCTCTGTCTGGTATAGAACCAAAAGACTTTGATATAGCTACAGATGCTACTCCAGAAGAGGTTCGAAAGATCTTTAAAGCTTCAAGAATTATTGGTAAGCGCTTCAAGCTTGTTCATGTGTTTAATAGGTCTGAGCTTCTTGAGGTTGCAACATTCAGGTCTGATAATAGTGGAACTGATAATGAATCAAACTTGATTAAAGACGATAGCGGTAAAATTCTTCGAGATAATGTTTGGGGTACTTTAGAACAAGACTGCTACAGAAGAGACTTTACGATAAATGCACTCTATTACTGCCCTATTACAAAAAAAATAGAAGATAGGAATAACGGATTAGGTCATATTCATAAAAAAATTATTGTTTCAATTGGAGACCCCCAATTAAGATTCGAGGAGGATCCGGTAAGAAGTTTAAGAGCTATAAGGTTCAGCAATAAGCTTAGTTTTAAAATAGACAACCAAGTAAAAAATGCCATATATGATAAAGGTCATTTACTCTCAAACATATCTAATGCAAGGCTATTTGATGAATTTTGTAAGATATTTTTAGGAGGTATGGGAGAAAAAAACTTTAACAAATTATGCTCATTTAATCTAAACAAATACTTAGTTTTATCTAATCCAAATAAAAATGAATTTTCACACAATGTTATGCTCCAAGCCCTTAGGAATACAGATAATAGAATAAAAAATGACCAATCTGTTACCCCTGGATTCTTATTAGCTGCCTTGTTATGGCCAACATTAATTTCTAGATGTGCAAAAAATAATGAAATTAATATCAGGAAGTTCTTTAGATCCATGGATGGGGTTCTCAGAGAACAGCAAAAACTTACCGCTGTACCGAGAAAATTTAACAGTTATATAAAGGATATATGGGTTCTTCAACTTAAACTTCATAGCAGAATAAAAAGTCAGCCATATAAGACAATTCGACACCCAAGATTCAGAGCAGCATATGATTTTCTTCTTGTAAGAGAAAAAGCATCATCTGATAAAAATGGATTGGGGAAATGGTGGACTGATTTTCAAAAAAATGATGACTCTCTCAGAGGGTCATTGATTGCAAGAATGAATGAAAAAAATGATGCAGATTCTTCTAAAATATTTGGCTTCTATAACGAGTTGAGATAATCTAGAGTAAAAACAAATATGTAAATAATGAAGCCAGCTATTAAAGAAGTTCCACTTCCGAAATATATTGCAATCGAAGGCCCAATTGGAGTTGGCAAGACAACTCTTGCAAATAAAATAGCAACCACATTTAACTATGATGCATTTTTAGAACAACCTGCAGAAAATCCTTTCCTTAAAAATTTTTATAGAAACCCTAGTCAGTCTGCTTTAGCTACTCAGCTGTTCTTTTTATTTCAAAGAATGCAGCAAATACAAGATTTAAAACAAAGAAGTCTTTTTGAAACAGTTAGGGTTGCTGATTTTTTAATTGAAAAAGATAGATTGTTTGCTGAAGTTACTCTTTCAAATGAAGAAATGGATCTTTATGACAAGGTTTATGATCATATTACACTTGATGCACCAATCCCTGATTTAGTTATATACCTTCAAGCCCCAATAGATGTCCTAAAAGAAAGGATTACAAAAAGAGGAAACATTAATGAGCAATATTTAACATTAGAGTATTTAGAGAAACTTAATGATGCATATTCACGATTTTTTCTTGACTATAACGATGCACCATTGCTTATCATTAATGCAGCTGACATAAATTTAGAGTCTAATGAAAGTGATTATGAATCACTTATTACAACAATAATGTCAAACCCTAAAGGCAAGAATTTTATTAATCCACAGCCTTCAATAATATAAAGACCGATGGCTAAAAATATTTTTTATCCCAAAGAAGGAACTAATCCCTTTATTAAAAATCTTGATGAGTATAAAGACTTATATCAGCGGTCTATAGATAATCCATCAGAATTTTTTGGAAATCTGGCTAAAGAAAATATTCAATGGATAGAAGAATTTGATACTGTTCACAATGGTGAATTCTCTGAAACAAAATGGTTTGAAGGTGGAAAAACTAATATCAGCGTTAATTGTATTGATAGGCACCTTAAAAATAATGCTAATAAAACTGCCATTATATGGGAGGGTGATGATCCAGATGACTCTAAACAACTATCTTATCAAGAGCTTCATGATGAAGTGTGTAAATTTGCTAATGTATTAAAAGGGCTTGGGGTAAAAAAGGGTTCAAGGGTATGTATTTATATGCCAATGATTGTTGAAGTTGCATACGCAATGTTGGCCTGTACAAGAATTGGGGCAATTCACTCAGTTGTCTTTGGTGGGTTTTCTCCAGAATCGCTTAAAGATAGAATTCTCGATGCTGATTGTAGGGTTGTAATTACTGCCGATGAGGGACTAAGGGGCGGCAAGACTGTTCCTTTGAAGGCTAATGTCGATGAGGCATTAATAGGATGTCCAAATGTCAGTAAAACATTGGTTATTAAGAGAACTGGTAATGACATTTCGTGGGATTCAAATAGAGATGCTTGGTATGGGGATTTAGTAAAAGATGTGAGTGCTATATGTCAGCCAGAGCCAATGGATTCGGAAGATCCTCTTTTTATACTTTATACCTCAGGCTCTACTGGAAAACCAAAGGGTGTACTTCATTCAACAGCTGGGTATTTATTAGGTGCTCACGTAAGTTTTAAATATCTCTTTGGAGTAAAAGCTGAAGATAAATATTGGTGTACAGCTGATGTTGGTTGGATTACAGGACATACCTATATTTTATATGGGCCTCTTTCAAACGGTGCTACAACTCTAATGTTTGAAGGTGTTCCGACCTATCCTTCAGCATCTAGATGTTGGGAGATATGTGATAAGCATAATATTAGTATTTTTTATACTGCTCCAACTGCAATTAGAGCTTTAATGGCCCAAGGCGATGATGCTGTGAAAAAGACCAAGAGAGATAGCTTAAGGATTCTTGGAACTGTAGGTGAGCCAATTAATCCAGAAGCTTGGGATTGGTATTATAGAGTTGTTGGAAAATCTAATTGTGAAGTTATAGATACTTGGTGGCAAACTGAAACAGGTTCTGTTTTGATATCTCCTATTGCTGGTGTTACTCCAACAAAACCAGGATCAGCTACACTACCCTTCTTTGGAGTCAAGCCAGAACTTTATGATGAATCTGGCAATGCATTAAAAGATGTCAATTCGGGCAATCTGGTTATAGAACAATCATGGCCAAGCCAAATTAGAAGTGTTTACGGCGATCATGAAAGAATGATCAGCACTTATTTCAGCATTTACAAAAATATCTACTTCACTGGAGATGGGGCAAGAAGAGACGAAGATGGTTATTTCTGGATTACTGGACGAGTCGACGATGTATTAAATGTTTCTGGTCACAGACTTGGAACGGCAGAAATTGAAAGCGCTTTAGTGCTTCACCCAAAAATTGCAGAAGCTGCAGTCGTTGGTTTTGAACATCCAATCAAGGGTCAGGGCATATATGCTTACGTAACACTAATGATTGGTGAGTCATATGTTGAGGGCTTTGATCAAGAGCTAAAACAGTTTGTTGCAAAAGAAATAGGTCCAATTGCAAAACCGGATCTTATTCAAAATGCATCCGGTCTTCCAAAAACTCGGTCGGGAAAAATCATGCGAAGAATTCTTAGAAAAATCGCCGAAGGTGATTTATCTAACTTAGGTGATACAACGACCTTAGCAGACCCTGCTGTTGTAGAATCTTTAATAGAAAACAGGCAAACACTATGAATAAAATACTAATGTTTTTATCATTGCTTCTAATTCAGGGTTGCCTAATTTCTCCGAAAGAGTTGGATGAATTAAATGCTGACAACAACTTTTACTCTCCTGCACAAACAATCAAATGTATGCAAATGCCATCTCCTCAAAGACCCACGCCAATAAATAAAAAGGGAGAGACAAGAGAAAGTTATGATCAAAGCGATTGTTATGATGATCTACTTACTAAAAACACGAGAGAGCTAACATTAGAATTTAAAAAATCATTAATAGATCTTGAGAAAAAAGAAGAAAGTATTGAATTAGCTGAAAGCGCTGATGATATTGATATAGAAGCTATAGAAGAAAAAGTTCTTAAAAAAAATAACAAAGATTAGTTTAATTTATAAAATTCTTCTTCTCTTTTAACTTTATTTTCTCCAATAAGTTTAATTAGGTGTGCCTCCAAGCTAAATTTGGCAATAGGATGGAGTTGTTCTGGGACATCATCATATACATACTTAACAAGCTCATCGATTGTATTTTTTCCAAAATCTTCAAGCTTTCTTATGGTTTTGCTTTCTCTTGCTAGTCTATGTCTGATTATTGATTGAATTGTTTTCTTTGGTTCGTGCATGAAATTTCCATGACCTGGTGCAAAAAAATCAACCTGTAAGGTTAGCAAACGTTTCAAAGAATTAAGATAGTCATCCATGTTTCCATCTGGGGGACCTATGACAACGGTTGACCCATCCATAATATGATCACCGGTTATTAGACAATTTAAATTTTTTATTAAAAAGCAAAAATGATTTGATGCGTGTCCGGGAGTATGGATAGCTTCCAAAATATATTCATCTGTTTCTATTTTATCTAAATCTTTTAATACCACATCTGGAGAAAATGTTTCATCTTCCCATGTTGAATCTCCGTCAACCAATCTTCCATACATAGGAACATTTAATATTTTTGAAATGGGTAAGGCTGCTGGGGAGTGATCGGTATGAGTATGGGTTACTACAATCCTTTTAATATTTCCATCTCCCAATTTAATAATTTCATCAATGTGCTCTTGTATATTTGGGCCTGGATCAATCAAAGTAATATCTTTATTGCCAATTAAATAGGTGTTAGTTCCCTGTCCAGTGAAAACACTAGGGTTTGGAGCAGTAATTTTTTTTATAAGATCCATTATTCTATTTTAATAATTGTCATAATCCTCGTCACCTGGAAGAAGTCCAACCCACTTGCCTTCATTTTTAAAAAATTTAGGAAGTATTGATGGGATGTCATCATTCGTGAGCTTTGATTGATGCTCTAATAATTTTTTTCCTGAATCAAACTCTAAGCATTGTTGAAGATTGCTTATTGTAGGCATTATCATTGGCATTTCACCATTCAATGATCTATCTAAAGCTTTCTTTGGACTAATCCAGACGCTATCTGTAAGCTCATTTCCATCATGTCTTTCGGTTTGCTTTGAGGGTATGTATGCAATGAAGAATCTTGTATCAAATCTCTTGATTTCTATCTCAGGAGTAATCCAGTGCGAGAATGGTTCAATATTATTTAGATTTAGTGATAGGTTTTCTTTTTTACATATTTCAAAAAGACTTATCTTATTTTCTAGAAGCATACTCCTGTAGTTGTCGAACTTATGCTTGTCTGCTCCGTTTAGATCAAGTTCTTCCCCATTATTTTTTATAGCTAAAAGTATGCCAACTTCCTCAAAACACTCTCTAACACAAGCCACCCAATACGATAATCCACCTTCATTAATCCCTAGTTTTATAGATGCTTGTTCATCATTCAAGCCATTGCAAAAATTAGTAATATTAAGGTCTTTATCAGATTCATCTATCTTTCCACCTGGAAAAACATAAAGATTTCCAAACGGCGGTCTTTTAGATCTTTTGACCATTAATACTTCTAATTCGTCACCACAATCTCTTACAAGGAGTACCGTGGCAGCTGGGGTTAGTGAAAGATTATTCATAAATTTTTTTCATATGGCTTAGAATACTGTTTATGCAAATAACTAACAATCTAAACGATGACATTCTTCATGCTCCAAAATGGTTTCACGAGTCCATCCAAGTAAAAGCAGAGGATTTAATTCATCAAGACCCACTTGGAAATCTTTCATATTCTAAATGGCATTCAAAAACAAAAAACCTAATCATCTTTATTCATGGTACGGGTGCTCATAAAAAATGGTGGGACCCAATAGCTCCGCAGCTAATCGAATACTCAAATGTAATTGCTATTGATTTACCAGGAATGGGAAACTCAAGTTTTAGAACAGAATACAAAATAAAAGATTTTGGTGACTGTATAACAGCCCTAATAAATAAAGAAAAAATAGAACATGGTATTGAGAATATTTATATCATAGGCCATTCACTAGGTGGTCATGTTGCAGGATATGTTGCTTCAGAGAATAAAGATTTAATAGACAGTATCATTATTATAGATACTTTTATTAGGCCTCCAGATTATGACCCCTCTCAGCATACTGGTCCACTTAGAATGATTAAGTTTTATCCAGATAAAATTTCAATCTTAAAAAGATTTCGATTAATGCCCAAACAAGAATGTGTTAATGATTGGTATTTAAGATACATAGCAGAGCATTCTATTAAAGAGACACAAGAAGGATGGAGGTGGTGTTTTGATGATTTATTATTTACAAACCTCGAAAGGCTTTTTGGATATAATTTTTCATTTAACTGTCCTGCACTTTTTGTTCATGGAAAAGATAGCTTATTAACGTCTGGTTATTTTTTAGAAAATATTAAAAATACGTACTCAAACATTATGGACTTTGAAGAAGTTTCAGGCGCTGCTCATCATGTCCCACTAGATAAACCTATTGAATTGGTTAATATTATTAAGAGTAGGTTATTTTAATTTTGGGTATGAATTATTTTTATTTCTTCTTTTTTCTTTTTTTATCTCTACTTTTGTGGGTTAAGCCACTAATTATTTTTATTTGCAAGAAGATAGATCAGGCTCAAAACCTACATTTATTGGGAGGCCTTACCTTTTTAATAGGTATGGCAATGGTAATATTTTCTATAAATTCCGCTTGGGCAGAAAGACTTTGGATTCTTCTTACTTTGATAGTAGGCATTCTTTTATGTATTAGGGGTTTGGTCGTTATATTCTTTTTAGAAAAGATAAAAAAGATACTTCCCCTATATTTAAATCATTATTATAAATTTAGTATTCCAATATCAGCAGTAATGATTTTATTGGCGCTTTTTACGGTTACAACTGATTACATTGGACCTCAAAAAAATATTAGCGAATGTAAATCAGATGATGCTATTTCGGTAATATGTGGAGTTTCAAATCCAGAAGATATTGTAGTTACTCCCGATAATAAATATCTTTTAATTTCTGAGTTCGGCGGTATTCGTCCTTATGATTCAACGAAATCAGGAGGGTTTGCGCTATTGAGATTATCTGATAACAAAATAATCACACCAAAAATTTCTTTTGGTAAAAATATCTGGGGCGAAGATTCTTGCAAGCAAAATGAGATATTTGGCCCGCATGGTATAGACCTTGTTCAAAGAGAGGATGGCAGTTACCAGCTTGGCGTTATAAACCATTATCCTGGTGAAACTATAGAAATGTTTGAGTTAGTTCAAAAGTCTGAGCAGGATACATGGTCATTTGTCTGGAGAGGTTGTGTTGAAGTTCCAGAAAAATACTATCTTAATGATGTTGCCTTAAAAAAAGATGGCACCTTTTATGTATCCCATATGTATTCAAGAGATATTACTATGACAAAGTGGCTAATAACCGCTCTGTTTAAAAAAGATTCTGGTGTCATCCTTGAGTGGAATAAAGATAGTTTTATTGAGATTCCCAACTCTGAAGGCAGTGGTCCAAACGGTATAACTTTGAATGAATTAACTAATAATTTATTTATAAGTTACAACCAAGGAGATCGAGTTGTGAAATTTGATCTATCAGACAATAAAAAACTTCAAACTTTTAAAGTAGAGTCTCCTGATAATATTTACATAAATAAAGATTCTGTTTGGCTCACATCATTAGATTTTCAGCCAAACGATGCAGGAGACTGTATTGAAAGGCCTGCATGCTCTTTGCCTTTTTCTATTTATGAAATAGATAGAGAAACTTTTGTTCTCAAAAATGAAAATTCTTTTAATAAAACTGTTTTTGGCCTCCCAACAATAGCTGTTCCAATT
>Ga0222719_10005682_pt1 | contig 10715 bp, 29 predicted proteins | sample C33_34DmetaG_FD_165039 | JGI IMG/M metagenome (GOLD analysis project Ga0222719, IMG submission 165039) | Estuarine water microbial communities from San Francisco Bay, California, United States - C33_34D | ecosystem: Environmental > Aquatic > Marine > Unclassified | place: USA: California...
AAACTACTTTTACTATTAAACAAAGTGTATACTTTTTTGCAAACAAAATACGAACACCTAACGATAATATATATGAATTTAAAATAAACACTATGCGAACTATTAAACTCACCGAATCCGATTGTACCTTTGTACACTATGTATTAAAATACTACGCTAATCACACTCCAAACTTGGATAGCGAAGACAAATCAGAAATCTACGAAGTTGCAGCTAAATTTAAGTAATATGGAATTTTACTGGAATGACGATACTATAGAGTATTTTAAAAACCGAAATAAACCCGGATGTGAAGGGCAATACTACCGCGAAGTGTGGAGCTTTGTTAAAAACGAGTGTTCATTAGAAGATGGCGAAACATATGAAATGTTAGCAAATGATTTACTTAAACAAACGCAAAGATAATACGAACACCTAACGATAATATATTTGTATGAAACTAATAGAAATAAATAACAACGGAACCGCTACATTCTCATTGAATGACGGTCGCAAACTAAAGTCTTATAAATCAGGTTATGTAAGAATTAACTCAAACCGACTTGACAGGTTATACCAAATAAACAAAGTGGTAAAAGAAATAGACCCTTACTGGACAGGTCGCACTGGTGTTGTTATGTACAACTACAAACGAGTACTTATACCTAATGAACTCGATCGACTTGAATACATTATTAACTGGGTAAAACGAAATGTACAATGATGACAATGAAAGAAGCGTGCGAGTACGTTAAAAACTCTAGACTCGAAAGAAATCGCAAACACCGAATTGAAGTAACTCAAGGTAACTATTGCTCTGGGTTAACAGATAAAGAATACAACCGAATGCACATTAAAGGCAAAGGTGCTGGTAATAAAGGTAGAACTTATTCCCACACTAAGCTATGGGCAGCTCAAGGAGTATCAAATAAAATTCACACAATGTACCACGACGGTACCTTTAAAACTACACTATGAAAAGAAAATTCACACACAAAGTAATAACAGTAATAACTTACACGGCAATTGGAGGGTTATTGACCTTAGCGGTATCGGGAATAATAATGTCTATATTTTGGCTAATCACCGACCCCACTTTTAGAGTCTAGTGCTATACACATTTACAAACGTAGTACGGCCACCGATCGATAATATATACGAATCAAATAAATAATTTACTATGCAAAATACCATTAAATTTACCTCAAACAAAAAAATCAAGCTCAACGGTGTCAAATATAAACCATACACTGTAGGCAACTTACCTCCGTCATTCGGCTTCAAATACAACGAAGAAAAAGATAAAGACGGTATATACAAATGGTTTAACTATAAAGGCTTAACTTATGTCGAAGACAAAGAAAACATCTGGAGTGCTTTTGCATAGGGGCATTCCCTACCACTATAAAGAGTGGACTACTTGGAACGGTAAGCAAGCTAGCGGTTATGGATGTGAACACTTTAACTTCGCGCCTTATAATGTTAGCTACTTACCAGCCCAAACAGAAGCTGAAATGAAAGCTAGAATTGACGATAAAATAGACAATATCGATCGATATACCGAATTACGTAGACTGCATGATGCCGGATGTGCAGAGTATTACGCAAATAAAAAACCCGGCGAATATACAGGAGACTAATTATGAATATAGATATAAACAAAATAGACAATATGGAATTTGAAGGGGTAGACTTCAGAGATTATCCAGACTTCGTAGATGCGTTCTTAGCGGCTGCAGACTACGACGGAAAAGAAATGACCGACGAACAAATAGATTATGTAAACGATACATACTACGAATTCGTTAACGAACAAGTATACGAATCTTTATTTTAGAATTATGAGTGATACAATAACTAAATGGCACGAAATGCAAGAAGAAAGCAACCCAGCGCCATACCATAACAAAGCGCAATATGTATTTGTGTTTGATTATGACGAAGGCAATAGAGTGTTTCGTTACGACATAAGCGACCTCGAAGATAACAGCGAGGTTATAGAAGCATTTTTAACCGGTGCAGGTCACAGGCTTAAAAACTGTGATTGGATGGTAAGCAAATATAAATTTGTAGAAGATGGCAACTAATAAAGAATTATACGAAGCGTTTATATATAATTTAAATTGTTATGACGCAGGAATTATAGACAAAAACGATTTTATTAACGCAATGGAAGAATATATATATGAGTAATCCGTGGACATTAGCGTATAACCACCCAGCATTTGAGGGATATACGCAGGAACAAATAGACGAAATGACTTTCGTTGAATTACAAGAATTATTAAGTTATGAGTAAAATGAAAGAACTTGACGAAATCGCACAAGGTGTCGCTGACGTCACAATGGAACTAATGTATGATAGTATCGATTGGCAACTATCGGATTTTCCGCAAGATGGCGACGAATACAGTGCTATACACGCTAACGTAATGCAAAAAGCGATAGAGTATATGTATTTGCAAACAAAAAACGTCACCTAATCGATAATATATATGTAACAAAAAACAAAATTATGTATTGTAAATGTGGAAATGAAGTACACCCTGTCCGTTTAGATTTAGGATATAACACGTGTGTGCAGTGCTCAACAACTAAAACATACTCGTATGTCCCAATCATTGAGCATAAAACGGGCAATACAATACAAATTGTCAGTCAAGAGGTGAGCGCATCTGTTCACCGATCTTGGCGGCGCAAATAGTGTGTTTCCCACTAAGACCATGACGAATGGTTGAAACTTGCTAATCGGCAAGCGGCAGAAAGGATGTTTGACACACTAACGAGAAGTAGGCTGGAAACCGAATTAAAGGTGAAAGATAGTATAAACAGAGAAAAGAGTATAAGTCAGGGCATACTAGTAAATGACGTGCATCTCTAACATTCCAGTTCTATCCGCTTCTCAAATATACAGGTATGGGCACGAGTGTGGTGCTATAACTCGACCGAAAAACATACGAGCATACCTGAAACGGTGGCATACCGGTGTGCTGCCGTCCCTCACGGGAAACATGTGCTAGAAACAACTCAGCACCAAGCCTTTTAGGTTGAAAACAAGTGAGGGAATATGGGCGTGAAATGGTTAGGTTGAAAAGTAACAATCGAGTGGTAAACAATTTCAACAAACGCAGGTTCGATTCCTGCCACGTCCACTAAAATTATAAATTATGAATGAAGACAATGGATTACCTATAAACCACGTAAGTAAAGGTAAAATAGATGAATACGTAACAACAGAAATGGGTAAACTCGATAGATATATTGTAGCTACGCCCGAAGACAGAGACTATTTAGAGCGATTTGCCGGTTCAAATGGAGGGTCTGCGGACCTTATACTAATGCAAATGGCGATACAATTCGGTTATAAAATGGCATTAGAGAACGTTAAAGAAGTTTTAGAAAATGAATAAATACAATGGCTATAATAACTTTGCGACATGGCGAGTAGCACATGATATACTCAACCACCATCAATGGGATGACAGCGAAGAAGTGACGATCGATTACCTGAAAGAGTTGGTAGACAACGCCGTGTTCGATAACACTGGTGTTCCAACTACTTCACTTCTAGCGAGTTACGCAAGAATGACTTTGAACGGTGTTGACTGGGCGGAGTTAGCGGATTTGTATTTGCAAGAATGCAAACATAATACGATAGAGTAACGATAATATAATAAATTAAATTAAATAACAATGAGTAGATTAACCATTTATGAAAGGCTAAAGCCTGAAATCAAAGAGGCATTACATTCCTCTGAAAACGACAAATACAAAGCTTCTATTGACTTTATAGTCGAGACGCTTTCAAGCACTACGCTTTATAGTGACTTAAGAATTAGCGACATTAGCTCGCTATACACATTCGCCCACCTTGATCTTTTCAGAGTATCTGCGTGGGATTTTAAATACGGCGATAACATTTTAATATCTAAAGACTATGAGTAAAATACTAACTGACGAATTGATCGAAACAAGATTACGTAAAATTAACGTACTCGAGAGAGAAGACTTAGACCATGACTATATGCTTAAAACTATAGCTAATCACTTTGATTTTAAGATAACTAGCGACTGGCCAAATCAACCTGATATGATGTTTTATACTGAAACAACTGCTGACGGTTATGAAGTGTGGATTGCAACCGATAACGATCGCAACCCAAACGTAAATGAAGACATATATTATTACGATAATGACTGGCTAGAAAAAATGGCTGACGCTATGATCGATGGCGCTTCTATATACTACGACCAACTTGATGATGACGACTACAACTTTCAAGAAGTTGTTGAAGAAGTATACGACGACTATTACAATGATAAGAAAAAAGAAATTGAAAACGAACTAATTGAAGAAGGTTATGAGTACAAAGACGAAGAAGAAACAATCAGTGCCTAAATGGTTTACTGGTATGATATATGAAAATGGTGAAACCGTAACAAATCCGTTCAGCGGCGAGACATACGATCTAAATGGTGTTGAGTTATCAATGTACGATTTTATCATGGGTAGCCAACATGTAATGGAAGTTGCACCTAAAACAGTAACAAGTAAACAAATTAACGAATTCCATAAAGCACTGAGATGGTTCCAACAAAACAACATCGATGCTTATATGGTACTATTAGACTAAAATTATGCCAAATATGAGTTATTGCCGCTTCGAAAACACGGCAAAAGATATGCAAGACTGCGTATACGCGATCGAAGAGCGTGACGTATATGACTTTGGGGACTACGAATTACGCGGCTTTAAACAAGTGTTAGAGCTTGCACGGGAGATCGTAGATATGGAAGATGACATTGAAAAAATAATTGAATACTATGAATCTTCTGACACAGAACAGTAAATTAAAAAAGACCAGTAAAGAATTAGGGCTTAGGGTATTTAACTTCGGTATACCTGCGTATAAAAGCGCAAGTGGTAAACTGACGTGCCCCATGGCGGATACTTGTGTAAAGTTTTGCTATGCTAAGAAAGGAGCCTACATCTGGAGTAATGTAAAACCGGCGTTTGAAAAGCGTTATGAGCTAACAAAGACTGACAACTTTGTTGAAGCTATGAACGCTGAAATACGTAAGAAGAAACCTGATTACGTCAGAGTCCATGATAGCGGAGATTACTACTCACCCGCATATCTAAAAAAGTGGATAGAGATTGCTATACACAATCCGAACGTACGGTTTTACAGTTACACCAATATGATTGATATGATGCTAAAAACCTCATTGCCAGATAATTACGACATTATCTTCAGCGATTCAGGTAAACAAAAACACTTAATAAATGAAAGGAAACATAGACACACCAAAATATTTTCTAGTCATAGCGATCTTGTATCTGCTGGCTATACTGACGCTTCATCTGTGGACCTCCACGCCACAAGATGGTTTAATACAACTAACAAAGTGGGATTAGTGTTTCATTAATTTGCAAACGTAATACGATAACTTAACGATAATAATAAATATGACAAATACAATAGAGACAGTAATGGTTGATTCAAGTGCCATATACAGTGCTGAGTACAACCTTGAAAAAGAAGAATTAATAATTTACTTTACTAATGACGGTATATATAAATATCTAAGCGTACCTAAATTTTATTGGCGAGGATTATTTAATTCTTCATCAAAAGGTAAATTTATCAATCGCTTTATTCTTCGAAAGTTTACATACGATAAAGTTAACTAATGACTGACGAAGAAATTGAAAAGTTAGCAATAAGAGTTGCTGATCTTGTTTTTATTGGTTTATTAGAAAAGCAGAAAGAATGGGATCAGCAATTTACTAATGACGTAAACGAAATGTTTGGCGCTGGTTATAGCGTAATGCAAGACGAAGAACAATTGCTATTAGCTGAGCTCGCTAGACTTATGACGCTGTTAACATCTTACGAAGAAAACGAGCAGTATGAAAAAGCAGCAATAGTAAATAATAAAATTAGAATGATACAAAACAAACTAAGTAAACTATGAGTAAAATAGAGCCAACTAAAATTACTTTAGAATTTTATAATAAAAAAATATCCACTGAAGTAGATCATTCAGACGTAACTTTAGAGCAGCTACATGATATGTGGTTAGAAATAGTAAGAGCTATGGGCTATCATGAAAACATTATAAAAGAATTTTATGAGTAATACTATATCACAAAAGTATATAAAAGATTATATAACTGAAAACTACGGTGAAGTACGGCATAACTTAAGGCGTATGGCAAAAGCCTGTAGAGCGGTAGCTAAAATATATGGGTATACACCTAAACAAATCTTTCACTTTATGATTGAACAGGTAAGCTTAGGTGGTACGCATAGCTATGGTTTCAATACCGCATATGGCCGTGAAATACGCGAAGAATTTAAAGTACAGTATCACGAAATGTATAAAGAGATATGAATATATTTTACTTACACCCAGACCCGGCTAAAGCGGCTAGCTTCTTTTACGACAAGCACAAAGTCAAAATGATTCTGGAGTCGGCGCAAATGTTATGTACTGCACATCATGTATATAACAACGGCGATAATGTGCCATATAAAAAAGCACACCTTAATCATCCAAGCACCATATGGGTACGTGATAGTATACACCATTATAATTGGTTATACGATCATATGCTTGCATTAGGACGGGAATATACAATGCGGTACAACAAACATCACCTTAGTATTGCTAAGTGTCGTGATGCTTTAATGCACCCACCAACTGGTATGCCTGACAAAGGATTTGTTGAGCCACCACAATGTATGCCTGACGAATACAAAGAGACTAGTAGCTTAGCTGCATATTGGAATTATTATGAAAACGAAAAACACACAGTAAAAAACAAGAATGAGCAAAAAATTATACGACCACATTATATCAACGAATTATGCGAACATTACTAAGAAAATTAAAACGTTTACAAAGAAAAAAAGCGCACATAAGGTATCTGCAAAATAGTATATGGACATTAAAGTATGAAATACTTAATGATGCACTCACCTTAGAAATTAATGAAACCAAAATAAATTTGTTTCACAAATACCAAAAAAGATATAAGCTAATCACATTTATGCGACGATAGCTAATATATAAATAATAGTAAGAAGCTAATGTCATACTACGACCGAAATACCAAATACCTGGAGCAGCATCGTATTATATACCGGCAAAATCCAACAACTGATAAGCCGACACAGACGTTCGATTGGGGTTGGTACTATGAAAACGGTACACATCAATGCTATACACTATTTAATTCACGGGCTAAAATAAACACGTATAAGAGCCTTAAATGGCATTTATATGTATTATGGTATCTTAACCCGCAATTAGATCAAGAAGGCTTCAATGGGCTTGTTAAATACATTTGTAATAAACGAACAGGGTTTGTAACTTTTAATGTATCAGATCAACTCAGAGAAAGCATGATATACGACGTGTCTTTAATGGATTTAGAAAAACCACCACCAAATAAAATACGCAAAGTTATATTTAAAGATTTCACTGGATTAGATATGCGACAAAAGCTATCTATAGTAGGAAAGCTAGTTGGTAGATATAAAATATCTGAAACTGAAATATATTACGCTATGCTTTTAATAAACGATGAAGGCGAAAAAATTACAATAACAAAAATAGCTAACTACCTTAATTGTTCAACAAGAACCATATATCGCAATATAAGTAACGAGCTTAAAAAAGAAAAAGAATTACTTAATAAACAAATATGAAAAAGTACAATGTACAAAACTATATAAGGTATAAAGAAGATCTTAAGCGGTCTATGCCTGAAGATAAGTTTTATGATTACTACACAAGAGATGAAATGATTATAAAGTTTATGCCTCTTGTAGAAAATTTAGCACGTAAGTTTGCTACGTCCGACCAAGCCTCTGGTGTATTAAGTATAAACGATCTAATACAAGAAGGCAATAAAGGTTTAACTTTAGCAGTAGATAAACTAGACTGGGATATGCTTATTGATTCCGAAGATATTGAAAAAACTTTAAAAAGTTTCTTTAGTAAAAGAATTAAAGGTGCTATAAGACGCGCAATTGATATTAACCGGGGTGATATACGTATACCTGAACATAAGCTAAATGAAATACGTAAAAATCCTAAAGACGAAAAAATTGTTACAATGTTTTTCAATTCTATATTTTCTAGCATTGATGCTAATTTTAATACAGATGAAGAGAATCCATTATATCAGATACCCGATAATTCTGAACCATATAATATAAATTTACTTAACGCTTACCTGCTAAGTTTAATGAAACAGCATTTAACCGGTATTGAATATGAAGTATTAAGATTATCCTATGGTTTGGATTGCGATAAACACTCTGCTAATTATATAGCAGGTAAATTAAATATAAATGTAAACACTGCAAATGTACGTGTTTCACAGATAAAAAGAGAAGCAATTGATAAGCTAATCGCTAATACTAACGCAAATCAAGTGATTGATTATCTTTAAGTTATGAACTTAAATGCAATTAAAAATGTGTAATTATATTAATATACCAAATAAGAAAACCCTATGACCATAAATGAAAAACTGGCAACGATCCAGACAAAATTTAAATCTAAAAAATCTAGGTTTAATTCATTCGGCAAATACTACTTCAGATCAGCCGAAGACATTCTCGAAGCAACAAAACCCTTTTTAAAGGAGTTAGGCATCACGGTAACAATCTCTGAAAAGATTGTAGATAATTATTCAGAAAAGTTACCGCCTATGATTGAATCAAAAGCTACTATATCCGATGGCGAAAATGCTATACACGCTACAGCCATTGTTGGTGTTGATCTTAATCAAAAAGGTATGCAAACACCTCAACAGTTTGGTAGCGCTTCGAGTTATGGAAAGAAGTATGCGTTAGGTAATTTATTCCTAATAGATGACACTCAAGACTCTGATGCTGTAAATACTCATGGCAAAGGAGCAAGTGCAACATTAACATCAACGAAAGATCCAGCATTTGCTAAAGCAAAGGATTATGTGCAGAAAGGCGGAAAGCTAGACGCAATTAAAAAGAAGTACAAATTAAGCGCTGAAGTTGAAAAAGCGTTAACAACACTTTAAATGAAAAACAAAGCAGCTATTGAAAAGTTAAGAGACGATGAAAACTACTATGGCAAGTTTGGTAAACAATACTTGTCTAATAGTGATGTTGGAACTTTACTTACAAATCCTTTAGCGCTTGGTACACCATTAAAACCGTCAGCTGCATTTTTGGTTGGCGGTTACTTTCACACTGCAATACTAGAGCCGGAAAAGCTTAAGAAGTATAGGATAGTTGAAAGTTCTACGCGGAATACCAAAGCATATAAAGAGATCTCAGGCGGTGAGCTGTGTCTTCTACAAAAAGAAGTTGATCAAATTGAACTAATGACAGACAAAATGTTAGAAAACGATGTCTGCCGTGGTTTAATACGAGGGACTAAAGTAGATTACGAACAGCCTGCGATTACAGAGTTAGAAGGCTTGCAATGGAAAGGTAAAGCGGATATTGTTAATCATGAAGAAGGTTTAATAATTGATTTGAAAACCACTGGTGATATAACAAAATTTCGTAGCTCAGCATGGCGATACAATTACGACTCACAAGCTTACATTTATAGTAAACTATTTGGTTATGAAATGTTGTTTATAGTAATAGACAAAACAACACATCAAATAGGAATATTTGATTGCTCACCTGAATTTTATCAGCGTGGCGCAGACAAAGTTCAACAAGCGGCAGAACAATATAAATTGTTTTACCAAAACCCGGATTTCGATCCAAACAATTATTTTATTAACAAAACCCTTTAAAAATGGCAAGAACCAGAAAACCACAAACAAGAGTATGTACAGTTACAGGAATTGAAACAAGTGTAAATAACTTTTATGCTAATCAAAACCATGTAAAAGCCGTAGACAACTTAAGGCGGAATAGCGGCGCATCAAAAGATCAGATGCAAAGAATGTTTAATCAGTTAAATCAATATACATAATGGCGAGTATAATTAAGGCGAGTATCAATTTATCGGAAATCCCGGCAGACAAAATCATTACTGGTAAGAAAGGTAAGTATTTACCTATAACAATTACTATCAATGATGAGCTTGATCAATTCAATAATCAAGGACCGATAGTTGTAGCACAAACAAAGGAAGAGCGCGAGGCTAAACAAAAGAAAACTTACTTAGGTAATGTTCAAGTTGTTTGGACTAACGGTGACAATGTAGCGGCAGCGCCGCGTGATGATCAACCAGCACAGGCTGCTCCAGTCGGGCAAGCTGCACCTGCAGATGATTTGCCTTTCTAATGCAGCAATGCGAAATATGTAATGAGGAAATGTCGCAGGAGGAACACGACTTCTGCGATATATGTCCTAAATGTAGAGAAGAATGGTAGATGAAAACGATTACATTAGCATAACTACAGACAGTGATGGTAATGTAACATTAATAGAAGATTAATTAAATTAAATGCAGACAACAGAGATCAATGGATTTGTTATTGATGAATTCAATATACACGGTCTAGAAGCGGGTAAAACACAAGGTGTATGCCCTGTGTGTTCCCACGATAGACAACCCAAGAATCAAAAAGCAAAGTGCGCTTCATACGATTGGGAACGGGGTCTCGGTACTTGTCATAATTGTAATAAATCATTTCAACTACATACGTACCAACGTAAAGGTAAAGCTGAAAAGGTTTACGTTAAACCTGAACCTGTTGCTATACACAAGCCGG
>Ga0222719_10005684_pt1 | contig 10715 bp, 9 predicted proteins | sample C33_34DmetaG_FD_165039 | JGI IMG/M metagenome (GOLD analysis project Ga0222719, IMG submission 165039) | Estuarine water microbial communities from San Francisco Bay, California, United States - C33_34D | ecosystem: Environmental > Aquatic > Marine > Unclassified | place: USA: California...
TGAAACCTCAGCAGATTGCATTAGTCTTTTTTGGACAATGAGAACTCCCAATTTAGATCTAATGAAAAATAAGGTAGCTATTCAGGGAAACTTAAATCCAGCGATATTGCTTGAGAGCAATGAAGTGATTAAAGAAGAAACATATAAGATACTTGATATGTTTAAGGATTACCCTGGCTATATTTTTAATCTTGGACACGGTATAACACCAAACATAAGTCCAGATAAAGTAAAGTTTTTAACTCAGCTTGTCAGAGAATATTAAGATTTTGCCGGCCAAAGCCTTATAAGGCCTTCTTGAGCGCAAGATGCTAATAAAATTCCATCCTGAGTATAAATTGCCCCTCTAGAGTAGCCGCGAGCATTGCCAGATATAGGGCTGTCTATTGAATATAATATCCAATCATTTAAATCTAGTTTTCTATGAAACCACATAGCGTGATCTAGACTTGCAACTTGTAAATTTTCATTTAAAAAATTAACTCCATGAGGGTTGTTTGCTGCTGCCAATAAACCCATATCTGATATATATAATAAAAATGCTTGCTGAATAACCTCATCATTTGGTAGCTTTCCCTCAGGCCTTATCCATGTATTTTTATATGGAGGAGTTTTTTGGGGGTTAGCATAGTCTTGAATTTCAATTGGGCGCATCTCTACTTCTCTTTTTCTTAGAAATAAAGGGGCATGCTCTGGATCAATGTCTCCCGCTATAGCTTTTCTTATTTCATACTCATTCTTCAATCCATCAGGAGATGGAAAGTCAGACATTTCAATTTGATGCTCAAGGCCATCTTCATTCTTTTGAAATGATACAGAACAACTGAATATTGCTTCGCCATCCTGAATAGCCTTTACTGTTCTAGTGGTGAAACTTTTACCATCTCTAATCCTATCTACAGTAAATGTTATAGGCTTGTCCATTTGTCCAGGCCTTAGAAAATAAGAATGAAAAGAATGAGCAAAATGTTCTTTTTTAACTGTTTTATATGCGGCTATTAGTGTTTGGGCCATAACCTGCCCTCCAAAAATTCTTGCCCAGCCTACATTCTTCCCTGTCCAAGTATATATATCTCTATCAATTCTATTTAACTCAAATAGGCTTAAACAGTTTCCTAGAAGATCTTTCTTATCAGACATGATGCTACCTTTTGTGCGTTATAATGATCTACATCTTACATTGTTTGATAAAAAACTAGAACTTTGAAATTTCAAAAGGTAGGATTAATCTTCATATCAAAATTAATTTTTAAAAAAAACACATGTCCAAATTAAATATAGACTTACCCAAGAAACCCAATAAAGATTTTAAAGTGTCTTCAGTTTTTAATATTAAATCTAATCTTGTGATAAAAGGATTTGAGGATAAGACAGAATGGGTTCCTAAAATAGATTCTAGTTATGTTTTTGATGAAGATACAACTTTAGCAATACTTGCTGGATTTCAACACAATCGAAGAGTAATGGTTCAAGGGTTTCATGGAACAGGAAAGTCAACTCATATAGAACAAATAGCGGCGAGACTAAACTGGCCCTGTGTAAGGATAAATCTTGATAGCCACATAAGTAGAATAGATTTACTTGGCAAAGATGCAATCAAGTTAGAGGACGGCAAGCAGATTACTGAATTTCAGGAAGGAATGCTGCCATGGTCAATACAAAACCCTGTTGCTTTGGTTTTTGATGAATATGATGCTGGAAGACCTGACGTGATGTTTGTTATCCAAAGGATACTTGAGGTAGAAGGAAAGCTAACTTTGCTTGATCAGAATAAAGTAATCAGCCCTCACCCATCATTTAGGCTCTTTGCAACCACAAATACTATAGGCCTAGGAGATGTCACTGGCCTCTATCATGGAACTCAACAAATTAACCAGGGTCAATTAGATAGATGGCATATCTTGTCTTCTCTTAACTATTTATCACCAAAACAGGAATTTGAAGTTATAACTTCAAAGGTTAAGAAATTGAAATCTCAGAAGAATAAGGAGCTTATTAGAGATATGATCAAACTTGCAAACTTAACAAGATCAGGTTTTGTTAATGGAGATATTTCTACAATTATTTCGCCTAGAACCGTAATTTCATGGGCCGAGAATTATTCTATTTTCGGCGATATAAGCAAATCATTTAAATTAAGTTTTTTTAATAAATGTGATGATACAGAAAAGCCTATTATTTCAGAATATTTTCAAAGGTGCTTTGATGAGGATCTTCTTAATAAAGTTTCTGATTAAGTGAATTAATGAAATGGATGAAGAGAAGAGAGTCGCTGCATGAGGCAAGTGTTTCATCTTTAAAAGCTATTTCTCAACAAAAAGATATTTCCTCAAGGATTGGGACACCATTAAGACCTCCTAGCAAAAGTTTAGCTCAAATTTCTCCCGTACCAAGATCGTCAAGAAATTTAGATGTTTGGAGGGCAGAGTCAGACTTTCAAGCGTTTTGGATGAAGTATCATTCAAATAAAATTATTAAAAAAAATATTGCTCCAATAGCTCAAGAAATTATAGATGAGCTAGAGATATCTAGAGTGGAAATTCTTGGTGGAAGAGAGTTGAAAGGTGCTAAAAAAAATATATCAAAATACTACAATAAGATATCTGAAGACATTTATGACATTAATGAATCTAAGCCATTAATTTTCAATTTATGGTTAAAGGATATTTCTGGTAGCGAAGTTGGCAGTAGATCAAAAAACTTTATCAACGATTTGAAAAATGAATATGGTTCAAGTGCTTTTGAAAACCTAAGAGATGAATTTTTGAATTCACTAGATGATCAAGGTTTGTTTTATACAACAAGCATAAAATTATTGGAGCTAACAAACTTAATACAATCAGGTTCATCAAATGATAGTAACCCAGAAGATATTTCAGAATCTAAAAATTCGAATGAGGATAATGAAATTAATGTAGAAAATGAAAATTTAATTGAAGACGATAACTCTTCCCAGACTGATAGCCTTGATCTTGAGGTTGATATAGACGAGCTTGATCAAGAAATTGTCCATACCTCCTCTGAAGGCTCAATTGAAGAGGAAATTGAGCTAGGTAAAATAGAGAAGCCTGAGTTTGCAGATAATAAAAATCTATCCTATAAAGCTTTTACTAGAAAATATGATGAAATAATTGATGCTAAAGATTTAGTAACTGCAGAAGAAGCTCTGAGGCTTCGATCTCAACTTGATAATTTAATAAAGCCGCATCTAACAACTATAGGAAAACTTGCAAATAGACTGCAGAGATTATTATTAGCTCAACAAAATACCAGTTGGAATTTTAATTTAGATGAAGGTAGTTTAGACACATCAAGATTACATAGAGTTATTGCTGAACCAGGCCATCCCCTTAGTTATAAACAAGAAACTGAAAATAAATTTAAAGATACTGTCATAACTTTATTAATAGACAACTCTGGATCTATGAGAGGAAGATCTATAAGTCTTGCTGCTATATGTGGCGATATTATAAGCAGTACATTTGAGAGGTGCTCAGTTAAAACTGAAGTCCTTGGCTTTACAACCAAACATTGGAAAGGTGGAGAATCTAAGTCAGATTGGATAAGTGGTGGTAATCCATCAAGCCCAGGAAGGCTAAATGATTTAAGACATATAATTTATAAGAGTGCAGATAGCAGCTGGAGAAGGTCTAGAAGGTTTTTTGGAGCAATGCTTAGAGAGGGTTTGCTAAAAGAGAATGTGGATGGCGAAGCTCTAATGTGGTCATATGGAAGACTTATAAAAAGACAAGAAGAGAGAAAAATTATTATTGTAATCTCTGATGGTGCTCCAGTAGATGATAGTACCTTGTCTGCTAACGGAGAAGATTATTTAGATATGCATTTAAAAGAAAGCATAAAATTTATAGAGTCTTCTCAAAATATTGAATTGCAAGCTATTGGTATTGGTCATGATGTAAATAAATATTACAAAAATGCCATAACGATTCATAGAGCAGAGGAATTGGGAGAAGTGCTCTTAGAAAAATTAACAAATCTTTTCAAAGCCCAGTAAATATTATAGAATGGTTTAATGTTTACACTGTAAACATCTATTTGGAAAGAGAACTATATGAAGATAAAAAGACAAGACGGACCGCCTGCTGACCTCCTTTACTTTGACGATGAGCTAGATATAAAACCTTCTCATGTTGAAGATGTTGTAGAGATCTTCAAGACTCCTTTAACTGGATCTTACAACTGGGATTACACGGTAGCAGATAATAGAATTAAAAAGCTTTATGAATTAGGTAAAGAATTGAATTGGAATGGATCAATCGATCTTCAGTGGGATTACAATCACCCAGTTGATGAGAAACTAGTCGATCCTGATGAGCAGTTGCCTCACGAGACCTTGAAGGCATATGAAGAACTAAGTGAAAAAGAAAAGATTGAATTTGATAGGCATACTACTGCTGAATTATTGAGCCAGTTTCTTCATGGTGAGCAAGGCGCTCTATTGGTAGCTTCGCAACTTGCAAGTTGTGCACCAACTTATAATGCAAAGCTATATGCTGCATCACAAACATTTGATGAAGCAAGGCATGTTGAGGTTTTTAATAGATATCTGCAAGAAAAAATAGGTATTCATTATCCGATCAACCCTTCATTGAAACTATTACTTGATAAAATTTTAACTGATGAAAGATGGGATCTTAAATTTATTGGTATGCAAATTATCATAGAGGGGCTTGCCCTGGCAGCTTTTCAAATGCTTAAAAATATAACTAAAGATCCTTTATTAAAACAGCTGCTTCATTATGTTGTCAGAGATGAAGCAAGGCATGTTACCTTTGGAATTAATTACCTTGAGGATTTTGTTAAGACTCTAAGCCCTCAAGAAATTCAAGAAAGAGCTGAGTTTGCATACGAGGCATGTGTAATTTCTAGAGAAAGATTGATTAACACCAAAGCCGAACAAAAATATTTAAAGATGAGTGCTGATGAAGCTAGAGATTTTCAAATGCAAACATCATCTTTTGAAATGTTTAGAAATTTCTTATTTTCAAGGGTGATACCAAATCTTTCTAGGATTGGTCTTTTAACAGATGAAATTAGACCAAAATTTGAGGCTTTAGGGCTGTTAGAATATGAGCATGCTCCTGATGATTTTGAATGTGATTGGGCTGAATTGAAAAAGCCACTTGAAAAATTTGATGAGATTCCTGAAGCAAGCTAACCTCTGTTTTTTACTTTTTTTTAGCTTCGGTTCTACTGCTGAAACTATTGAGATATCTCCCAGTGCAGATGCATATATAGAAATTCAAGAAGCGCTAATCTTGGCCTCCCCAGGGGATATTATTAAGCTTTCAAATGGGGTATACGAACTAGAAGACTCCCTATCAATTGACGTAGATGGCATTTCATTTATTGGTTCTGATATTAATAAAACAATCCTTTCTTTTGAAAAGCAACAAACTGGTGCTCAAGGCTTATTAATAACATCAGACAATGTCACATTGAGTGACTTTGCGGTTGTAAATGCAAAGGGTGATGCAATTAAAGCAAAGGGTGTTAATAACATTAAATTTATAAAAGTTAAAACGGAATGGACTGGTGGGCCAAAAGAAACCAATGGTGCTTATGGTCTATATCCAGTTGAATCAACAAATATTTTAATTGATAACTGCGTTGCCATTGGGGCCTCTGATGCGGGAATATATGTTGGGCAGTCACAAAATATAATAGTAAAAAATAGCAGAGCTGAGTTTAATGTGGCTGGCATTGAGATCGAAAATTCATACTTTGCAGATGTTTTTAATAATGTTGCAAAAAATAATACAGGGGGGATATTGGTATTTGATCTGCCTGGGCTGCCTCAGCAAGGCGGACATCATATAAGAGTTTTTAATAACAAAATTATTAATAACAACACTGATAACTTTGCGCCTGAAGGTAATATAGTTGGAGAAGTTCCAAGGGGCACTGGAGTTATAGTGCAAGCAAATTCTTTGGTTGATATATTTGAAAATACAATCGAGGGGAATGAGACAGTAAATATAGCTATTGTTACCTATCCATATGAAACAGAGGACAAGGAATATAACCCTCATCCTAGAAATGTACAAATTTATAATAATGCATTTGGTAAATCAGGCTACCGCCCTGATCTAGAGACTGGTGAGCTTGCAAAAATGCTTTATGAGCTTTCTGGTGGTGATATGCCTGATATTTTTTGGGATGGAGTAGTTCCACTGTCTTTCCTACTATCTTCAAAAACTAGAAAAGAAGCGGTAATTCTTGGCAATAATAAAAATGCAACATTTCTAACCATCAACCCAATAAAATTTATGCTCCCTTTCTTTGATCCAGTTGTGAGAGATTACGATTGGTATCGAGGAAAGATCATACCGCTTGAAGAAGTAACCATTAGTGATAAATAAAAAGAATCTAATTAATTTATTTATTGTATTTGGTTTTATCACAAATACATTTTCTAAAGTCAATGACTCAGTTATTTTAGACGCAAAGATTCCAAAGAAGCTTTCTGAATTTAATTTTTTTAGTGACCTAAATCTACAAGTACCAAATAAAGGTGTTCTACCTTACGATTTAATAAATCCTCTCTTTTCAGACTATGCTGACAAGCTAAGATTTGTGTATGTTCCTAAGAATAAAAGACTTGGTTACTCGCCTGATAAAGTATTGGATTTTCCAGACGGGTCAGTGTTAATTAAAACTTTTGCATATCTCAATGATCATCCAGAATCAAAAATTAATAAACAGTTACTTGAAACAAGACTATTGATTAAAAAAAATGATTCATGGAAAAATGTTAGTTATATATGGAATGAGACACAAGATGATGCATATTTGAGTATTGCTGGAAAAACTATTAATACAGCTTTTGTAATGGAGAATGGGGCTGAGAAAGCAGTTAGATATAGAGTTCCTAATATTAATCAATGCAAAGAATGTCATCAATTAAATAAAGAAATTCAACCAATAGGACCAAAAGTCAGAAACTTAAATCATAAATTCTTTTATAGTGATGGCACTATGAATCAAATTAAAAAATGGCAGCTCATGGAATGGATTGATTCAGCTGATAGTTACCCAACCATGGCAAATTGGTCTAATGAAGAAAATGATCTTGAGTCCAGAGCCAGGGCATATCTTGATATTAACTGTGGTCATTGTCATATTCCAGGAGGATCAGCTGATACAACAGGCTTATATTTGAATCTTAAAGAGGATTCTAATATGCATATTGGTATCTACAAAAAACCTGTTGCTGCTGGTAGAGCAAGCAATAATCTTAAATATTCAATCGATCCAGGCAATCCAAGTAAATCGATCATGTTATTCAGAATGGCCTCATTAGATCCAGGCATAATGATGCCAGAGTCTGGAAGATCTCTTAATCATAAAGAGGGAGTAGAGCTTATAGAAAAATGGATCAAAAATATGAAATAGTCTTTTAATTTGTTAAAAAGGCCATAAATAACTAAAATATCCATATACAAAAAAAGGAAATTTTTAATGTCAAAACACTCAGCACTAAATACATTCGGTAGATCTGGAAATCCAGCATTTACTCGTAACTTTTCGTCGCAACCTTCATCAATTCCTTTGTCTGAGAGAATGACTTTAGATGGAGCGGTAAATAAAACGGGTATACTACTTGCTTTGTGTTTCGCAGGAGCTGCTGTTGGATGGAATATTCCAGTCTTAGCTATTCCAGCTGCAATTTTAGGTTTTATATTGGCAATGGTTACCATATTTAGAAGTCCTGCTAAAGCTGGTTCGACTGCTCCACTTTATTCATTATCACAAGGTATCTTTCTGGGTGCAGTAACTATGGTTATGGAGGCCCAGTATCCTGGAATTGCTATCCAAGCTATTGGCTTAACCTTTGGAATACTTGCGTCTTTGTTATTTTGTTACAAAAGTGGAATCATCAAACCAACTGAGAATTTTAGATTAATGATATTTTCAGCTACTGCAGGAATAGCCTTGTTATACCTGGTTAGTTTCATTATGAGCTTCTTTGGATCTGGTATTGGATTTTTGCATTCTAATGGCCCAGCTGGTATTGGAATATCTGTATTTATTGTTGCTATAGCTGCGTTAAATCTAGTTCTTGATTTTGATTTCATTGAGGAAGGTGCTGAAGCAGGTTTGCCAAAGTATATGGAATGGTATGGCGCATTTTCATTAATGGTTACATTAATTTGGCTATATATGGAAATCCTTAGGCTGCTCTCAAAGCTTAGAAGATAAATCTACAATGTCACTAAATACCTTAGTTTTTGGCGTACTTGCCATTGTTTCATTATTTATATTTTTTAACTTATCTAAAGTTAAGGCTTCAAAAAAACAGCTAGATAGGCCTAACAGAATTAAGAGATTTAAACATCAGGAAACTAAAGTTATTCAAGGTGAAGTAATTGATAAAGATGATAAAGATTAATACAAAAATATTTCTAAATAGTTTTCTAATAATTATTGCCTTTTCCATCAAAGCAATAGCATTTGAAACCCCAAGTGAACCTAAAATCATTCAGCCAGGAGCTCCTGGTGACTATTCAAAAATATTAGATGCCGAAGACGCTACTAATATTGCAAACACATCCTATACAGTAGCTGACGTTAAGTTTTTGCAAGGAATGATTGTTCATCATGAACAAGCTGTACTTATGTCGAGCTATGTTGAAAGCAGAACAAATAATAAAACGATTCTAGACTTAGCAAAAAGAATAGATGTATCTCAAGTTGATGAAATAAATTTCATGGAGAGTTGGCTAAAGGCTAGGAATGAAGAGATTTCAATGAATCATATGAATCATATGATTCATGGAAATGATATGCATATGAATATGGCTGGCATGGCATCAAAGAAGCAACTCGAAAAATTAAGAGATTCTAATGGTACAAATTTTGATCGATTATTCCTTAGCTTGATGATTGCTCATCATGACGGGGCTCTTGAAATGGTTAAAGAGCTAAGAAAGTTTCCTGGCTCAACCTACGATCCTATCTTAAATGAGTTTGTATCTGATCTGGTAAACGATCAAGGCGTTGAGATTGAGAGAATGAATAGAATTGCTGTTAACTTGTCTGATGATCCAAGAGCTGGCCTTACAGCAGGATTATTTATTGCTGATGAGGCAATTTTAAATATGGAAATAATTGCATCATTAAGAAAGCCAGCTGGCTTTTTTGACCCAAATAATCCAGCAACAAAAGGCTCTGAAGAGACCTCAGATAAAGACGATGATGAAGAAAAAACTGTAGAAGAATTGTCAAGGTCATTAAGGTCACCAATGCTGAGTTTTTCAAATACTGACATGGCATTTAGGGACAACCTTCTAGTTGCTGGTAGTTATCATGGTTTTAATATGTATGAGATTGGTGATGATGGTATTCCAAATCTTCTTACATCAGTGGTATGCCCTGGAGGTCAAGGTGATGTATCTGTGGTTGGCAATCTGTTAATAATGTCCGTTGAAGAAATAAGAAGTAGGATTGATTGTGGTTTAGAGGGAGTGGGAAAAGATGCCAGCCCTGAGAGATTTAGAGGAATAAGAATATTTGATATTTCTGATCTACAAAATCCAATTCAAGTTGGTGCTGTTCAAACTTGCAGAGGATCACATACACATTCAGTTGTAAAAGGTCCAACTGAGGATGGAAAAATTATTGTCTACAATTCTGGTACCGGTAGTGTAAGAGATGAAGAAGAAATGAAAGAATGCATTGGTAATGTTGCTGGTGACAAGAGGACAGCTTTATTTAGGATTGATATTATCGAAATACCTATAAATGAACCATCAAAATCAAAAATAGTTTCTAGCCCCGCTGTATTTGAAGATCCTGAAACGGGCTCGTTGGCTGGCTTATGGCGAGGTGGAGACCATGGTGATGAAACTCAAGAAACAAGAAAAACTGATCAATGCCATGACATAACAGTATTTCCATCCCTAAACATTGCAGCAGGAGCATGTTCAGGAAATGGTATTTTATTTGATATAAGCGATCCCTATAACCCATTTAGATTAGATGTAGTAACAGATACAGGTTTTGCTTACTGGCATTCTGCAACATTTAATAATGATGGAACTAAGGTAATTTTTACAGATGAATGGGGTGGCGGTGGCAGAGCAAGATGCAGAGCTTGGGATCCACTAGATTGGGGAGCAGATGCGATATATGACATTGTTGAAAATAAACTAGTATTTAAAAGTCACTATAAAATGCCTGCGCCACAACTAGAAACAGAAAACTGCGTTGCTCATAATGGATCTATCATCCCAGTTCCAGATAGAGATATTTTTGTTCAAGCCTGGTACCAAGGCGGCATATCGATTATTGATTTTACTGATTCAAGCAATCCATATGAAATTGCATATTTTGATAGAGGTCCAATTTTTGAGGATATCCTTATTACTGGAGGATATTGGTCTTCGTATTATTATGATGGCTATATATACGGCACAGAAATAACAAGAGGATTGGATGTATTTAAACTTACTCCAAGTGAATACCTGAGTGAAGAAGAGATTAATAGAGCTGCTAATGCTTACCCTGCTATGGGGCCAAATACGTTTAACCCACAACAGCAAATTCCAATGGTGTGGCCTGAGAATAGTAAAGAAACTTCACTATAAATTACAAAATAGTTAATATACCTACTATGTATGCTGCTATAGATTTTGGGACAACAAATACAGATGTAGTAATTCATTCAGCTGGTTCTGAGCTAAATTTCTACA
>Ga0222719_10005686_pt1 | contig 10711 bp, 12 predicted proteins | sample C33_34DmetaG_FD_165039 | JGI IMG/M metagenome (GOLD analysis project Ga0222719, IMG submission 165039) | Estuarine water microbial communities from San Francisco Bay, California, United States - C33_34D | ecosystem: Environmental > Aquatic > Marine > Unclassified | place: USA: California...
CGAAGGAGCACAGTGGTGACATGCAGACTCTGTAGGAAGCAGATGGCAAGAAGCGTAAAAACAAAGCTGATGCTCGGGATCACGCTGGAAGTGTCCGAACAGTAGGTGACGGAGAATGCTGCGAAGCCAAGCAAATACACGTCGGTGTATACGTTCCGCTCATCCACGCGCATGACATCGCTTTCATCGAGATCTGAGAACCCAGAGAGAGATCGATTGTCTTGAGCGGATGCGGGTGGGTCTTCCATGTCGGAGTGGTCCGTATTGGGTGGCGGGGTGGTACCGGACGCTTCTCCTACCCCTGTGGAGGAGCGCAGGGCGTGTTCGGACGGCCCATTTTCGCCCGGACGGTCCGTCTTTGCTGTTGACATCGCCGTGGAGAGTGGTTTTAGGAGGAGGTGCATGCCGCAGTTGGTGTGCACGCGACAGAACTTGCGGAGCATGAGCTTGGCGATGATGATAAGGAGGCCTTGCACCACGCCGAGCATTAAAATGACAGAGGAAACAAACAGTTCCTTTGTGACACTCTGCGAGGAGGGCGTGAGGAGCCCGTTAAAGGCCCCGGAGAGAAGAATAAGAAATGTCTGTGCGAGAACTGCCGCTACCATTCTTTGTGACGCGCCTTTCCAGCCTGGGGTACAGAATAAAACAGACTTTAAATGAGGCTGCTGTGGACAAAAATCAAAGTACTTCAAAAAATGTGTTTGATATCTTTTGTCACAGACAGTGGGTTGGCACGAGAAGCACACAGGGCTTCAGCAACGGGGACGTGCTTCCCGCACCATGTTAAAGCACATGAGCTTTTTGGAAGTCGCAAGCGCCGTGGCACACAGAAGCGATATGTACCACCGGCATGGGGCCGTAGTGGTTGATAGGAGAGGCCGAGTGCTTGGCGTGGGGTTCAACTACCGCGTCAAAAACCAAGGGAATCGCTGGTCTGTGCATGCGGAAGAAGCCGCGATCCAGGACTGCCGTCGCAAGGGGTTCTCTCTGCAGCATACTACCATGTACGTGATCCGGATTCGGACATGGAAACGGGAACTCACGCTTCAGAAAAACTCAAAGGGTGTTCCACCCCCCGTCAAATCTTTCTGTGAAACGGAGCTTCGCAATTCCCGCCCATGTCAGAATTGTCAGCGGTTTATTGAAAAGAACCTCTTGAAGAAGGTTTTCTTCACTGCCAAGGATCTATGACGCCGCTTTGGTGGTGGTCCTCTTCAGAGGAGAGCTTGAACTCCCCTCCCACTTCCTCTTGGCGGTGTTGTTGTTGCCGGGGATCTTCCGAGAAACCTTGGACTCCTTCTCGGACTCCTCCTTGGACTCGTCACTGGACTGCTCCTCGTCCTCCTTCTCGGACTCCTCCTCGTCCTCGTTCTCGGACTCCTCCTCGTCCTCGTTCTCGGACTCCTCCTCGTCCTCCTTCTCGGACTCCCCCTCGGACTCCGTGTCCAACCCCTTCTTGGAGTTTTCCAAGTCTGACTTCCCGTCAGCACTCTTGTCCACTGTCACTGTGGTCTCTTCGGGGATCTGAGATGTACAAGGAGTTGTAGGCGTCGAGGGCATCTTCCTGCGCAGGTTCGGCGTGTGCTGAGGCGTGCAAGGTGCTTGGCGTTTCGCTGGAAATCGTACTCGTGTCTTTATAGACTCTTTTTCCCCAAAATAGGTTGAGTGAATTTTTTACTCAAATGTTAACTTAAAATCAATGCGACAAAAACAGTTGACTAAAACGTTTGTCGCGCGACAAAAGGCTTTGTCGCGGAACTTGTCGCGCGACAAAACTTCAGAAGCTTTTTCCAAATAGCTCTTACCCCAGCTCTTAAGCCTATTGTTAATAGTTAAGTAAACTGCTGAGAACAATTGTGCCCCATGAGGTGCGCCAGGAGTGCCTCAACTTCCTGCAAGTTTCGGGCCTCTTCTCTTCGTAGTTTCGCGATAATGTGCACGGTCTCAAAGATTTCCTCCTTGTGTGATGCAGAAATAGTCTGCGCAGCAGCGGCCATCCCCCGCATGCTCCCGCTTTGCTCAGCTTTTTGCGGGCAAGAGTTCCACGTCACTGCACTTCAAATAGAAACAATCCAAGTCCAATGAATTACTTAACTTTATTTTGTTATAATATTTGTAAAATCTATTTCTGGTAAATTACAGTAGCGAAAGTCTTCTTCTTGAAATCTTAGTTTTCTTCTCTGAAACCAGACATTGAGATGGCATGGAAGCACGAATCTGCGGATTTCCAGCAGCTTTTCGATCTTGTAGATAAGGACATAGAACGGTTGCGGAAGGTCCACGAAAATTCTGGTCTTTTTCAATTGCACACCGTCGCAGGATACTACCAATTTGAGCGAATCCTGGGTATGCGGGTAGATCCCCGGGTGTTTCTCTTGGCGAGAAACATGCGGTGGTGTTCGGATGATGATGGGGGGTGGATTGCTTTGTCGTGTTGTCTCGGTATGACATGGGAGTTCCCACACTTCCTTCAAGATGCGAGAGAGAAGAAGGAGGTTGATGTGGATGAGGAAATGAATACTTATTTCTGCGTCAATGTGCATGACACTGTCCAGATAAATGTTCTCGCAATGGAGATTGGCGATGCTGTGTACAACGAATTGAATCGGGAATCGGCGTGCGCGGGTGAATTTCTTTACAAGTTTGCACAAGGTTTCTTCCAGTTGGCCTCGTCCATGGAGCTCATCAGCTTTGTCGTGAAGAAGCAAGACGATTCTTCACGCCATAACTCTTTCTGCTTTGGGCCCGTCGGGTGGCACTTTGATGCATACCCGCAGGAGCTATGGCCGCCGTTCAACGGGGATGGTGAGTAAAAGGCTCTGGTTGATGTACCACAGGGAGGGTTCTGGGGTGCACTGTGCGTGGAAAATAAACGTCTTTCCATCCAAAGACTGTGACACCGGTTGCCAAAAGGAAGAAGGGGAGGTGGAGGAGGCGGTGTGTTTTCATGTTACGCGAGGCGTGCGGTGCGAACTTTCAGGATTTAAATAGGAGGTGTATTTGCGAGCAGATACTCCTTATCGGAGTAGAAAAATTTGGAGTGTGTGAATGTACACCGATGCTCCGCGGAGCAATCGCAATTGTAAAACATCTTAGTGATACAGAAGAGGTTTCCGCGGAAAATGTTAGCCGCGTTTTCATCGGAGAGCACGCGGATGAGTTCGCGCAGAAGCGTTTCGAATCTTTCCTCGGTTTTGGTCTCAGGGAGCACCTTGCGGGAGGCTTTGAACCCCGTGTGAAAAGAGTCTGGGTTGAAGCGCAACAAAAAGACCTTTTTCCCCTCTGCTGCTCCAAGAACGTCGAGCTCTCTTCGGCGCTCGCACAAGTAGCTCTCGTTGTCATGTTGGAACTCGTCGTATTCCAGCCACACCCAGTAGTCTTTGAGTTTCCAGAGGTAGTCAGGGCGGTACGAAGTTTTCTCCACTCTCTGGTTCCGGAGGTCGTAGGGCGGAAGCCAACCTTCCCTGATGCGGGCGTCGAGGAATGCCTGAAAGTGACTTTCCTTCCGGGGTTTCGGAAGCCCACCGCCGTTCTCCCATCGATAACAATCCGCACAGATGAGATTGCTTTTCCCCATCCGCTTCAGTCGGCAGCTCGTGCACAAATGCGAGCCGCCGTGTTTGGCACAGAACTTGCGCAGCATCGGTGGCGTGCATGCGCAAATCTCGCCCCTCCGCTCACTGTACGTCGCGCTCTCGCCGCGCGCGACGCGCTCCTGCGCGCACTGCAAGCAATGGTTCCGCCGCTTCCCGTGCGCCGTGCAAAGCAGTGACCCCACCTTGCACTTGGTGCAGCGATCGCTGCGCTGGCGCGAGCCACACCGACACGGCCCGAGTGGCATCCCGCTAGCGCGTCGCCTAGTTCTTCGCGCTTTGTTTCTGCACACAAACATTGTTTTTTTACGAAAAGTAATATCGCTCATGCACGGAAGCCTTGAGCTGCCCAAGAATACCCTGTGTTAGCACGGGGGAGTTTTGTGGGCTGCCGAGCAGAGGGTACAGAAGGTGTGAAAGGTCTGTCGGCGTGACCAGCCGACTGTTCGTGTTTTTCACGACCGAGAGCATCGCGGCGTTGCGCGTACCTTCACGCACGCAGTTTCGCAGCGTGAGCAGGATTGCTTGAGAGCAGAACAGCTTCTGCGGGTGTCGCTCCTCGTTGTGGTCGAGGTCTTCGACCATGACACGCAAGAAAGATTTTGGAAGCAGTTGGAACAGCAGGTCCGAGGTGTTATACTTGCACTTGTTCACGAGGTCGATGTTGTAATTCATAAAAGACTCAAACTCAAGGTTGTCGAGGTCTAGCCTGTGCCATGAAAACAGCTCAGGTTTCTCGACGTAGAGCGCGCACAGGTCTGAGCGCATCTGCATTTTCCCGCCAAGAAAGATGCCAAAGGTCGCAAGCTTCTCGGGAATGAAAAGCTCGCAGTGAATGAAGTCCCCTGCCCCGGCCAACTGCAGCACCTTGTCAGTGAAAAACATGGGACGCCGATACACAATAAAGACCGGGTGGAGCGTTGTTTTCGGTCGCTCTTTCATTGCGACTGCCTTCGCGCAAACTGTCCGCTATTTTAATATATGGCCATGCGCTAGAATACATCACTGTCGGACAGCGGCTCGCCTAGTTCGCCATAGGATTTCTTTCCGAAGCAGCAAAAGTTTATGCAGTGGCGCAGGTCGTTGCAGCCTGTCTTCGCGAGATACCATATCACGTAGCACGGTCCACAGAGAAGTGCGGTTGGACAACACATTTTGTTCAATTGGCAGGGTCGGGCTTAAATAAGTGGAAAATTGCACCATAGAGAAGCAACCACCAATGCGTCGTATGCATTCTCCCAAGCCACCCGAAAAGGAGTTTTCAAAAAGGGAAATGCGGCACGAGGACCGCTGTTTTCTTGTCTTTTCCTTCTGCAAAGACTCGGGGTCTTGCCCATGTCACCCCAAGGTGTACCTCGTGAAACTCCCCCTTGTCTGTGGGCCCTTCGCCCCCACAAACGAATTCGCCGTTATGTGCGCCCTGGAGCCACTCAAGAATCGTGGACTGTGCCGACATGAGCGGCCTTTCTGGCTACACTCGCTAGCCGTCACACAAGACGAAGTGAAGAATTTCATCTACTACACGACGACAGTGAACGTGAAAATGAAGTCCCTCGGACTGAATGCTGTGGAGCGCTCTAATCTTACGCGCGTTCCACGGAAACTCCACCCGTACTTCCCATCGCGCACAAAAACCCTCGAACAAATCGGAATTTACAAAACCGTGTACGATACAAAAATGGTCGCCCTGGTTCTTCGGGAGGCGCTCGACCCAAGCCGCGCCCTCCACGAGCAACTCAGCAGAATGCACCCGACCCTCCTCACCCCTCTTCATTTGCAGGAAACACTTTCATTCTACGCGCGCGACCTCCATGTACCCTCCTTCAAAAGCCTGCGTTTCGTAAACCAGGAAAGCACGGATAAGCCAAACGGAGAAACCCCGGTCTCCGCTGCAACAACCTTCACTGACACACCCGCCTCAGTCGAACCGGAACCGGTACCCAGGCGCTCCTGGCTAACGCGCGTCGCGTCCGCAAGACGTGCAAAGCGCAGTTCCAGTCTTCTGTCTTAGTGGTGTCAAAAGAGTGTCAAATAAACATTCTTGTTATATATGCAGCTACATGTACATTCACCTCTTGCAGAGCGTCTGTCAGAAGAAAAGAAAATGTTTCCGTACATTTTATTCTTTCTTATTACCATTTGGGTAATCACGGGAATTGTCTTGCTGAGGTTTCATCGTTCTTTTCAGAGTTTTCCATTTTCCGTTCTGCACGTTGTTTTGTATGTGTTCTTTGTGGGATGGTTTGTTCTGATTATGCTTTTGCTATTTTTCAATCCACAACACAAGCAAATAACATTGAGTCCTTCATCTTATCACTGGTCGTACAAGGTAAATTGGGGCTCCACATTTACAAACCCAAACGCAAAGCTTTACGAACCTGCTAATGTGGAAGAGCTCAGCGAATATATGCGGACGACTTCACACAAAGTCCGGGTTGCTGGCTCCATGCACTCGTACAGCCCACTCGTGCAAACAAATTCGGTAGTCATTCATTTGAGTGCGCTGGACAGTGTGCTGTCAAAGAATGAGACACATATTCGATGTCAGGCGGGCATGAAAATTTCTGCCGTTCAGGAAATTCTTGCCGGGGACAAGAGAACGCTGAGGGGCCTTGGTGCAATCAAGGAGCAGACCTTGGCAGGTGGTTTTTCCACATCTCTCTCGGGGATCGAGAAGGTTGCTTTCTCGCAATTTGTCACGTATGCCAAGACGGTGTCTGCCGACGGAAGCGTGCGTGAATGGCATGATTTATATTTTTTGAGAGATTCCATGGGACTTCTTGGCATCATTGTGGAATTGGAGTTCAGGACATTTCCCTACTCTTATTTTCATGCCAGTTTCCATACAAGAACGTTGCAACATCTTCTACCCATGACTCCTGTGGATGCGTTTGACTCCATACTGTTCTTGAAAAATACTGATGATATTCACATCACCGAATTCACAGGGCTCGACCAACCCATCCCCACAGAAACCCCACCATCCGAATCCATCTTGCCGGAATTCAACGACATAGTCGTGGGGCCACTCCTCCACTGGTTCCGCCTCGCAGACTTCGGCTTTGTGTTGCAGAACTCCATCGACTCACCCAACAGCAGAATCGACCACCTCGGAGCCGACTTGCCAGTCCACGGTACAATCTTCTTGGATTATCGCGTCCCACTCTCGCGTTGTATTGAATTCATTCAACACCTCCCACAACAAGATGCAATCGTCCGCGTAAAGCTTCTCTCTCCCCGCTCAGACGCCTGTCTCGCCGGAACAACCGCCATGTGCATGGTGCAACTCTACGTGTCCTCCCACGATACCCCCGTAACAAGTGAGGAATTGGTACGAGAATATGGGGGTTACTCCCATTGGGGCAAGTACTACACGGGAAACATATTGGACCAGTTCAACACCTTCGCGTGCTACGGAAACTTCTCCAAGCTGCAACGCGAGCTCGATCCAGACCTGCGCTTTGTCAACGATTATCTGAGCGGTGTACCTTACCACTACTGGCAATCGAGCCCTCGTAAATTTTTCATGAAATGGACTACACTGATAGTCTACGTCGCCTCACTATGCGTGATTCTGTTTGTGTTGCTCTATCCCATCTACCTCACAAGTGGACGCTTCTGCTCGCATACCACCCCCACCGGAAAGTACATGAGGGTGTAATGAAATAGCTAAAACATTGTCACGTGAGTGGTCCAATTGCTTACACCCCGAATCGCAATGTCAAGCGATTTTTTCTCACCCATGCGGGGTTCGCTGGCCCAAGAATAAGTAAAGCTCGAACAACAAAATTGAGAAAGGCATAGATTTGCATGGTTTTGCAACATCCCTTTTCAGCCCCCCATTCACCGCACACGCTAAATTTACGCGGCGCGCGCAGCACACGCAAGGGAATGTGTTTTGCTGTTTCATTCAAAACTGCCTACTGTGTGCGCTGTTTTTTGCATGAAACATCAGATCCTCTGATCAAACACGACAAGCGTATCATGAAGACACGTTTATGTCGGTTCTTACCATTATGGTACGCAAGAGACACTACACGAATTGCCTTCCCCGTCGTTCACGAACTGGAGCTTGATTGGGGTATCACTATACGGTATTTCCTCACCTTTGTAGGTCGCACTACAGTAGAAATCTGGGTTCGACATCGTGTCGCACTTGCAAGGAGAGCCCTCTGTGCAGTCGCATAAGAGCTCGAACTTGATTTGGTCTTTTCCCTTAATGAAAGTCACACATGCACACCGGGTTTCATCATTGGAGACCCCCTTGTACGCATATTGGCGGACAAGTTCTTCAAAGAGTTCTTGAAAGGTCCCTTCGTCGATGATCCACAGAAGGAATTCTGTGCATGATCCTTCAATCATTTTCAGTTCTTTTTTTATGGCCGAATCGAGCACTACTTTAGTCGTCTTTTCTGTGGTCGGATAGAGCACACCTTTAGTCGTCATGCTTGAAAGATGATGTAAAACAAAGATATCTGTTTATATATGCGTACGCCCATTCTGTGGAAGAGAGTGAAAGTCTGTTGGTTCGCCGAGATTCCTAGTTCGCCAGGAAATGAGATGAGAGAACTTTTCAATTTACCTTTATTGGGAAAGAGTTAACAACTGAATTAAATGTTTATAAAGTGTAATTAACTCTTATTTATTAGAGTTAAATCAAAAACATTATTTTTCTCGTTGACCCCAAACAGCAGTATCAGGCGAATTCTCGTTACGCATGCGGGTTTCCCTGCCCCATAAACGCGGCCCACGCCTTGCTTGGCGGCGCGTTGCGAGCAAGCGCACTGCGCACTTTCTCCTTGAGGTTCTCTTCCTCGGGAAAGGTGTAGGCGTGAATGTGGCACTTATCCCTTGCGCCCTTCCGGACGAGGGAGACCTCCTTGAAGAGCTTGCGCGTAGGGCGGTAGGACCCGTCGGAGAACGCCATTTCGACCGAGTATCCGAGACTAAAGTCGCCGGTAATTCCGCCGTGCACGAACCGGGTTGCAATGTCGCCCTCCATTACGTTCTTATCCACCTCGCAAAGCAGGTCCAGCTTGCCCTGATTCTTCCACGTGGTGATGACCTTCCCGATCGCAACGCCGGTGTGCTCGACCTTGAGCGGAAGCCCCTGCATCGAGTTGGAATCGACCACCTCGTCGATGTCGCGCTCTGTCAGGAAGAGCCCGTTGTACGTGCTGCCATCGCAGCCCTCTGGGTTCGCGGTACCCCAAATCAGCATGAAGTTCCGTCGCCGCAAACTCCGATTCTATTTTCGGAAAATAGTTGCTTTTATCCACTCAATACCAAAAAGCGGAGAATCAAGACACCCGAGAGATTCGCGGGCATGGACACCAGCGCCACTGAGGCGCTCGAATCGCCGCCGGTGCTTTCCAGGGATTCGTGCAACGTGCGAGCGTATGTAGAGGAGCAGTCGTTGCGCAGCGCGTCCGCGGACAGTGTGGGCTCGATCGAGCCGTACCGTTTGGAAGACGACGAGGATCTGGAGTTTCAGGACGCTGAGGGGGAGGGTGCACCGCTGCTCAGCGCCTCGTGGCTTCGGTCCGTCATGAAGCACGTGTTATGCCTCTGCGGATTCGATCTCTTCGCATCGGCCAAGGGATAGCCTGTCGAGATTCTCTATGTGCTTGATGATAGTCGCGCCCTCGAGCACATGCATGAGCAGCGTGCGCTTCCGGGTGCTGTCGCGAAAGTGCTGGAAAAAGGCCTCGATCTGCTCGCTCTCGTCACGCGCGCGCTTCCCGGTGGGCGCTTGCGGTGGCATGGATCTTGTTGAGAAGAAAGGAGTAGAGCACTGCGGCCAGGAATCGGAGATTCTTACATGCAAAATTCCCGCGCCCACCTGCCACGTCACATTTAGGGGACTCGGACACGCTAAAGTATAAAAGTTAACGGGAAAACGCGTGGCAAAGGGTGCCGCGTTTCTGATGTCGCTCTTTACCCAGCTCAACTCTGGGGGGATCCGCCAGCCAGATGCCGTGATCAACGGGAGCTCCAGCCTCCTCCCGACCAGCGGGGCAGGAATCCAACTGACCACCGCCAAGATTAACCAGACCTCAAACCTGCTGGGAAACATCTCCCCCTATGACTACGGCCCGGGACGCGTCTCCGATGATATCGTGTACAAGCCCGTGCCGCACAAGATCCAAAAGATCGTGCCGCAGCTGACGCTTCCAGGAATGAACGAAACAAACTTCAAACTCTCCCATGCAGTCGACGACGGAGACATCGCCTTCGCGCTTCGCACCCCACAGAATGCGAGGCGGGATCAGGTTACAGACTACAGCTGGTTTACCAAGCAGCATCTCGGGCGCGCCGTTGATGCCATCGTGAACCTCCCGACTCTGAACTACATTCTGGCGGGGTTGCAGTATCCGCCTAGCAGTCATACCAATGAATGGAAGAATTTTTATGCATCTGTAGCCGTCGATAAAGACACCATCGATTTCGAGCATTTCCAAGACCCCCTGAAAAAATTCCATGCCATCTCATGTTTCGTGCGGGACTGCGTGCGCCCTATCGGGATCGTGATCGGGTCCGAGAACCAGGGCGGCCAGCACCAGGGAAACGGTGCCGGCGCCGTCGACTGGCCCACCGACTTTGTCGTGACGATCCTCGTACAGGGTCTCTGCGATAACACCGCTAACCATTGGAGGTGCTGCGAGATCTCTGCGGGCGACGACCTGATGCTTGCGCTCGCACACACATTTCCCTCGGATTCTGACTTGCAGTCCCCGCATCTGCGCGAAGACGATCACAGTTACGGTGAAGGGTGGAAGCAGGGTAACTTTCAAAAACCCAAAGCAAATCAAACATATACGCTCAATCACTGGAGGTACGGTACGATCAGGCAGACTCTCGATGCAGACCTTAACAAGTTCAAAAACCATGGTCTTGTAGAGCTCATCCCGGCATCCACCACGGAAGTGTCAAAGCCCTGGCTCCTCCAGGCCGGACCCAACGTCGCCGAGGGCGTGTGGCACATCGCACGCTCCCAGGTCATGGCCTCCAGCTTTGCAAGGCACGAAATGGCCCACGCCCCAGGCTACCGCGACGATACGCAGAACCTCCGTGGCGGGCCGCTCATCGAGTGTCAGGTCGATCCGCTGTGGGAG
>Ga0222719_10005691_pt1 | contig 10703 bp, 9 predicted proteins | sample C33_34DmetaG_FD_165039 | JGI IMG/M metagenome (GOLD analysis project Ga0222719, IMG submission 165039) | Estuarine water microbial communities from San Francisco Bay, California, United States - C33_34D | ecosystem: Environmental > Aquatic > Marine > Unclassified | place: USA: California...
CCTAAAACTAAGCGAGAATTTCTAACAATGTCATAAGTTATATTGTTATTATCAATCGTTTCTTCATGGGGAAAAATATTATTTAATTTAAATACGTTAAGTTGAGTTTCATAGGCAAAGTATGCACCATTTTCTATGCTGATTTTTTCTAAATTATTAATTTTCACTTTTTACCATAGACAAAGTAATCTAAGAAAGAAATAAATTCATCAATCATCACTAAATCAACACTATTGTAGTTGCTTACTCTAATCCCTCCAACGCTTCGATGACCATTAAGTCCGATAAAGCCGTTTTGAACACAGTAATCTAAAAAAATTGGAGTTTGGTTTGACTCTCTGAAGTTAAAAACAATATTAGATAAACTTCTAAATTTTTGAGGAACATTTAGTGAAAACACATCATCTTTCTCGTCTAAATATTTGTAAAGTTTTTCAGCTTTAATTTTATTTAATTTTTCAATTTCATTAATCCCACCAGTTTCCTCAATCCAGTTTAAAACTTTTAGCATTAAATATATTGAAAAAGTTGGAGGGGTATTAAAACTTGAATTTTTTTTAATATGGTTGTCTGAATCTAAATATGAAGTTAGATTATTATCTTCAAAAAATTTATTTTTAATGATACATATTGTAACTCCTGGAATGCCAAGATTTTTTTGTGCTCCTGCAAACGCGTATGAAATATTCTCCCATTTAAATTTATATGAACAGATATCAGAGGACATATCAATTATTAAATTTTTATTTTTTAATAATCCAAAATTTCTTACTTGTACTCCCTCAATTGTTTCATTAGAAGTTAGGTAAACATAGTCTTCACTAGCTTGTGTTATCTTTTTGAATACATCTTCAGAAAAATCATCATAAAGAGAAAGTTGAGGAATTATATAATTATAATATTTTTCAAAATCTTTGTGCGTTTTCTTACCCCAAGTTCCTGATAAAAGAAACAATACATTTTCTTTTAAGCTGGCTTTATTTGCAGGGATAAAAGTATTTTGAAAAGTTGCACCACCCTGAATAAGGAGTATTTCATAACCTTTTGGTATATTAAGTATATTAGAAATTTTATCTTTTACATTATTAACTATTTCTTGAAACGCTTCAGTTCGATGTGAGAGTTCCAAAATTGAATATCCTAAATTCTTATACTCTTTTATGTCTTCACTGATTTGATCTAAAACAACTTGTGGAATCTTGGATGGACCAGCTGAAAAATTTTTAATCTTCATTATTTTCCATTGTAAACACAAGTCCAAGACACAACCCAAAGATTGGTAATAAATCCTCAATTGAAGAAAGTGAGATAGTGAATATAAGCATGAACACATATAAAAAACGTTTGAAGTTCATAAATAATAAATAAATTAAGATCAAGACAATTGCCAACAAATATAAAGTACCTATAGAAAAGAAATTAAATAAAAAATTATTTTGAATATTTATATTTTCATAAGTTAAGAAATATCTACCTGTTCCAAAAGAATTAGAAAGATATTTTATTTTTAAATATTTAGGAAGTGTTCTGTTGGTAAGATACATTTCTTTTTTAACATTACTTGCTAGGAATTCGGTGTAATTTTGATTAGTTCCTTGAAAACCTAAGCCTGTGTTATCTTTCATATATTCAATTGCAAATACAAAAATGTCATTTCTTTCTTGATCTTGAAAAATTATTTCATTAAATTCGTAATATTTTTCTTCAATATCTGCACCCAATCCAGTATTTTCAACTGAAGATTCTAAATTTTCGTAAGTTTCATTTGCTTTTACTGAATTTGAAAATTGTGGACATTCAATATTTTTAGGACTTATATCACACTCTTTTATTGTAACGAAGAAAGACATCAAAAATAAAGTTGTGAAAGATATTACTTTAAGATTAATATTTTTATTAATTGTTTGAATAACTAAAAATACTACTAGCAAAATAATTGCATACTCACTCTTCGTCAAACCAAATATTAAACCTGATAATATATAAAAGTAAAATGGTTGATTCTTTTTAAAATGCAAAACTAGAAATACTGGAAAAAGTAATGAGACTAAAAAAACTGGCTCTCTGAAAGTACCTACCATTCTATGGCTACCTGCAATCCAAAAATTTACTTGAGCGTCAAAACCTAGAATTCCTGTACCAGGTCTATTTCTAGAGGGTTCAAAAAAATTAAACAGCTGTGCTAAATAGGTATATAAAGAAAAAAATAACATCAAAGTGTAAGTTTTTTCCAAGACACTAACAATTTGATAATTAAATTTTGATTTAGAAGATACGTAAAAAATAAATATAAAGGATAGAAAACTAAAAACTCTTAATAATGTATAAATTTCACCATCAATTAAATCATTAATAACAGAAAAATTGAAGAGAGTGGGAACTAAAGCAATAAACACTCCTAGCTTTATTAAAAATGGAATATTTATATGTTCATTAAAATACAGAACAACAAAAAAAAGAACAGTTAAGAAGCTACCAATCCAACTCAGTGGGATTCCAAATAGTTGATATGCATCAAGAAAACATAAAAATAATATAAAAACTAGTAGGCTTTCAATCAATGTTTTAAATTCATATTCATTTTTTAACATCAACATAACCTTAACTAAATAATCAACATATCTCTTAAAATTTACTTTTTGAGTTTTTATATTTAAAGTAAATATACAGTTCGTACATCTTTTGAATTGCAGTACCAAGAGTTACAGCAAGAGCAATGCCGTTATAAGAGAACGTATTAGTTAATACAGCAGTACCGATTAAAAATACAGTTAGATTTATTATCCTACCAAAAGTATGTTTACTTATTAAATCATTAAGAAATAAATAATGTCGTGTCCAAAATGTTAGAAAATATGAAATGTAACCAACAAGTAATATCAACATTGGATAGTAGGATTCGGAAAAGTCATTACCAACAATTATGTCTATAAGGAATTTGCCAAAAATAAAATAAAGTAAGAAAAGCAATACAGAGGAAGGGGCAATTACTCTTTTAATAAATTTACTAAATTTAAAATTACTGTCATTACTTATTTTATTAAGCATCCATGGGGAAAAGGCAACAATCAAATAATTTATTGGGTCAACTAATTTTTTTGCTATTCTGTAAATTCCTGCGGCATAAAAATCTGCAAAATAACCTATCACTACTACATCTAAATGAGCAGGAATTAAACCTACAGCTTGATCGGAACGAATTTGATAAAAACTTTTTTTTGATAATTGATAATATTCTTTAATACCAACAACTTGAGATGTATTTTGATCATATTTTAATAATACGTAAAAAGCAAAAATTCCAACTGTAAAAGAATGAATAGAAAGGGCATAAAAAAAACTTTTTAAAGATGCTTCGTAAAGAACAAAGGATACAACTAAAGAAAATCTTAAAATATTTGAAAATGCCTCAAGGAATGAATATATTTTCATATTTCCTTTATATGTATAGAATCCTTTAAAAACCTCCATTACATTAAAAAATATTCTTGAAAACACAAAAAGTAATAAGTAATTAGGTAATTTATCATAAGTTAATAAATCAAAATTTTTAGATATTAATAATAAAACAATGATTAACAATGATGACATGATTCCTAAAATTAACTCAAACAGAATTGAAGTTTTTAAAAAATTTTTCGTCGTGTTTTTAAAATTAATTAAAATTAAATCTGAATTTCTTGAATTTAGTAATCTAAAGCAAATAGCAATTAAACCGAGATAAACACCTATTATTCCATATAGTTCAGGCCCAAAAGTTTTAGCAACAATTCGTATTTGGATAATTGCCAATACCGCAATAATTCCCTGTGAGAGAATGAGTTCTTTTATTTCTATAAAAAAAGTTTTCATAAACTTATGTGGAGCTGAGGGGATTTGAACCCCTGACCTCTTGCATGCCATGCAAGCGCTCTGCCAGCTGAGCTACAGCCCCCAATTATTAAGATTATCCATGTTGGTAAATTAACTCACAATCAAAATACAAATCTTCAAGCATATAGAACTCTCTAGCTTCTTGAGTAAAAATATGAATCAGAATATCTTTAACTTCAATTAATAGCCAAGAAGAATTTCTTCCCTCAATATTTAAATTAGATTTTTCATTTATAAACATATTCATCTTCTTAACAACTCCATTCATTTGGGTGTTTGATGTTGATGTGCCAATAATGACTTTTTGATGGCTGGACTCAGAATTTCCTTTAAATACACTAATATTTTGTAACTTTTGACCTTCAAGAATATTGAGAATGCTGTCAGTATAAAAAGACTCGATATATTCTTGTTTTTTCAAATTTGACACTTATAAATATATTACCATGTATTTATAAAGGCACTATTCTAAGAGTGAGGACATTTTGAAAAAAATAATCATCATAGGTGCTGGTGAAGTTGGTAACTTTCTTGCAAGCAAACTTTCCAGTGAACAACACGATGTTACAGTTATTGAAGCCGATAGCATGAAAGTTGACGAACTAAACTCATCACTAGATGCTCTTGTAATTAATGGTAATGGAGGTAGCCCATCATCACTCTTACAAGCTGGTGCAGAGTCTGCTGACTTAATTATTGCCGTTACAGATGATGAGAATGTAAATATGCTTTCTTGTTACCTTGCTAAAAACATGGGCACTAAAAAGTCATTTGCGAGAGTTCAGGATAGTTCACTTAAAAGCGAATTAGATGACTTAAATATTGATCAGATTATTGACCCATCGGAAAGTGCTTGTGATGAAATAGAAAAACTTCTATCTAGAGCTGGAATTTATGATATTCATGAATTTAGTGGAGGAAAAATTCTTTCAGTTGGTGGAGTTCTTACTGAAGACTCACCTTTAATCAATAAAAAATTATCTGATATTCATGAATTTGGAGGCAGGGAAAACTGGTTAGTTACTGCATATGTCCGAGAAGGAGATTCATTTATTGCAAATGGAGATACAGTATTAAATACAGATGATCATGTAAAAATTATTGTGAAAAGTGGTGATATACAAACTGCAACAGCTTTAATAGGTATTGACTTCAATTATCAAATTAAAAAAGTTATCATTATTGGTGCTTCCCGATCTTCTGAATTATTAGCTGAAAGACTTTATAAAGATTACGAAATAGTAGTCATTGATGATAATAAAAAAGATTGTAATAGGATTGCAGAAAATAACTCGCATGTGATTGTTGTGAATAATGATCCACGAGACCCTAAAAATCTCATAGACCTGGGTGTGGGTTCAGATACAGCAATCGTAGCACTTAGTAAGAATGATTCTAAGAATATAGTGTGTTCTTTAGTAGGACATGCACTAGGTGTTCCAGAAATAATCACTAGAGTCAATAAGATTGATTATCTTGAACTTCTTAAAGAAACATCTATTCAAGCAACAATATCAACAAGAATAATAGCTGCTAACTCAATTTTACAAGATGTGAGATCAGATCAGGTAAAATCTGCACTTACTTTTGAAGATACCGAAGTGGAAGCATTGGAAATTCTACTCTCAGACAAATGTCATGTTCTAGACAAATCTTTGACTGAATTAGAACTTCCTGAAAATTGTTTAATTGCTGGAGTTATAAGAAGAGAGAAAACATATATTCCTTCTGGTGATTGGAAATTTGTAAACAAAGATAGACTAATAGTTTTTACATTGCCTGAATCAATTGAAGAAATTGAAAACGTATTTTGTTAAATACTGATGTTTAAAATAATTTTATTTATCAGTGGAGGTCTTTTACCTGTTCTTGGAATATCTTTATTGCCATCAATGATCTATGCATATTTAAATGAGCGAGAAAATTATGCCAACTCATTGCTATTTTTATTACTTTCATCATTGCTTATTTCATATTTAATTAGAAAATATATTAGTCCTTCTCGTCAACTGAATACTATTCAAGGATTTGGATCTGTGGGTCTGTCATGGATTCTTTTATCATTGTTTGGTACTCTTCCATACATTTTTTCAGATATTAATTTGAGCTATATAGACATCTTATTCGAGACAATTTCTGGTTTAACAACAACTGGCTCCTCAATAATTACTAATGTGGAATCAGTTGATAAATCTCTTTTAATTTGGAGATCTACAACTCAATGGCTTGGTGGTATGGGTGTAATCGTTTTAACAATAACTGTATTGCCATTAATTGGCGCAGGAGGCATCAATCTATTTAAAGCTGAATCTCCTGGTCCTTCAGCAGATAGGCTTACTCCAAAGTTTAAGGATACAGCAAAATTATTATGGGTAGTCTATATTTCATTAACAGTTATTGAAACTGTACTGTTATATATATCCGGATTAACTTTATTTGATTCATTTAATCACTCTTTGACAACACTGTCTACTGGTGGCTTCAGTACATTTAATTCATCTGTTAGTAACTTTTCTCAACAAAGTAAATTAATCATTAATGTATTTATGTATCTTGCAGGAATTTCATTTATATTATTATTAAGAACTTTTAAATCGCGTAGTTTGAAAGAATTCTACAAAAGTACAGAGTTTAAGTTTTATACATCAATAGTACTTATGAGTTCCGCTTTATTTTTCGCAAAAACATATTCTATATCAACTGGAATTAGTGAATCAATAAATGATGCCTTTTTTACATCTTTGACTCTAATTACAACTACTGGCTTTACAAATTTGAATTATGAAAATTGGAATATTAACTATAGAACATATATTTTAGGTCTTATGTTCTTAGGAGGTATGGCTGGCTCAACAGCTGGTGGTATAAAAACAATAAGGGTGATAGCTTTACTGAAATCAGTTAGAAATGAGATTAGAAAAATATTTTATCCCAATGCCATATTTAAAATAAGAATGTCAAAATCTATTTTGCCAGAAAAGATGATTGAATCTGTTCAAACTTTCTTTATTCTTTATGTTGCTATTTTCGTATTAGGAACCTTTGCTCTAAGTATTTCAATTAATACGTTTAGTGATCCTATTTCTTTTGAAGGTGTACTAAGTGCCGTAGCATCCGCAATGAATAATATAGGACCTGGTCTTTCTGAAGTTGGACCTGTCGAAAACTACTACTTTCTTGACAGCTCCTCAAAAATTATTTTAAGTATTTTAATGGTTGTTGGTAGGTTAGAAATTTTTCCTATTGCAATACTTCTATATAGAAAGACTTGGAAATCTTAATATACTGACTCTTCTTGGATAAATTGAATAACATTTTCAGGTAAGTGTGCAGTAAGACTTCTATTATTTGTAATTAAGCTTCTGATTTGTGTGGAACTCATGTCTAACTCTTCTCCAGAAATTGTTTTGTAATCGAAAGGGAAATATTCTTCAATTTGTGTGATATTAATGTCAGGTCTTGGAGCAATCAAAAATTGTACAAAATTATCTAAAATTTCATAATTATGCCAAGATTTAATTCCCAATGCAGCATCAGCACCTAATATAAAAAAAGAACAATCTTTATCTAAACTAAGTTTTTCTAAGGTATTTGCGGTATAAGTAGGTTCATCTTGGTTATTCTCAATATTACTAATTTCAAACCTACTTTCATTTTCTATTAATAAAGAGGTCATTGCATATCTTTTTTTATAAGACACTGAGTTATCTTTTTGCCAAGAAAAACCAGTAGGAATAAAGAGAACTTTATCAAGATTGAACTGATTAAGAGATCTGTAGGCTATTTCTTTATGTGCAAAATGCGGGGGGTTAAATGTTCCACCAAGTATTCCTACCTTCATTATTTAATGACCTTTTTAAAATTTATATTTTCAATAAAATTTTTCAATTGGTTAAAATTTCTTACTTCACTATAGGATTCGCATACCTTTTGAAAATCCATAAACCTACTATCCCCTGTATTCCAGTACTGCTTTCGCTCAGGATTCATCCAATATATATTATCAAAAGATTTTGATAGTTTGCTTATAGTTTCTTCAGATATCGACCTATAGTTATTCCTTGCATCACCAATCACAAGTAATGAATTAGTTGAGGAATTTACAATTTTTTTATTTAATATTAGCTCATCAAATGAACGTTGGTAATCAGAGTGGCCATCAGCTTTTACAAAACTATTCCAATTATTTAAGATACTCTTGATATTATTAATTTTCATTTTTTGTAAATCTTTTGTAATCTCAGTTAAACCATCTATAAATACAAATGCTTTTACAGATCTGAATCTCTGAACTATTCCAAATAATAGAGTCAATCCAAATAATGAATAGAGAGCCATTGATCCACTGATATCACATAGTAAAATCAACCTTGGTTTCTTTTTCACTCTTGGCTTAAAAACTGTAATATATAATGAACCACCATTTTGTAAAGACTTTCTAATTGTTTTTCTTAAATTTAATTTACCTTTAGATAAAGAGTTAGAGTGTTTTATAAATTTATTAGCTAACATCATGCCAAGAATTTTAGTTTCTTTGAGTAATTTATTTCTTTCATCATTATTTGTATATAGAAAATCTGTTTCTTCAAGATTTTCCTTTTGGCTTAACTCATTTGGCATATATGAATCTTTAAATTGATTCCTCATTTCCTGAATTAATTCAAGTAATTTAATATCCAAGTTGTTAGTAAAGTTCTCTTTATTTTGACTATTAACAATCTGGTCAAGCTCAGTTTCAAATGAAATATTAAAGAATGAAATTTCATTTTCATAACTCTGAGATTTCTTAATCTGGTTTAACCAATACATATTTGAAACTGGTCTGCTGAAATCAATTTCACCAAAATTGTTAAGAATATCCATAGATATATTGTGAAATCTTGTATTTAAATCGTCTGTAAAATTATCAAAATAATTTTTGTCTTTATATTCATCTAAATCAATAAACTCTGGTTGTTCTTGTTTTGCAACATATCCAAAATACTGAGTAATGAGATTTTTTAATTTATCTTTGTCATTCTTATTGGTTGGAAGTAAATGATACATAATTTGTAATTCATCATTAACGGTCTCAAGCTTTTTTGTGTTTAAATAATTAATTAAATCACTAAATCTTTCAGAAGGAAATTGTAAATTATTTTGTTTACAGATAGTCGAAAAATTTATAACATCATCAGTTTTTAAATTCATTATCTTGTTTTATTTTTTCTGTATATGTTGACTGATCTTCATTATCTTTAATCAAAATTCCAATATTAGAATCTAGCTTATCATAATTATTTTCATGATTATATTTCACCCATTCAACTGTTTCAATTAAAGATGGGGGTTTGTTTAAATTAAGTTTTCTCAGAAATGCACTAAAAAGTGAGTACTTCTTGGCTTTATCTTCCGAAATTGAATCTACATTGTTTAATATAACCTTTGTCTCTAATTCAACAGATGGGTAATCTAGATAAAAATAAATGCATCTCCTTCTTAAAGCTTCAGATAATTCCCTTGTTGCATTTGAAGTTAAAATTGTTAAATTATTCTTCTTGCCTACAATAGTTCCAAGTTCAGGAATAGTTACTTGATTTTCAGCCAAAACCTCTAAAAGCAAAGCTTCAAATTCTTCATCGGATCTATCAATTTCATCAATTAAGAAAAGGCAACTGTCATTTTTTATAGACTGCAATATTGGTCTTTCAATCAGATAATCCTCTGTATATAAATCTTTTTCATCTTTTTTATTTTGTATTGATAAAAGTTGTTTCTTATAGTTCCATTCATAAATAGCTTTATCTTCATCTATGCCTTCATGGCACTGAAGTCTGATTAATTCTTTTTGAAGTAATTTAGATAGTGTTTTTGCTAAATATGTTTTTCCAGTTCCAGCAGGACCTTCTATTAATAGCGGCTTGTTTAAAAAAATTGCAGCATTAACTACATCTACAAGATCTGTCGTTGCAAAATAATTGTGTTTTTCAAATTCTTTAATATCAATTTTTGATAAATTCATTTTCTGATAGTCCCATTCCCCTTAACAACATATTTTTCTGATGTTAGAGCTTCAAGACCCATTGGGCCCCTAACATGCAATTTTTGAGTACTAATTCCAATTTCAGCACCAAATCCAAACATTTCTCCATCTGTAAATCTTGTTGAAGCGTTAATAAAAAGTACAGATGAATCTATTGAACTTGTAAATAGTTCAGCAGCTTCATCTGATTCAGTAAGTATAGATTCAGTGTGACCTGAAGAAAATAGATTTATATGATTTATAGCCTCATTCAAATCTTCTACGACTTTAATTGCTAATTTTAAATCATGAAATTCAGTTTCATAATGTAAATCAGTAGCTTCTTCAATATTTCCATGATTACTAACAATTTTCTTATCAAGAAATAGTTCAACATTTTCTTCAAGTAATGCCTGAATAATTTCGTCACCCATTTCTTTATAAATATCTTCATGAATAATTAGGGTTTCTAAGGCGTTGCAAACTCCAGGCCTTTGCACTTTTGAATTAAGAATTATATTTACAATATCACTTCTTTTTGCATCAGAATGTATATATAGGTGAACATTCCCATCTCCATCAAGAATGAAAGGGACCTTAGCATTTTCAACTAATGCATTAATAAGACTTCTTCCTCCTCTTGGAACAATAAGATCTATGTAGTCTGTCATCTGCATAAACTTAAGTGTGTCTTCCCGATCTTTACTATCTATTAATTGAACTATATTTTTGTCTAAATTGTTTTTTTCGAGTGAATTTTGGAGGGTTTGTAATATTGCTTTATTTGAGTCTAAACAATAACTAGATCCGCGAAGAATAACCGCATTAC
>Ga0222719_10005692_pt1 | contig 10703 bp, 9 predicted proteins | sample C33_34DmetaG_FD_165039 | JGI IMG/M metagenome (GOLD analysis project Ga0222719, IMG submission 165039) | Estuarine water microbial communities from San Francisco Bay, California, United States - C33_34D | ecosystem: Environmental > Aquatic > Marine > Unclassified | place: USA: California...
TTTCATGATAATATTCTTTATAGTTTTGTTTAGCAGTAATGCTACACTCTTGATAGAACTCTTTATCTTCTTTTAAGTTACGAATAATTTTTCGAGCCTCAGGAAGATCTCCTAACTTTATTGTAGTGTTAGGATGACATATCTGTTGGGTATCTAATCCTTCATAACCTATACAAGGTATACCTAAGTAGGCACAATTAAGTGCGAAGGTTCCTGCTGCATGAGTTCTCATAAGATGTACTGCATACTTGTATTTATTTAACTCTTTTATCCACTCCACCCAATTTATATAAGGCAACTGAGTAATGCCTAATTGTGACTCTCCTTCTTGTCTTCTTCCCATTTGAGGTGAGTGAATATTCTCTTCTATTTCAGAAGCTACTAAAAAAGAATCAAACCCTCCATACCAACTCACAAAGTTTCCTCCTATCATAACTCCTTCTTTCTCTTCTTCCGGAATATCTTTTATAGAGTCTTCAATCATTAATGTAGGAAGTATTCTTACATCGTGATGTCCTGTTATTCCTTCGTAGTACATTTTATCTATTTCATTATGTACAAATAAAATATCGGCTTTACGAATTGTATTATAGTACCATATTTGTTCTACTAAAGTATAATCTTGAAAACACCACTGAGGACCTTCTTGCATGATAGCTACTTTATCTGCATAGGTCCTCATTTTCTCAAATGTTGTATTGGCCATCCAATCACTAACATTCTTTTTAGGAATAACACAAAGAGCTAAATCATACTTATCAGTTGGTGTATGATTATAAGGAAAACAATCTGCTTCTAAAGCACAAGGCCAGGCTTGTTCTGTTCTCATCATAGGATAATCTCTTGGTATCTTACCCATGAATCCCATTTCAGTTACATAACATATCTTCATAAGCTTTTTATATATTTTATTACATCACTAGTTGGATTATATCCTAACATATTCTTAGTATAAGAAATATCAGCTAAACCTTTAGGACGATCTCCAGGTCTTGCTGGGATAAACTCTATTGGATGGTCAAATGCTTCTGCTATTTCTAGAATACTATGATCTACTCCTGTTCCTAATTGAAACTCAGCGTTTATAATATTATTTCCAGCTAATAATAAACCTTGAACTATATCGTCAACGTGAGTAAAATCTCTCCGTTGGGTTCCATCACCAGTAACTGTCAAAGGTTTACCGGCCTTCTTTTGATTATTAAATATATTAATAACTGTCTGCCATTCATTACCCCAAGTATCGGTTTTAGGTCCATAAGCGTTATAAAAATAACAAATGTTATAATTAAGCCCGTACCAATCTCCATATCCTTGAACTAACTTAGCAACTGTAGATTTAAAGAACGAATAAGGTGAATGCATCTCTCCTGGGAAAGAAAGTTTAGTAGATGATCCTGCATAAATAATTGGTATCTTTAACTTAGAACATAACTTTATCAATCTAAAACTACCTTTAATATTGTACTCAAATACTGTTTCTATTTCATCAAATGATGGAACTACCTTAGAGTATTCTCCTAGATGGTATACAGTATCAAAACCTTCTAGCAATTCTTCTGCTGCAAGTGCTGTATCTATATTAAAATAGTCAGCTCCATCTATATGATTGCTCTCCTTACCTACAGAGTAGTTATCCCAACTTATAACTTTATCACCTCTTTTGATTAAAGCCTCTATAAGATTAGAACCTACCGCTCCTGCTCCTCCAGTTACTAGGATTTTTTTAGTTTGCATGCTTGTTCAAATATTTTTTTAGGATGTTCTATACAGTATAAAGATATGAAATTTTCTTGATGTTTCAAAGCTTTTTCATACCTATCTGGGTTCTCTTCGAATTGTTTAATTTTAAGCAGAACGTCATCAAGTTTAAACTCTTCTTTCATTAGAGCATCTTGATGACATAGTTTACAGTGAAGATCAGACTGATTAGTCCCAATTACTAAAGCTCCTGCAGAGGCTGCATCAAATGCTGCTTGACCTACTCTATTTGCAATAGAAATAAAGTATTTAGTTTTAGATAATTTTGAATAAAATTCTACTGAGTCTTTTTGTTTAGAAACATCAAACATATACGATTGAAGTGAAAGTTCACTAACTCTCTCCAATTTATATTCGGATGGTAATTTACCGTAAAACTCCTCTACTTCTTCATTACTAAGCCCATAATTGTTGCTACCTTCTCCAACAAAGTAACCTATTGACCTATAATCAAAAAATATTGATTCTTTTTTAAATGGAAATAATTTTCTTAAAGTATCAGGAATACGGGGAAAAAGAAAATTAATTGCTTGAGGAAGACGTACTACATCTTCAACTTCACTCCATAAGGTATGGTCTAAATATAAGTCATAGTGTGTACCGTATTGATGAACTTGCCATACTGAGTGTTCTATGGCAATATAGGCAAAGATAGTATTAGGGTACCTTTTTTTAACTTCTTTTATATTAGTAATTATAGGGTCATGAGTAATAATTAAATCATACTCACTCAGATCTACTTGATTGTAATCAATAACTCCAGTAGTAGTAGATTTCATATTATCTACAAACCCAGGTTTATTCATCATTGTTGATACTAGAGGAGTAACAAACTTAGTCGGAGTAATAAGAAAATCAGCTTTAAAGTAACATAACATCTCCCATAGAGATGTCTTACCTGTTATTGCACTAAGTATAGATTTTTCTATACCATCAGACCATCTGTAGGATGTTCTTGGACCCATCAAGTCTAGGTCCTGTTTTATTATTAATGTCTTTAAACTATTCTCCAAGGATCGACTACTTTAACTACCTGAGGTATTATTGCTGTATCATATACTTTGTCTCCATTACAGAAGACTACTGTATCTACATTTTGATACAAGTCGTTAATATCTTTTACAGGAATTACAGAGTCATTTTCTTTAACTATGTTATCAATAGAATCACTATAAATGTCATGAACATATATTTCTATACCATCTAACCTTCCTTTTGAAACTAACATACTAGCAACACCTTCAGTAGTAACAGACGTACCTGGTTTAAATCCTAATCCGACAAGGCCTACCTTGTAAGAAGGTTTAATCTGTTCAACTATATTATCTATAACACTATTGTTTATTCCCTCATTAGCTTTCATCTGATCTGCATCTAACCCTACCTGTTTAGCTAGTTCTAGAAATGCCCATGTATCTCTAGGAAAACAAGTACCTCCATATGGACCACCTGCCTTAAAGTATAATCCCCCTATACGTTTATCTTGACCTATAGCAGATGTAACATTATCTACATTAACATTATCTAATTTTTCTGCTACTAATCCTAAAAAGTTTGCAAAGGAAATTTTAGTAGTAATATATGCATTCAATGCTACTTTTGCTAGCTCTGCTTCCTCTAGGGTAACATAAGATGTTGGAGGAACATTTGTTAACATACATGCATATAACATAAATGCATCCATACCTGCATCACTACTGCTTGATCCAACTAACATAAAGTCAGGCTCATGGAAATGTTTAATGACGCTACCAATAGCAACAAAGTCTGGAATGTAACTAAAAGAAAATTCGTCATTTAAAGTCCATCCAGTAATTTCTTCTATTAATGGTATAAAGATCTTTTTGATTGAACCTGGCATAACAGTAGAAGAAAGTATAAAGTGGTGCCCTTCTGAGTTACTGTTTACTAGTTCATTACATGTTTGTTTAATTACTTCTATTACATATTCATTAGAAAATGAACCATCTTCTATTATAGATGGAGTATTAACTAGAATAATTGTATAGTCTGTGTCAGCTACTCCTTTGTAATTGTCAGAATATACTATATTAGAACCTGCCTCTTTAATATTTTTTTCTAATCCAGTTTCAATCCAAGGAGTATGGCCTTGTTTTAGATTAGCGATTAAATCAGAATTTATATCTATAGCAAGAACTGATCTACCTTTCTTTGCTAAGTTAGTAGCTAAAGGAAGACCTAACTTACCTAAACCTACAAATGAAATTTTTTGTTTTTTACTCATTATTGATAACTTTAACTAATTTGTTTTTAAAATATATGTCGTATTTTTCTTCTTCTAATATTTTATAGTCTGTATCTAAGCCATAAGTATCTTTAATCCATTGAGTATATTCAGAAAGATCAGAGAATTTATGTTTCTTATTATCTATAAATTTAACATAGAGAATAACTTTCCTAGCTTTTACATCTACTTCTACTCTCCATTTAGATATTTTATCACCTAATATATGACTGATAGGTGATACTATAGACCAACCGATTGGTTTTTTAACCTCCGGTCCATAGAAGTAATCTACTCCTCTACCGACAATATCATATATAATATAATACTTTAATCCGTCTTTACCAACATATTCCTTCATTTTTCCTCTATCACCACATTTATATCTAACGATAGGAGTAACTGAATTATTAAAATCTGTAACTACTATAAAACCTTCTTCACCGTGTTTTACTGGTTTGTTGTTATCATCTAATATTTCAACAACTCCTTGCTCCATTACCACTCTAATGTTTCCCTCCCCATCAGGAGAACCTACAGTTGGTAATTCAGCTAAGCCATATTGTTGATGAAAACTATTAACAAACTTTTCTAATCTTTCTTTATGTCCTTCTGCAGATTCAGAACACCATTCAATATTTACTCTCTTTAATGCATCTAGATGTCCTTGCTCAATCAGCTTTTCACATAGCTGTCTAATAGCTCCTCCTGGTCCGTGAATATATTTTGGTTTAAGTTTCAAAAACTTATCTATAGTATCTTGAGTAATATTTCTATAGTTTGAAGGATAAACATTTCTCCAGAAGTCATACCATGCATATTTTGGTTCGCCTGCCATTAATCTAAATACTTTATCAGAAGACTTTCTTCCCATTCTAGTCCAACTGCGAGTAAATATAGCATCTTTCCTATACCATGTTTCTTTAGGAACCCATATTATTCTAGGCTCTCCTGTTGAACCACTTGTTTCATGCTGATGATATTCTTTACCAGCATTAGGTACTTCTGGAAGGTCTTGTTTGGTTGTTATAGGTAAGTTATAAAATTCTTTCCAAGATCTTATACTTAGATTAAATTTCAATTTTCGTAACTGGTATTGTTTTAATTCCTCTATAGTTAATTTATCTAATTTATTAAATTCTTTGAGATAGTTTAACTGTTTGAATGTAAATAAATCTACAAAATAATATACTAGTTGTTTCATAATAATGATAAAATTGTTTTCGAAACGTATTCAGCTTCTTCTATTGTTGTTCTATTATTGATAGGTAGTAGTAAGACTCTATCTGCTACATACTTACTTATTTCCGGATCAAGTCTCTGGTAGCATTCCTGACCTGCTATAGATGCCCAGGCTTTAACTACAATGCCTAGTTCATTTAATTTTCTTATAATTCTATTTCTATCTTCAACTAATACTCCGTATAAGAAATAATTGTGGTGATACTTTAAACTATCAAATACTTGCTTTTCTAATTTACCCAGCTTATTATCATATACTTTAGCTATAGTTCTTCTATGCTCAACATAATCATCTAACCTATTTAATTGTGACAATGCTATAGCAGCATGAACATCAGACATTCGAAAATTTAATCCTAATGTTTTATGTTTATAGTTCCAAGACTCTTTTGACATATCGTATCCATGATTGATATAAGATCTTAAAAGTTCATTACATAAATCATCATTAGTAGTAATCATTCCTCCTTCACCGCAAGTAATTAATTTGCTGCGGTGTAATGAAAATGTATGCATTAAAACCTGTCCTCCTACATAGGCACCTTTATATTTAGCACCTGCAGATTCTGCTGAGTCAGCTATTATAGGAATGTTTAGTTTTTTAAGTTCGTCATAATCAGCAGACAATCCTGCACAATCAACTGCCATTATAGCATCTACTCCTTTTATTTTTTCAGGATCAATATTCCAATCGTCTTTTGATATATCTAAAAACTTAATATTATTAAATACAAACTGAGGAGCATTAGCTGAAGCTATAAAAGTAAAGCTTGGTACTCCTATCGTTAATTCCCCATACAAGTGTTTTAACACCATAGAAGTTGCTACCATTGCATTAGTTCCATTGTCTACAGCAATAGCATGCTTAACTCCTAATTTATCTGCAAATGCCTTTTCTAATTTATCTACATTAGGACCTTTAGCTCCTAAGTGGTTATGTAGGGACTCTACTGCTGCGTCTATATCAGCTTGAGTTACATCAGGATTATCCCATTTAACTATTCTTGACATACTTATTGTAAAAATTATTTAATAGTTCTACACCTATGAAGTAAGCTACTTTAGCTTTTGTTTCTATACCATCATGAGACAATTGGAAAGGAACTAAAGTAATAAAGTGTATAGCTTCATTAAACTCAACCTTTTTCATTATATCATCTTTACCTTCAGAGCAAAACTTATAGAATATCTTTTCAGGTAATAATGTTTTTAGTTCTTCCAAAAAGTAGTAGTAGTTATTTTGATTTAATTGATAATAGTCCCCATTGCTTGTCCACATATCGTTGGCAACCATTTCATACTTACCGTTAACTGAATGCCATAATTTACCGAAGTCATAATATGGATCACAGTAATCATAACCTCTCGGGTCAACACATCTAAATGTATCATTCTTAATGTCGATAAGAACATTACTAAAATGTAAATCGGAATGAGACCACCTACCTACAAACTCTGGTAAGTATTCTTGTTCTCTTTTTTGTAAAATTTTAATTATTTGAGGAGCATTTATATACTCTTTACCGTTTATCGATATAGTTTCTTTATCAAACAAATCAACGAATACTTCTGATTTAGATGTTAGTTCATCTTTTCTAGTCCAAAATCTATCCCAGTGCATTTCGTTCATATAGTTAGAGGGAATAGATATAGTCTCGTGTTTATGTAAATCCATTGAGAATTGTGTTATCTTATCCATCCAATATACTACGTCATCAACAGACAATTGATTAGAAAATATTAATCTTCTTAAGGACGGAAGTGAGTAATGTTGCATCTCATAGTAAGATTTACCTTTATCTTGACCGTACAATACTATTTCAGGAAAGTATTGTTTGAACTTGTCAGGAATATTATTGATAAATTCTACTTCGTCAATTAACTTTTCCATTCGTTCATCAGTAGCTTCTTTTCTAACTCTGTTAACTAAGATTAGTTTTGTATTTACTCCACTACCGCTTTCACCGAACTCGTCTTTTATATCTGAAAAGAAATGTTTATCGTTAACTGCTCTGTCATCTATAAAGACATCTCCATTAAACTTAACTCCAGTACGAAGTGTATGAAATTTTAATCCCCAAGATTTTAATTGTTCAACAGTATAGTAAAAATGATTTTTTCCGCTCACACATCCTCTAGCAGTCTCTATAATAATAGTATGACCTTCTTCATAAAGTTGATTTACTTTATCTATCCTCTCTACAATAGGAGTGGCTTGGTCATAAAAGCTCTCTTCTGTCTTACAGAGAGTATTATCTAAATCAAATACGTATATCATAACTAAACTGTTTTCCAAATTCATTTTTAGGGATACGAACTCTTTCTACTAACCCATCTTGAGTCATTATGAATGGAGTCATATCTGTTTGACCATGTTTTTTATCTTCTAAAAATAGTGTCATATTTCTAAATACCTGGTAAGCTAATTTATAGTTACCGTTATTATAGAGAGTAGCAGTATCTCCAGTTTTTCTTTGTATAGGTTCAGGGTGTATGGGTAAAAATACTTCTGTTAAGTCAACTAATGGATGACCAGTCTCCAGTGAAGCTCCCATTAACCAATGATCAAATCTACCTCTAGCAATACTAAAGTCGGGCATATCTGACCAGTCTCTAAATTCAGGAGTAAAGAAAAAATAATCTATACCTCCTGGGTTATGTATTTCAGATTTAGAAATGTTTGGATAATCCCAAACGTCTAATCTTTGACCAACAGCCATAAAATTTTTAAACTCTATTTGATTGAAATAAGGTTTAGGATTGGTATTAAATATAATATCGCTGTTTAGGTAACAATATAAATCATATCCTTTGTATGTCAAAGCTTTTTCAAATAATCCTCTGACTAAAGGTAAACCAAATTCTGATCTTTGGTATTCAGTATCGAGTATAAATCCAAATTCTTCACATAAATCTTTATGAAAATCTTCTCCAAATACTATAACATCAAAACCAAATTCTTTCCAAGAGGTAAAACTACCGTTAACATGCAACTTAGCTTCTTCTGATAGTTTACCTAAAGTGGTAAAGAGAACTATTTTTTTATTCATTAACCTGATTGTTAATCCATTCGAATGTTTTAGCCATACCTTCTCTAAGACTCATAGTAGGTTCCCATCCAAGTTTCTCTTTGTAGAGTTTATTGTCTGAGTTTCTACCTCTAACTCCTAATGGGCATGGAAAGCCATACTTATCAATAAAGTCTTGCCCATCTAAATTATTTATTTTAATATCTTTGCCAGATAAATCTATAGCTATTTGTGCCAATTCATTTATTGGTACCATTTCTTCTGAACCAATATTAACTGGACCGTTAAACTCATCTTGTCTCATTAACCTTATAGTTGCTTCTAAACATTCATCTATGTACATAAATGATCTTGTCTGTGCTCCATCACCCCATACTTCTATTTCAGTATCTGCTTCAGCAGCTTTTCTACACATTGCAGCAGGAGCTTTTTCTTTACCATCTTTCCATGAACCTTGAGGTCCAAATATATTATGATATCTAGCTACCTTAGCATTAAGACCGTAGTTACGATTAAAAGCAAAAAATAATCTTTCACTAAATAACTTCTCCCATCCATATTCAGAATCAGGAGCTGCTGGATAAGCAGATGACTCAACACAGTTAGGATTATCTGCATCTAATTGATTATGTTCTGGATACATACAAGCTGATGAACTATAGAATATTCTTTTTACTTTAGCTTGAGTAGCATAATGAACAACATTTAGATTAACTAAGGCTGAGTTATGCATTACATTAGCATCATTATCACCAGTAAAGATATAACCAGCACCACCCATATCGGCTGCTAATTGATATACTTCGTCAAACTCTCTATCAAAGACTGACTCTACTACTTTAGGATCTCTAAGATCACCGCTTACATATTCGTCACACATATCTGCATGATTCCAATATTCATGTTCTGGTTTGATGTCTACTGCTCTAACCCAAAAACCTTCTTCTTTTAATCTTTTAGCTAAGTGACCTCCTATGAAGCCTCCTCCGCCTAATACTAATGCTGATTTATTCATTTTGAAACTGCTCTTCCTTTTAATTGTGTCCAATCAGCTTCTGGTCTAACCTCTAAGTTAGTCTTCCAAGCTGCTTCTAAGACGTTCATATCTAAATTATTTGCTTTACCTAACTTGATAAAAGCATTAATATCTTTTGGAAAACAAGCACCTCCAAAACCAAGTTTGCCGTCTGGTCCTGGTACTTGCATATGACTATCACCTACTCTTCCATCTGCGGCAAATCCATGCATAGCTGTCTTCCAATCGATACCCATCGTCTCTGCTAATCTATGATATTCGTTTAGTAACGATACCTTAGTTGCAAAGAAACAGTTGTTCATATACTTAATGAACTCTGCTGTTGTGGAGTCTGTATGAATAAAATGTCTATTCATAAACCTACCTTCATATAATTGTTGAACTCTAGTTGTTAATTTTTTATGACCACCGAAAATAATCCTAGCTTGCATCATCATATCTAATTTAGCTATTCTTTCAGTAAGGAACTCAGGACTAAATACTATATTTAGTTCTGGATATTTCTCTTGTAGAGACGCTGTAGTACCTGGTAGTACCGTTGATTTAATAATGTATATAGGGCCTTTCCTTGCATGTGTAAAGACTGAGTCTATATATTTTTTATCCTGTGTACCGTCCTTAAACATAGGAGTAGGCACTGCTACAAATATAAAGTCTGCTATATGTACTTCTTCTAAAGTGTTGAATGATCTCTTAGGATCTGTGTCGTAAATTAAAACTTTGTTTGATAATGAAAAAGCAAACGCTTGTGCTTCTCCAACAAAACCATTTCCAATTACTCCAACTTTATAAGGACTCATAGTATTCATTTTGTTTTTCTTGTCTTTTTATATCTTTTGGGTGATAGAGTGCGTATACTTCTTCTGCTGGAAGTGTAGCAAACTCTCTATGACCATCTAATCTCTCATGTACTTTATTAATCCATTTGATCTCTGGTTTGTTCTTCCATATCCTCCATTGAAAGTCAGGCCAGTTAACCCAACCCTTTTCGTTTACATTCCATCTCCATTTTAACTGATGATCTATTGTTAAGCCTTCTACAGTGTTAACTCTAGGAACTAAGTAAACATCTACATTAGGATTTGATTCTAATATTGCTGGAAGATTATCTATAAGTGCTTTGTTAGGTAACTCATCAGCATCTATCTGAAAGATATAATCTCCTTCACAATAGTCTTTTAGAGTATTTTTCCAATCAGCAAAATGTCCTTCAAAGAATCCTCTCCAAAACTGTACGTTAGGGTATTTACTTTGTTTAGTTAACCAATTAGCTATCTCTTCATTACCGTTTTTCTGATCATATAAGATAACTATTTCATCTTGTTGCCTTTTATTTTTCCTAATAAGGTTAACAAGCTTTTGTATCTCTACAAACTCATTACATACCGTT
>Ga0222719_10005693_pt1 | contig 10703 bp, 14 predicted proteins | sample C33_34DmetaG_FD_165039 | JGI IMG/M metagenome (GOLD analysis project Ga0222719, IMG submission 165039) | Estuarine water microbial communities from San Francisco Bay, California, United States - C33_34D | ecosystem: Environmental > Aquatic > Marine > Unclassified | place: USA: California...
TGTGCACGGACCTGGCGAGGCGATCGAATTTTCCGGCTGGTCCTGGTCTGCCGGCCCCGTGTGGTATGGGACTGCCGGGCAGCTCACCCAAACGCAACCCGCAGGCTACCCGCGCGTCATTGGGCGCGGGGATGGCGCGCGACTCTTTCTTGATTTCCAACCTCCAGTCGAGGTGATCTGACATGGCACTCCAAAAAGTTCTGGCCTATATCTCCGGCAAGTTCACGGAGCTGGTGGGCGTCGATACCTCCAGTGGCGCGGGTGACGCTGGAAAGATCGTGCACCTCAGTTCATCGGGCCGCCTGAGCACGACCATGATGCCGGAGGGCATCGGGGCGGACACCGTGAGTCTGGTGGCATCCGAGGGTCTCGCGGCCGGCGCATGGATCAACATCTGGAACGACGGCGGCACCCCCAAGATGCGCAACGCCGACGCCAGCGGCGCCGACCAGGCCAAGGCAGTTGACGGTTTCGTGCTGGAGGCCGTGACCAGCGGCGCCACGGGCATTGCCTACAAAGAAGGCAACAACACGCAGGTCAGCGGCATGACTCCCGGCAGCGACGTGTTCATCTCGGACACCCCTGGCGCCGGCACGCACACTGCGCCCACCACTGCCGGCCACACGGTGCAGCGCATTGGCAAAGCGACAAGTGCCACCAGCGTGGACTTCGAGCGCGGGATCCCGGTGACGTTGGTCTGAGGCTGACGCATGGCCACCTACACGTCCACCGCCACCGGCCTCTGGTCAGCCGGCGCCACCTGGGTCAGCGGGGTCAAGCCGCCCAGCGCGGCGGGGCACAAGATCGTCATCGCGGCAGGGCACACGGTCACGTATGACGAAGCTGACGGCACCTACGGCGACAACACGAGCAGCACGACGGTCGCGAACAATGGCATCGTGGTCCACGGCACGCTCAAGGCCAGCCGCGCCACTTCAACCATCCTGCGCTGCGCCGGGACTCTGTATCGCGCGGCGGGCGGGGTGATTGACTGGGGAACTTCTGCCGACCCGATCCCTGGCGGGGTCACCGCGACCGTGTATCTGAATCACGGGAGCACCACTGCCGGGCAGCACGGCCTGCACTCCTACCTGCAAACGGGCGGGGCGTTTTACGCCTGCGGCGTGGAGCGCACGCGAAACACCCGGTTGTCGAGCAGCACCGCCGCTGGCGCCACGTCAATCACGGTTGACGACTCTGATAACTGGGCAGTCGGCGATATTCTTGTGATCGCCCCCTACAACAGAGATCCTACAACCGCGGTAACGGTGACGATTTCAGGCGGATCGGCCCCAACGTGGACGCTTTCTGGCCCAATCGCGGTGGCCCGGAATTCAGGAACGCGCGTCGGCAATCTCACCAGCAACGTCACTTTTGCGTCTGCCAACAGCAGTTATCCGGCAAACGTCGGCATGCTAGCTGCGACTACCGACACGACGACGACATACGACGTGAGGAACGTGGCGTTTTCCGATCTCGGAAGCGCAACGGGTTGGGCTACAGTTGCTCGACCGGCAACCTGGGGCGTCGGGCTTTCTGGGTACAGGTGCCCAGCCGCAATCCTTAAATCCTGCGCGGTTTACTCCACCGCTGCGACACCAAACCGCGCGCTGGGTGGCGGTTATGGATCGTTCAACCAGCACCTGTACGAAGATATCGCGATCTATGGCGTTTCAGCAAGTTACGTGGGTATGCACTGGGGCGACGGGGCAAAGCACCAACTAAAAAACTGCGTTTGCTATAGGGCTGTGCAAGGTTTTTCATCTACATACGAGCAGGGTGTCGCTGGCGGGCTAGTTTATGGTGGTGAGTATTGGGGATCGCAGGCATTCGCAATCACAACAAGCATTGCGCTCACCGTTGACGGTCCGGCGCTGCACAATACCTCCGGCGCGTTTTCCATCGGTTACGGGAGAGTGACGATAATCGGCGCGGATATTGATTCGGCCTCCTGCGTGTGGCGAGCGGTCGTTGCGGCGAGCGCCGGCAATTTCGTCGCATATGACTGCACCTATTCGGCGGAAGCCCTTGGCACCTCGATGTCCGGCACAAACCCTCACGCAGATTCGAGCGATTGGACGGTGGTCGGGGCCAACGGTGACGACGAGGATTTCCGCAGGATCAACTATTACCGGTATGCAATCGCGGACACCGCGACCCGCAAGCGCAGCGCCTACGCCGTCAAGATCCAACCGAAGGTCGCCAACACCGCGATCACCTACACGTTCACCCTGACGGCCGTGTCCGGAGTGGCGCAGACGATCAAGGGAAGCCTGCGGTTTGACTCGACCTACGGCACCGCCACGCCACCATCGATCGCGTTGAGCGGGCAGGGCGTCACGGCCAGCTTCACCGCGCCGGCCACGGCCGATGCGTGGCACGACTTCACGCTGACCTTCACGCCGACCAGCACCGGCGACATCACCGCGACCGTCACCGTGCAGTCCACCAGCACCAGCGGGTTTGCGTGGCTCGACGGCGTCTACCACTACCCGATGACGCAGAGCGTGCGGCACTACGGGTATCAGTGGCTGCCGCAAGCCGCGCAGATCGTGGACACGCGGCTGACCCTGAGCGAGTCGGCGGCGCTGGCCCTTCCGGTGGCGGTGGACCACGATGCGGAGACGATCACGGTCAGCGCAACGGCGCGCGAGGTGTTCGAGCACTGCATCGCCGACCTGTGCCAGACGGCCAACCAAGGTAAGGCCGTGCACATCTCCAGCGCGACCGGCGACACCTTCACCACGACCTACACCGTCATCGGCACGGTGGTCGGCCCCTACACCGACGCGGCCGGGCTGCACGTCAGCATCTCCGCTGCGGCCATCGTGTCCGGCACCCGCGTGCAGCTCTACAACGTGACCGACAGCACCGAGATCTACAACGGGGTGCTGGCGTCCACCGGCCTGACCTACGCCACCACATGGGCCGCGGACAAGACGATCCGCCTGCGGGCTGACCACCCGGACTACCTGCCGCTGGAGGCCACGGGCATCCTGACGGCCAGCGGGTTGACCTTCTTGTCCGAGCAAGCGGAGGACACGGTCTACATCGGCAACGGGATCGACGGCAGCACGGTGACCGAGTTTTCGGCGGACGGCTTGAACATCCAGGTTGATGTGGATGACCCGGACGGCTACACGCTGGTCCAGCGGCTCTACGCCTGGATGCAGTACTACCAGACCACCAGCACCGGCATCGCCAGCGCGTTTTTCGGCGCCATGTCGGCCAGCGACTCGGCCAACTACACGATCGACCAGGACAAGGCCGACATCCTGATGGACAACGTCTCTGCCAGCCCGCTGATGATCGTCGGCGGCTACCTGACACGCCGCGATGGGACCACGGTGATCGCGGCCACCAGCGGCAGCATCCAGATGGACCCTGGCCGGGCCTACGTCGCACCCGGTGGCGCGGCGATCACGGTGCCGGAGGGTGAGCGGGTCATCACGATGGCCAGCAGCGGAGCGCACTATGCCCGTGGGTGATTCCAACTGGGGTGACCTCGACCCCGCAACCGTCGAAAAGCTGAAGTCGCACATTCAGCGGTCAGTGGCCGATGGCGTGGCGGAAGGTCTGCGGTCGGTTGCTGAGGATGAGGACCTGTTTGACCTGCTGGCGGCCAGGGTGACCGGCGCCTTCCGCCGCAGCGCCGCCAAGGCCAGCGGTGAGTTCTTGATCGACAGCGCGAAGGGCCTGGCTCGGCGCGCGTTCACTTTCGTCGTCCTGGGGGTGCTGGTGTACTCGATGGGCGGATGGGCCGGGCTGGTCGCCCTGTGGAAGGCACTGACGGCTCACGGAGGATCCAATGGCTGACTTAAAGGTTTCCGAACTTGGCGCCGCGTCCGCCGCGTCCACCCTCACGGGCGACGAGCTGTTCCATGTGGTGCAGAGCGCGGCGGACGCGGCGGCCACCGTGGGGCAGGTGCGCAGGCTCAACGTGAGCAGCCAGTCGAGCAGCTTCACCCTGAGCCCTGGCAGTGCGCTCTATGTGCGCTACACGGGCAGCAGTGCTGGGGCATGCACGATCAACACGAGCACGTCCTGGGTGGCCGGCGAGCAGGTGCTGCTGCGCCAGGTCGGCACCGGCACGCTCAGCGTGACGGCAGGCTCTGGGGTGACCATCAACGTGCCGGATGGCCACACGGCCGCCGCACGCGCCCAGGGCTCCACGCTGGCGCTGGTGTACGCCGGCAGCGACACCTGGGACCTCACGGGGGACCTGGCGTGATCGGCGCTCTGGTGGGCTGTGTGGCCGCGGCGCGGACGGTGGCGGCGAGTGGCGGGGGCGCCATCGTCACGGACGGCCTCGTGCTGCATCTCGACCCTGCCAGCTACAGCAGCGGGCAGGTGTGGGCGAACAGCGTCACCGGCCCGGCGGACGGGGCGGCGCAGACAGCCTACGACTACCACCTCGGCAGCACCAGCAGCGCAGACAGCAACGACCCGACACACTCCAGCAGCTACTGGGCATTCGACGGCGACGACTACTTCACCGCGGCGGCTGCGGCAACTACCTTCATCAAGGGGATGCACAAGGACGGCGCAGTGTTCACCATCGAGGCGTGGTGGTACCGCGGCGCTGCAGGTAGCAACGTGAACCCGATTTGGGACAGCGGCACCAGCGACCAGGGCGGATCCGACATGAGCCGAGGGGTGATATTCGCCGACCAGGGGTCGCAAGATAACCCGGAGGGCAGGTGGGGGGTGCGCATCAAGCGCGACAGCGGCGGCGGAACCGCACTGAATGTGTACCTGAACTCCGCCCCGGCATTGGACGCATGGCACCACCATGCCGTCAGCTTCACAGGCGCAGCCAACAGCTTTCTGTGGCTGAACGGCGCCATCGCGGCCTGCAACCTCGGCTCGACCACGTGGGACGGCACGCTATCGAGCCCGGGCACTTCGGACCCGACGAACCCGGCGCGCATTGGTGCCCGCGGAGACGTCGCCTTCCACGTCGGCAGCGGCAACAGGCTCGGCATGCTGCGCATCTATAACCGCGCGCTGTCCAGCGCGGAGCTGCTTCAGAATTGGAATGCTGAGCGAGCTGGGTTTGTTGGAACCAGTAGCGGACACCGGTACTGGCGGTGGAGCGGCATCAGCCTGACCGGCAGCTACTTCGAGATCAGCGAGCTGCGTGTGGTGGATGGCAGCGGCACCCGGTACGCCGCCACGATGACCGCGAGCACGGCTCCCGACTTCGGCACCCTGGCGTCGCTGGCGGACGGCTCGACCAGCACCCGGACCTACTGGGATGCCGCCACCGCCACCGCGGGCGGGTTCTGGATCCAGGCCGATCTTGGGCTTCCCTACGACGTTGCCGGCATGCAGATGGCCAGCTACGACACCAGCGATCGCTACCCGAGCGCGGTGACCCTGCAGTGGTCGGACGACGGGTCGAGCTGGACGACGTTCGGGACGTGGAGCGGGCTGACCTACCCCGGCAACAATGCGTGGGGGCCGGTGTTGACGCCTGCGCAGATTGACGTTACGGACCCGGATACTGTCGCTTACGTTATCGACATAAATGGCACTCCGACCGTTGTTCGTTACTCGGGCACAACGTATCAATATGCGGGCGCTTCTGAGGTGACATCTGCGGCCAGCTTCGGAGAGCCGACGTTTATTTCAAATAGCAACAGCTATTCAGCGATACTCGGTTCTACGGAGATTTCCATTTTTTCGGATACCGACTATGGCGTCGGTCAGATTCGATACAGGACTTCTGGAGGAGAACTTGTCGAAACGAACGCTGCGACTGAGTTCTACCCGTTGGATGACGTATCTGGCGGCCATCTTTACGTGTGGTACGGCTTCACCTATGGTGGCACCTTCTACCTGATTGCGAGCGAGCATGTCGGTATGGATGTGTACGGACCGTTTCTCTACACGACTTTGGACGGACTCTCAGCGACAAAGGTCAAATCGCAAGGTATACCGGCGTCGGCAGGCGGAGTTACAAGAATCGGGAATCGGCTTTTTGCGACAACCTACGATTACCTGATGTTCATCGACATCCCAACCTTAGTTGGACCCACGCCTGATGTGTCGTGGTCTAGCACTGGGATACCGGGGTCGCAGTTGACCAAGCCTGCCGGATACGGGTCGGTTGTCGTTGTTGGAAACGCGAATGACTTCAGTTTTCATGTGTCGCAAGATTACGGAAACTCTTGGACCCAACATTTCGTAACCTCATATACCGGCATTGCGATCCCGACGATATGCTGCGTGTCGTCAGATCACATAATGGTAAAGGTTGCGAGCGAAATCGTCATACATTCCCCGACATCGGCAATCTCATTCGTTGCCGAACCGATATCATCAAACGCATACGGCTTTGAGCAGATCGTCGGTGCGGATTCCACTTTTGTTGCCGTAGGCGCAGGGGGCGGGTCTGGCGGCATGTGGACTTCACCGACCGGAGTAACCTGGACTTCAGTATGAACGAACGACTCACCCCCAACTTCTGGCTGTCCGAACTGGTGGCCACCAACCACCGCACGATCGCCAACGTGCCGAGCGGCCAGGCGCTGGTCAATCTGCGCCAGGTGCTCGCGCCCGGCCTGCAGCAGATCCGCGACCTGCTCAAGACCCCGCTGCTCATCTCCAGCGGCTACCGAAGCCCGGAACTCAACGCAGCGGTGGGCGGGCAAACCTCCAGCCAGCACATTCTCGGGCTGGCGGCCGACTTCACCTCGCCGGACTACGGCACGCCAATGGCGGTCTGCCGGGCGATTCAGGCCAGCAGCATTCAGTTCGACCAGCTCATCCACGAGTACGGACGCTGGGTGCATGTGAGCTTCTCGGCGACACCACGCCGGCAGGTGCTGACGATCGACGCCAAGGGGACGCGCCGTGGGCTCGCCTGACGCTCATCGCGGTTTGATGCCGCTGTCCTACGTCATCCTGTTCGCGTGGATCACCACGACGGCGGGAACCCTGTGGGGGCTCTTCGAGCTGGCTTCAGGTGGCATGCAGATACAGGACGCAAGCATGGCCGCCACCATTTTCATGCTGCTGGGCACCCTCGTGGGCGCCACGGGGACTGCCGCTCAGCAGGTGATCGGCTACTGGTTCGGCAGCAGCAAGGGGAGCGCCGACAAGACAGCGGCGATGGTCAAGGAGTGATGGTCGCACCTTACGGGTGCGAGTCGGCACTCACTGGATCGCGTCCGCCTATGCTCGGCACTCAGTCACGGTTACCAGTCCCCGCCGCAGGCTACCCAGATCGCCTGCGGAAATCCTGTTTTTCACTGTGGAACACTGCGTGGCAGTCGCGCCGCCTGGGGGATAGATTCACCATCATCTCAGCGGCAGTTTGCTGCGCGTTGCCCCAGGTAGCGACCCCAGGCTTACTGACGCAAGGTCCGGATCATGGACGAGCTGCCGCTGAGATGATGGCCCCGTCTTTCCGGGGTGCAGGTGCTACTTTACTCCCAATTGACCGATGGCGTCAATAAGGATTCGACCTTCGAGCCAAAGATTGTCACCCTTGGTGGCGAACTTGATCGAGCGCAGGGCGTTGTCCAGGCCGACGACGAAACTGGCATCGGCGCACTTCAGCCCGAGAGCTGTGCAGCGCATGCCGGGGCGAGTTTCGACGCCAACATTCTTGTAGGTGATAACCCCGTCGCTGTCGGCCAGCGCGAACACGCCAGTGTGCTCAAGTAAGCCGGGCGGCTCGCGCAACCACAGGTCGAGGTCCACCCGGAGGCGGATCTGCTCGTAGTGCTCGAAGCCGAAGAGATCGACGTGCTCAGGCTTGGCGTCACCGAACACCAGCACGTCACCGATCTGGACGTAGGGGATCTTCTTGCGCTTGGGGAAGGCCCGCGGCAGCAGTTGCGACTCAGCGTCGGCCCTGCTGATCTTGAGCCGGGCAGCCTCCCGCTTCGCCACATCGGCCGGCACGGTGCGCGTTTCGACCAGGATGGCGTTGGGGATGAAGCCGCGGCTCATGGCTTCCGAGGGCTCGGTCGGCCGGAAAGGCGGCTGCTGCATCGGGCCTGTGACCCGGTAGAAGGTGGCGTTCTTCATGCTCCGGTGCTCCCGTGCCCACCCACGCCGCGCTCGGTCGGCGGTAGGGTGTCAACGCATTCCAGAGTGGCCTGAGGCACCGGCGTCAACATTGCTTGAGCGATCCGGTCGCCGGGGCGCACCGCGAGGCCCGGACCATCCTCTGCGGCTCGCAGGGTGACCATGATGTTACCTCGGTAGTCGCTGTCGATGACGCCCACGCAGTTGGCCAGGGTGACCCCCGCATTGACCCCATGGCCACTGCGGCTGTAGATCATGAGCGCATAGCCTTCAGGTACGGCCACGGCATAGCCGAGGTCGAAGGTGCGCAGGCTGCCCGGGTGGACGGTGCCTCTGCACGGGCTCGCCAGGTCCCATCAGGCCGAGCCGCTGGTGGCCTTGCGCGGCGGGTAGGGGGTTGGGGTGTGCTGGAGGATCATTCTGTGGCCTGAGCCTCCAGCGCGATCACCGCGCTAGGGGTCGTCATGCGCTGGGATTCCTGCGCCTTCTTGCCGGCCTGACCGAGGGCAAACCCCACGCCGTACAGTTTGATGAGGTCTTGCATCGGCTGCTCGTAGCCTGGAGTGTCCATCATCCGGCCACCCGGAAGCTGTCGATGCTGGCGCCGGCCGCCAGGGCTTCGCGGAGCCACACGGGTTTCTGACCCCGGCCCGACCAGGAGTTGCCCTTGCCGTCGCTGAACTTGATGGCGACTTTCCGGCCGGTCGGCACGGATCGCTTCTGCAGGTCCTTGAGCGCGAGGCCATTGGCTTTCATGAAGTCCATGACGCTGGTAATGGCCGCAGCACGGTTGGCGGTCTGCGTGGCCTTGATCTGGGCTTCCAGCGCGTCACGCTGGGCAATCATCTCGTTGAGTTCCATCTCACTTACTCCGGTTGGTTGACGGTGGCGTCACTGTAGCATTTTTTCGGATCTCGTCAACCCATTCAAGTACCGCGATCGCACGGTAAACGTGGGGTTTTGACTTGTCGATCGGGAGCGGCCAGTTTGGCGGTCGCTGACCTTTGAGCACGACGGTCATCGGCATGCCGACCGATAGGCATGTGGCCGCCATCGTGCAAAGGGTGGTAGCGTCCATTCCGACGTGCTGAAGGCACATCTCAGACATTTTCACGGCTACGTTGGCCATAGTTTGTCGGCCCACAGAAGGGCTTCCGCTTCAGGTTTGCTTAGGCCGCATCTCAGGGCCTCGTAGTACTCCCGCCTTGGGCTGTCGATGCAGGCCGATGAACGGGGCCGGTGGGGGTGGTGTAGACCGCCGCAGTGGCACGGGCCGTGGTGCCCAACTTTTTGCTGGTGGGCGCGCACGGCCTCCCAGGTTGAGCGGCGCGTCCGGCACACTGGGCAGCGGGGCATTACCAGGAGATCCCGGTCGGTGTCACCTTGTAGCCGCTGGAGGTGAAGTACTCCTCGAAAAACCAGCGATCCTTGGTCTGCACGAAAGTCAGGGTCCTCCCTCCGGTTTTCGCAGTGGCCAAAATCTGGGCCTCAACATTTTTGACGATCGCCTCATACTTGACGGCCAGGACATCGTAGGCGATCTGGCGGGCTTGGCTTGCGGTGGTCACAGGAAGGCACTCCAACGGTTGTTGGTGGAAGGATCGTACTCTCCAGGCTTGCTGGCAGAGAATGGGCGCGGTTGCGGCTGCCGACCGCTGTCGGCTCTGGTCGGCGGCGGAAGGGGAACTCGAAGGTAGCCGCCAGGCAGCGGTTCGAGCTTGCCGGCAGCGACCAGCCGGGCGGCGAGCTTCTTGACGTGGGGAATGGCGCTGCGCAGGTCTTGCACGGCGTGGCTCAGGAGAAAGCCGCGGTGCGCGTGCTCACGGGTCGCCCATTCCAGCAGTTGGGCTTCCGTGGCCGTGAAGCCGAGGTCGATGTCCTCCACGGCTTCCGCACGCTCGGCCGGAGTTGGCGGGCACTTGAAGTACCGCACGCAACCGCGATGCTTGATTGCGAAGAGCTTGATGTCGCCGAGTTGGTCGGCCTCAATTTGAGTCAGCATATCCGAGTCACGATGCAGATGATGAAGGTTCGACCACGCTTTGTGGTCGTGATGTGGGCGACTTCCGACTCGAAATCTCGACCTGGCCGGCGCTTCTTCGCAAGCTCGATCTGCTGTCGCGTCGCGTTGCGCAGGCGCTCCTTGGCGATCGGCAGCGATTCGTGCAGTTCGGCCAACGTCACGGTGCTCGACACACTTTCCGTGACCGTCGCGCTCTGGCCAACGTGCAGGTCGATCAAAAGTTCGGTGAAGGAAATCATGACCGCAATTTCAGCGCAAAGTGACGGGCCTGTCAATAGCAAATTTTTGGAACGGGCCGGGTTGCTCAAGTAAGTGGCAAATTTTTGGAACGGGCTGGGGTGCTCAAGTAAGGCGGGGCGGTCGCCTGGGGCTGCAGGTGGTTGGCACCTGGCGCTGCGGCCCGGCATGGGGAGGCCTGGCGTTGAGCCGTGGGGGCGCCTGGCGCCGGGGCACCTGGAGCTGCAGGGGCTTTCTGAGTGCTGCGGCCGACCAAACTAACTAGTTCGTACATTTTTTGGCCACCTGGGCGCCGACCCCTGCCACCTGGGCGACCTGCCCCTGCCACCTGGGCGACCTGCCCCTGCCACCTGGGCGACCTGCCCCTGCCACCTGGGCGACCTGCCCCTGCCACCTGGGAAAA
>Ga0222719_10005694_pt1 | contig 10702 bp, 16 predicted proteins | sample C33_34DmetaG_FD_165039 | JGI IMG/M metagenome (GOLD analysis project Ga0222719, IMG submission 165039) | Estuarine water microbial communities from San Francisco Bay, California, United States - C33_34D | ecosystem: Environmental > Aquatic > Marine > Unclassified | place: USA: California...
CTGTGAATACAACATACAAGACGTTATGCTGTTAGCAAAGATGGATGTTAAGTTACAGTTTATTGATCTTGCTAATACTATTGCACATGATAATACAGTATTACTTCCAGTAACAATGGGTGCTGTAGCAACAACAGAACAAGCAATCATTAATGAAGCACACAGACGTGACATGGTTGTGCCTGATAGAACTAAAACAAGAGATTCAGATTCGCTATGGGGACATACAGCGGCAGGTGCCTATGTGGCATTTCCTAAGAAAGGTATGCACGAGTGGGTAGGCTCAATGGACTTGAACAGTCTATATCCTAGTATCTTCCGTGCTTTGAATATGGCTCCAGAAACAGTAGTAGGACAACTAAGACAAGACTACACTGATGAAGAAATCAGTAACAAGATGTCATTGGAGAAGAAGTCATTTGCAGATGCATGGTTAGGTAAGTTTGGTAGCAATGAATACGAAATGGTAATGGCCAAAGACGTCGACCATGTTATGAAACTTGATATGGCTGATGGAACTGTAGTAGATGTTACTGGTGGCGATGTTTATAACTTAATATTCAACAGTGGCCAACCTTGGAACATAAGTGCTAATGGCACGATATTTAAAACAGACTTTCAAGGCATAGTGCCTGGACTATTAGAACGTTGGTATTCAGAGCGTCAAGTAATGCAAGGCAAGAAGAAGAAAGCAAAGGATGATGCAGAACAATCATATTGGGATAAGAGGCAGTTAGTTAAAAAGATTAACTTAAACAGTTTGTATGGTGCGATACTTAATCCAGGCTGTAGATTCTTTGATCATAGAATAGGACAGTCGACTACATTAACAGGTAGAGCAATTACTAAGCACATGGGTGCTGAAACAAATAAACTATTTACAGGCGAGTATAACCATACAGGTGATACTATTGTATATGGTGATACTGACTCTGTATACTTTACAGCAGTTCCGGCCTTAGAAGAAGGACAAAAGTTAGATATGGAAAGTGCAATTAAATTGTATGATCATGTCTCTGATCAAGTTAGTAATACATTCCCACAGTTCTTAAAGGATAACTTTAATGTTCCTAAGAGTTCCGGTGAGGTTATGAAAGCAGGACGAGAAGTAGTTGGTAGAGCAGGTGTGTTTATTACTAAGAAACGTTATGCGATTATGTGTTTAGATATAGAAGGTTATCAACCTGAAGGTGGTAAACTAAAAGCAATGGGTCTTGATCTTAAGAGATCAGATACTCCGGAGTTTATACAAGACTTCTTAGAAGAAATACTTATTGATTGCTTGAATGGTGTGCCAGAAGATACTGTTATAGAAAGAATTAGAGAATACAAGAAAGAATTTAGAATGCTTGAACCTTGGAAAAAAGGTATGCCTAAAAGAGCAAACAATATGACAATGTATAGTGCTAGAGTCTTACAGCAGGCTAATGTGCCTGATAGTTACAGACTGCATAAACTAGATGCCTTGAAGAAAGAAACACAAAGCACAATGGTTCCTGGACATGTAAGAGCAAGTATTAATTGGAATAATTTAAAACAAGCAAACAGCGACAACTATAGCATGCCTGTAACGGATGGTGCAAAAGTAGTTGTATGCAGAATGAAAAGTAACCCAATGGGTTATACAAGTGTTGCATACCCAACAGACGAGCTCAACTTACCCAAGTGGTTCAAAGAGTTACCGTTTGATGATGAAGCAATGGAAGAAGCAGTATTGGATAAGAAGATAACCAATGTTATTGGTGCAATGGGATTTGATTTATCTAGAATACATGATAGTGAAACATTACAACAGTTTTTTGAGTTTTAATCGAAAAAAAATGGAAAAAAGAACTTGACAGATCTAAATAGTAGTGTATAATTAAAGTTTAATATTGGAGAAAATATATGGCCGAAAATGCAATTAAAGATATCTTAAAAGATGTATTGAAACATACACATGGTTTAGGTATCTTCGAAATGGTAAAGATTACAGGAGACTTAGAAAAGACAGTAGTAGAAACTGTTGATGCTGATAAGACTGTTATCTTTAAAGGTGAAACACTAAACCCAGTTCCTGACTTTGTAGACTCTACAGTTGGGTTAAGCAGAATGGGTGTGCTACAAGGATATTTAAGTTATCCTAGTTTTGATAGTGACGATGCAACTGTGCAAGTAAAGTTTCAAGAAAGAAACGGATCTAATGTTCCAGTTGAAGTAGAGTTTAACAGTGATGAAGGAACTGATGCTAATTATAGATTTATGTTAGCAGATGTTATTAACCAGCAACTTAAAAGCATTAAGTTCAAAGGTGCTGAGTTTGATATTAATATTGTTCCTACAGCAAAGAACTTAAAGGACTTAGGTTACTTTAACACAATCCTTAGTTCATATGAAGCAATGTTCTCACCCTCTACTGATGGCACAGAACTATATTTTAATATAGGTGATGGTATTAGTGATAGGGCAAAAGTTCTTGTATCAGGTAGCATTGAAGGAGTTATTTCTAAAGATTGGAAATGGCCACTTGATGTTGTTCTTAGAATTCTAAGACTTGGAAACAGTGGTAATTGTGTTCTAAGTATTAACGATCAAGGACTATTACAAATTAAAGTAGATAGTGGACTAGGAGTCTACACTTACTTACTACCAGCAAAGAGTTAATTTATGCATAATTTAGGCAAGACACAAAGTGATTACGCAGTATACTTACCTGCTATATCAAGTTTTTATACTAAGCAATTACAAAAATGCTTAGACAATCCGGACGAGTGGAGAACTATAAAAGGATTTGAAAAGGGTCTTGCTGGTTTAGATTTTCTTAAAGATGACAGTTACTTCCATTATCCATTTGGATTGTATTCGGCTGGTCATGCTCACTTAGATTTAGAGAAGAGTGAGAGAGACGAAGCAATGATACAAAATAGAGATCGTAGCAAAACAATGATACTTGGTGACTCAGGTGGATTCCAAATTGCTACTGGTGTTCTTAAAATGGATTGGGCAAACGCAAAAGATCCTAATGACCCTGCAAGGTTAGAACTTTGTCGTAAAATATTACAATGGGAAGAGCATACAGCCGATTGGGCAATGACTCTTGACATTCCAGGTTTTGCGGCGGCGCCACCTTACAGTGATAAAACAGGACTAGAGTCGTTTCAAGATACTGTTGATATTTCAGTATTAAATTTAGATTACTTCTTAAGGAATAGAAATCCAGAGAAGTGCAAGTTTCTTAATGTGCTATCTGGTTCAGATGAATACAGTTCAGATGTATGGTATGAAGCAGTTAAGAAATATAGTGATCCTGCTTTTGTTAAAGAAGCATACGGAGATGAGAATAAAGCATTAGAAGGTTACGCATTTGCAGGTATCAATATGCGTAATATGAGATGTGTATTAAAAAGAATTCTTAAACTTCGTGAAGACGGCCTGCTTGAAAACAAAGGTTGGATACACTTCTTAGGAACTGGTAGATTACAATGGGCATGTCATTTAACATCAATACAACGAATGTTAAGAAAGCACGATTCTCCTAATATCACACTTTCATTTGATGCGGCATCGCCCTTTGTAAATACTGCATACGGTCAAACTTATGCATACAACATCTTTGAAAACAAAGGCAAAAGATTTGGTTACTTTATGGATAGAGCATTTGATAACCAGATGTTTAAAGATAGTGATTTGCCTGCTCCGTTTGGACATAGTCCTATAATGAGTAGACTTACTATTGGTGACTTATGCTGTATGGCAGAAGGCGATCTTAATAGAAATGGTAAAGCCAAAGAGGCAGACTCTACAAGTTGGGATACATTAAGTTATATTTTATACATGGGTCATAGTGTATATAATCATATAACTGCGGTGCAAGAAGCAAATAGGCTAACTGATATTGAGAAGCATAGGATTAATTGGTCGCATAAAGACTTTATACATGATAAGAAAAGTAAAGCAACAAACGATATATCTCCGTATGTGCCTGCAGATGTAATAGCATTTGATAGTTTTGTCCAAGAGGTATTAGACCCAGCATGTCCTGACCCATACAAACTAATTGATGATTACGACAAACTTATACAACAAATAAACTTTGGTATATACAAAGTCGATAACGAAGATCCAGAGAATGCTCTTAATGCCTTCTTTGAAGAAACAACTAATCCAGTTGAAGCAGGCGAGTTGCACGAAGATGAAGTTAGAGACTATGCAGACACTATGATGGACCCAGCAATGACAGGAGACTTTTTCGAAGAATGAATACAGTCAAAATAGCACTATGTTATAGCGGATTAGTAAATACTTGGGAACATTTAAATGACCATTATAAATTTACTAAGTTGTTTCCTAGTGCTGACAATTTTGATATAACTGTGTTTATACATAGTTGGTCTATTGAGCAGAATGAAATCAATGTTGATAAGTTTAAAAATGATTTAAAGAAACATGATGCTGTTAATTCTGTAAATGTATTAATTACTTCTTACAAAGAGTTTGATGACTACATTAATTGGAAAGGCATTGAAACTGTATTTTTAACTGCAAAGATGAGAGACCGATTAGGGATTAAAGATCAAATAGTGCATTTAAGTTTAGCAGAAGACAAGAAAGAAATACTGCGATACAAATTTGCACAATTTTGGAGTCAATGGCAATGCTTTGACATGTTGACTGAAGACTATGATTTGGTTGTTAGAATAAGACCTGATGTAAAAATAGATAGAATTACGGAACATATGATAACAGAAACACGTTTTCCTAAGGAATCGACTTTTGAAGATTATATTAGCATTAAAAATAACAAAGATGAATTATTAGAGGGGAGTTTATCAACTGGCATACGATCATTAGATAGGTTGTATGCGCCTAATCATCCTATGGTATTTGTAGATATAAATCAAGGCGATATGGGTGTAACCAAGTATGGAACTAACATGGCTGATTGGTGTTGGTATATGGCAGGCCAAGACTTTAAAAAATTACGAAATAAGTTTAATGATGCAGAACACTTTCTCAATGAGTTAGTAACTGTATATTTACAAATGGAAGATGACATGGAAGACCATGGAATGCATAGAGTATTATGTAAAGTATTAATTGATCACGGTGCTATAGTTTATCCTTGGCCAGTGCTTGAAACATCTTTAGAGTGGGTATATAATGGATAATAGAGAAGGACATACTGAAAATACAAAGTTCTTTATAGGCACAGAAGTAGAGCATACTCCAGCATACGGACAAAAAACATTGTTTGTAATAGGAGTGCAAAACTTAAAAGAGATACTTGCTAGAGCATTAAATAACAACTGCCCTCATATTTACTTAGGTGCTAATCAATCATTCCATCCTGAAACAGAAGCAGAGTGGACTGAATGGAACTTTGTTATAGGTGGCTTAGTAAGTGAAGGCATTTGGGTAACACTGGATTATGATATTAAGTATCATGAAGAAGTATTAGAAGAAGGCTGGAATGAACGAAACAATTTTATATCTATGCTTAGTGTGAAGATACCTTACATAGAGGCTCTGAATTACAATGCTTGTATAAAGTTTGACGATAAGGGATTTGATGCAACCAACCCAGGTGTTTGGGTGCGATCAATACATGAACTACAGTCACGTAAAGGATTTACCGACTGGACCAAATACACCAAGGATGAAATAATTGACTAATGATTATTGAAGTAAAAGCAACAGATGAAGATGGGATTGTAACTAGTATTACTATAGACGAAGATGTTTATAAGGATGAAGGATTAGAAAACATATTTAAAAAGTTTACTATCTTTATGATAAAGAATGGTGCTGACCTCCCAGAAGAGATAACGGATTTTTTAGATGCATAAAATGTGGCATCACAACTGTATAGAAATGGGGCCAACAGCAACATTACATGGTGAGCCATGCAGTTGGTGTGATGTTACACAGGAACATATAGAACAAGATGTATTGAATAAGCCAATACAGTTAGAAGGAGAAGATTATAATGAGTATAATTAAAAAAGCAGTATTGTTTATTATTGTATTAGTTGCATTCTTATTAATTGCTACTCCGGCCTATGCAACAGGTAGTGCTAAGTTTGGCTTAACACAAATTAACAGCGACTCTACTACACTTAAAGCAAGTATAGATAACAGTTGGGATTTAGATTTAGTTGGAATAGTATTAGAAACTGATTATGTTTACAAAGAGCAAGACGAAATTGTTAAAATGGATAAGTTCAGTGCTATAGGTAAAGTAAACAAAGAATTGTCAGAGAAGTATTATGCATTTAGTGTAGTAAGTTATGATGCAGATAAATTAAGAACATCAGGTGATAGGGTAGTTGGAGGTGCTGGTATTGGTTGGAAGATACTTAGAACTGATAATTGGAAGATCAGTCATGAAAGTTCAGTAGCATATCTTACAAACGATGCAGTAAGCGAAGCAATATTTAGAAACAGTTTATGGGTATTTTATAAACTAAATGACAGTTTAAGTATTACTAACAAACTGCTTAATGAAACTGGCACCGATACATATTTGCGTAATGAAACATCAATCAATTACAGTTTAACAGAAACAGTTAGTATTGGGTTTAGTAATACATACACTGAAGACCCGGTTGACAATAATGTATTAAGTGTTACAATAGGTGTTAAATGGTAGAAATAAAGTTATACAAGGAGGCATAATGGCTATATCAAATGAAATGAGAGAACAACTTGAAATGGTTATCCAATACGGTGACCAAGTAAAGGCAATGTTCAAAGAACAAGATGACGTCGACTATGAGATAGGCGACTATGATGAACCTATCACACAACTGTTAGGTCATATGAATGAAATTATGGAAGCCATCGACGGAGGATGGTGATGAAAGAACATAGTCCAATTGGACATGTAGTTTTGAAGGAAAGACCTTTGGAATTTAACAACGAAGGTAAGACTTCACAATAGAGAGAAAGATAGAATGGCAACAGGAAAAGTAAAATGGTTTGATACAACTAAAGGTTTTGGATTTATTACACCAGATGACGGCAGTAAAGATGTGTTTGCACATCATACAGGCATCGCTGGTGATGGATACAAATCACTTAATGAAGATCAAGAAGTAACATTTGATGTCACAGAAGGTGCGAAAGGACCACAAGCAAGTAACATCAGATAAGTGAGAGTGAGGATAATATGAGAAGTATTTGGGTAACATTTAGTAAAGAAGGTATACATAAGTATCCGGCGGCGTTAGAAGATCCTAAATTAGCAACAGGCGATGAGTATGATGTTAGTTTTTTAGGATATCCTCACAGACACATCTTCCACTTTAAAGTGTGGATTGAAGTGTTTCACGACGATAGAGATATCGAGTTTATACAATTTAAAAGATGGTTGGAGAAACTGTATGGCAATGCAGAACTACAACTTGATTATAAGTCGTGCGAGATGATTGCAGATGACTTATACGAAGCGATCAACGATGAATATCCTGGTCGTTACATAAAGATTTCAGTAGCCGAAGATAATGAAAACGGTTGCGAAATGGAGTATCCAGTATCATATGATGATGAGGATGGTCCAAGTTTTGAGGATACAGACGCAATAGCAGATGTATTTGATAGTTTAAAATAACCAAGGAGAAATATAATGGAAACACATTTAAAACTTAAAGCACTCTTCGAAGAGTATATTGCAGAACAGGATAACTTTGAAATCAAATGCGTAAAAGCATCAGCCACAAGAGCAAGAAAGGCTCTTATGGAGATTTCAAAACTTACTAAAGTTCGTAGACAAGAAATCCAAGACAGAAAGAACTCAATGTAATGGAAGAGAAATCAAACACATCAAGTGAACCTAAAAAGATTAGCAAAGACGAAGCAGAAAAAATGTCAGACTTTGCACAGAATCTAGATGACCCAATTACTCATGTAGTTGACTATGGTGATATAGGACTTGACAAAGACAGTAAAAAGTAGTATAATTTTAATATGAAAGTCTATATCGTAGAGATAGAGCCTGTAGAAACAAGATACACGGCTGAGTGGAAACAACATTTGCCTAGGCAAATGGAATCTGCTGGGTTAGATGTAACTGTTATACATGGTCCTGATGATGCTCCGGATGATACTACTCCAGGAGCATTCCTCAATTTCAGTGGCACTAACTACTGGAAGAGCGGACAAATGATGCAAATTGCTAGTTTGTTTGCTGAGGGCAAGATCAACGATGGTGACTACTTTTTATATACTGATGCATGGAATCCTACTGTTATACAATTAAAGTATATGGCTGAATTACTAGGTGTCAATATAAAAATAGGTGGAATGTGGCATGCAGGGTCATATGACCCTGCAGACTTCTTAGGCAGACTTATAGGTGATAAACCTTGGGTTAGAAATGCTGAAAGAAGTATGTATGATTGTTTTGATCATAACTTTTTTGCAACACAATTTCATATCGATATGTTTATGGATAACTTTCCAGAAGCAGACACTAATAAACTTTATAGGGTAGGTTGGCCAATGGAATACATGGAAAACTTACTTTATGAGTATGGCAGTGAAGCAAACAAATATGATATGGTATTGTTCCCACATAGACTTGCACCTGAGAAGCAAGTCGACATATTTAAAGATTTATCAGACAGTATGCCTGATGTAGAGTTTGTTGTTTGTCAAGAACAGACACTAACAAAGGATGAGTATCATATGCTACTAAGCAGAAGTAAGATTGTGTTTAGTGCAAATACTCAAGAGACATTAGGTATAAGTTGCTACGAAGGAGCATTAGTAAATGCTTCTCCGTTAGTGCCTGATAGATTAAGTTACACAGAAATGTATGACGAAGAATATAAGTATCCAAGTGAATGGACGGAGAACTTCGAAACCTACTTGGAACACAAAGATAAACTTATGGCAAAAATAAGGCAAATACTTGGCAAGAGCAATGAATTACAAAATGAAAAATTGGCATCGCATTTAAGTGAGCACTTTTTTAGCGGTAATGCATTGTATAATATAATAGGAAATCAATAATGAGCAATGAGCAGAAAACAATTTTAGTTACAGGAGGCAGTGGATTTATTGGAAGTGTGACATGTAAGTTTCTAGTAGACTCCGGGCACAATGTAATTAATATCGATAGAGCAAAAAGACAACAAGAAGGTGTGCATCAATATCCATTTGATATAGACAATCATCAACTAGAAGGTGTTATTGCACTTACAAAACCAGATGCAGTTATACATTTGGCCGCTGACCATAGTGTGCCACTTAGTATAGAAGCACCTGCAGACACATACTATAACAACGTTGCAAACTCAATTGCATTGTTAAAGCATTGTGTTAGGAATAATGTAAAGCATTTTGTCTTTAGTAGTTCAAGTTCTGTGTATGGCAATAGTGATTTCGTTTTAAATACAGAAACAGACCCAACCAACCCTTTAACACCATACGGTAAAAGTAAACACATGATAGAAGAAGTCCTTAAAGACTTTTCTAATGCTTATGAACTATCATTTGCAAGTTTAAGATACTTTAATGCCGCAGGTAGTTATGAAGGTTTAGGTTACACATTAGAACCAAAGAGTCATTTACTTCCAATAATTGTAGACAAAGCACTGAAAGGTGAGCAGTTTACTATTAATGGTGAGGACTATGATACCAAAGATGGCACATGTGAAAGAGACTACACTCATGTAGCCGATATTGCATCTGCTCATGTATCTGCACTTAACTATCTATTCGATGGTGGTGATGGTGGAGTGTTTAACATAGGTGGCGGTAGTAGTAGAAGTATTAAAGACGTAATTGCAGAAGTTGAAAAGCAATTAGATTTAACAATAGATACTGAAGTAGGACCAAGAAGAGAAGGAGACCCAGACAAAACATCAGCCAATATTCAAAAGGCATGGGAAGAGTTTGGCTGGGAATCAAATCTTGATCTAGAAGATATAGTTAGAGATGAAATTGCTTATCAAAAAAGCCTACAAAAATAACTTGACAAATAAGTCTAAAGGAGATATACTATAAGCATGGATAAATTATTTTACTCATACAATAACATGGTATCTGACTGTAGACATATAGTGCGAGAAATGGCACATGAAAGTTACAAGCCTGAAGTTATAATTGGGCCTGGCAGAGGCGCATATCCTTTTGGTGTTATGCTTAGTCATTACTTTGAAGTTCCGTTTGAAGCATTCCGTTGGCAAACAAGAGACGGTGCAATCGAAGATTCTGAGACCTTAAGACACATTTTGTCTAAATACAATAGTAAAACAGTATTAGTTGTAGATGATATTAACGATACAGGCACAACACTAATAGGTATAGATGAAGTTATTAAAGGATCACAAAGAGCCGATATGGTTACAGCACATCAGGATATAACTTACTCTACACTATTTGATAAAGAGTCTAGTAAGTTTTCTAATGTTAAATTTACAGCAAATAATGTTTTACCAGATGAAGAAAAATGGATAGTATTTCCTTACGAGGAGTGGTGGAAATGAAAGAAGCACATATTAGGTCAGTAAGTAGAAGTAACCCTTCTAAAGGACAGTTTACATCAATGTTTGTTGTTGACTTGTTTAAGAATAAAGATAAGATAGGTGTTATTGAACTTCCTGGCAAGAGTAAATACTATGCAGACGATGTAGTTGAAAATTGGGAAACAGGTATAATTAAGGAAAACAATGAGCACATTATCAAGTCTTAGTAATCATCTTAAAGTCTTAGAAGAAAG
>Ga0222719_10005695_pt1 | contig 10701 bp, 8 predicted proteins | sample C33_34DmetaG_FD_165039 | JGI IMG/M metagenome (GOLD analysis project Ga0222719, IMG submission 165039) | Estuarine water microbial communities from San Francisco Bay, California, United States - C33_34D | ecosystem: Environmental > Aquatic > Marine > Unclassified | place: USA: California...
CAAGCTGAGGGTCGCGCGTTCGAATCGCGTCACTCGCTCAATAATTGCCTGCGTAGCTCAGTAGGTAGAGCACTTCGTTGGTAACGAAGAGGTCACCGGTTCAATCCCGGTCGTAGGCTCAAAAAAAAGAAATTAAAAATTGTATAAAAACAAGGAGATAACATAATGGCTAAAGAAACATTTGTTAGAAATAAGCCTCACTGTAATATCGGTACTATCGGTCACGTTGACCATGGTAAGACTACTTTGACCGCTGCAATTACACAAACACAGTCCAATCTGGGTTTAGCAGCTAAACGTGATTTTGATACTATTGATAATGCACCTGAGGAAAAAGAAAGAGGTATTACAATTTCAACTTCACACGTTGAATATGAGACAGCTAACCGTCACTACGCACATGTTGACTGTCCAGGTCACGCCGACTATATTAAAAACATGATTACAGGTGCAGCTCAAATGGATGGAGCTATTCTTGTTGTTAGTGCAGCTGATGGTCCTATGCCTCAAACTAGAGAACACGTTTTGCTTGCTCGTCAGGTAAATGTTCCTAGTATTGTAGTGTTTATGAATAAAGTTGACCAAGTTGACGATCCTGAATTGTTAGAGTTGGTAGAAATGGAATTAAGAGACCTTTTAACTGAGTACAAATTCGATGGAGATAACACTCCTATCGTAAAAGGTAGCGCTTTAAAAGCTCTTGAAAGTCCAGATGATGCTGAAGCTGTTAAATGCATTGGCGAGCTTATGGATGCTTGTGATTCATTTATTCCACAGCCTGAGCGTGCTATCGATCAACCGTTCTTAATGCCTATTGAAGACGTATTTAGTATTACCGGTAGAGGTACTGTTGGTACTGGTAGAATCGAATCAGGTAAAGTTAAAGTTGGTGAAGAAGTAGAAGTTGTTGGTCTTGAAAATAAGATTGGTACAACTATTGTTACTGGTGTTGAGATGTTTCAAAAAACACTTGATGAAGGTGAAGCTGGAGATAATGCAGGTTTGCTTTTAAGAGGTGTTGAAAAAGAAGATCTAAAAAGAGGTGTTGTTCTTGCTGCTAAAGGATCAATTACTCCTCACACTAAGTTCAAAGCTAATGTTTATGTTTTGAAAAAAGAAGAAGGTGGAAGACACACTCCATTCTTTAATAACTATAGACCTCAGTTTTACTTTAGAACTACTGATGTAACTGGCGTAGTTACACTTCCAGAAGGTACTGAAATGGTTATGCCAGGTGACAATATAGAAATGAATGTTGAATTAATTACACCGATTGCTATGAATCAAGAGTTAAGATTCGCTATTAGAGAAGGTGGACACACTGTAGGAGCTGGAGTAGTTACTACCGTACTTGACTAATGGCTGGAAATAGTAAAAGAGCAATTGTAAGACTTGAGAGTACTGCAGGGACAGGTTATCGCTATACTGTTACTAAGAATAAGAGTAAGCATCCTGATAAACTTGAATATAAAAAGTTTGACCCTGTAGCTCGCAAGCATGTTCTTTTTAAAGAAATTAAATAGCATATAGGTGAGTAGCTCAATTAGGTAGAGCATCGGTCTCCAAAACCGGGGGTTGCGGGTTCAATTCCTGCCTCACCTGCGAAAAAAGGAAAAAGAATGTTTAAAAGAGTAAAAGATTTTTTAAATCAGGTGTATTTAGAGATGAACAAAGTCTCATGGCCCTCATACAATGAGCTTAGAGGATCTACCTATTTAATTATAGTTTTCTTTCTTTTATTTGTCGTTTTTCTTTTTGGAATTGATTGGATGATACAACGTCTTATGAGAGTGTTAATATGAATTGGTATAGTTTAAGAGTAATGTCAGGTAGAGAAGAGAAAGTTAGAGATACTATCTTTCGCGAACTTGACTATGAAAAAGAGTTAAGATCTAATGTTGAAGAGATTTTAATTCCAACTGAGAATATTGTAGATATCAAAAATGGAAAGAAACAATTAAAGAAAAAAGTTTTCTTTCCTGGCTATGTCCTAGTGAAAATGGATATGAATAATGAGACAAAGTTTTTTATTGAAAGCATGGATGGCGTAATGAGTTTTGTTGGTCCTAAAGGAAATCCTCAAGCATTAAATGAGGCTGAAATTAAAAGAATTGTTGGTAGTAGTTCAGATAGTGACGATGAATCTGCTAATGATATTGAAGAGATTCCATTCAAAGTTGGAGACTCTGTTAAAGTTATTGATGGACCGTTTAAAGAGTTTAATGGTTTGGTTCAAGAAATAAATGATTCAAATAGAATTAAAGTTAATGTAAATATTTTTGGTAGACCTACTCCTATAGAATTGAGTATGCACCAGATATTAATTGAAAGTTAAAGATGGCTGAAAAAGAAAAAACTGGTTTAATTAAGTTACAAATTGCAGCAGGTCAAGCAAATCCTGCACCACCTGTTGGTCCAGCATTAGGACAGCATGGTGTAAATATTATGGACTTTTGTAATGCGTTTAATGAGAAAACCAAAGAGTTGCAAGGTATGTTGACTCCAGTAATTATTACAGTTTACAAAGATAGATCATTTACCTTTGAAACAAAATCTCCACCAGCTTCAACACTAATCATGAAAGAATTAAAAATGAAAAAAGGTTCACAAGAACCAAATAAAGACAAAGTTGGAAAAATCACGATGTCTCAATGCAAAAAAATTGCAGAAATAAAAATGAAAGATTTAAACTCACATACTTTAGAGCAGGCTGCTGAAATGATTGCGGGAACAGCGGTTAGCATGGGAATTGAGGTAGAAAAATGAAAATAACCAAATTTTCAAAATCTGTGAATGAAAAAATTGACTCTTCAAAATTTTATAATATTGACGAAGCTGTTAGTTTATTAATGAATTTCAAAAGAGAATCATTTAGTGAATCTGTAGATGTTGCCTTCAACTTAGGTGTTGATCCTCGTCATGCAGAAGAAAATATTCGTTTGAGCATAAGTTTGCCGCACGGTATTGGAAAAGATGTATCGGTGTTAGCGATTGTCAATGTAGACAAAGAAGCTGAAGCAAAAGAAGCTGGAGCTGATTTTGTGGGAAAAGATGAATATTTAGAGAAAATAAAAGGTGGATGGACAGATGTTGATAAAATTGTTGTAACACCTGATTTAATGGCAGAACTTGGTAAGTTGGGTAAGGTTTTGGGTCCAAAAGGGTTAATGCCTAATCCAAAATCTGGAACTGTAACAAATGACGTTGCTCAAGCTATTAAAGAATTAAAATCTGGTAAATTAGATGCAAGAGTTGAAAAGAATGGAATTTTACATTCTTCAATTGGCAAGACTTCTTTTTCAGAGCAACAAATTAAAGAAAATTTTGAGTCAATGCAGTCAGCTATAATGTCAGCAAAACCAAGTTCATTTAAAGGGAAATATCTAAAGTCTATTAGCATATCATCAACTTTAGGTCCTGGAATAAAGATAGGAACAGAATAATTATGCCAAGTAATAAAAATATTGAAGCTGTAAAAAATTTAACTGAAAAGCTTGATAAAGCAAAAGCTATATATTTTACTGACTATATCGGCCTAGATGTAGTAAGTATTACAAAACTTAGAAAAGAATTTGTTGCTAAAGATGTAGAATTTACAATTGCAAAAAATACATTAATAAAACTGGCTGCAAAAGATATAGGGATAGATGGTTTAGATGATTTTTTAAATGGTCCAACTGCTATGGCATTAAGTTATGATGAGCCAACTGATCCTGCTAAAGTAATAAAGAATTTTTTAAAAGATTTTGATAAGCCTGCTGTTAAAGGTATGATACTAGATGGACAAGTTTTTCAAGGAGAAGAATTTGAAAAGATTGCAAATCTTCCTTCGAAAGAACAATTATTGTCCAAATTAGTTGGAATGCTAAATTCCCCAATGTCAAAACTAAGTAGTACATTGGGAAGTCCTATTTCTGGCTTATTAGGAGCACTTGAACAATTAAACTCAAAGAAAGGTAGTTAAAATGAGCGTTAAAAGAGAAGATGTATTAAAATATCTTGAAGAAGCTAATATGATTGAAATATCTGAGCTTGTAAAAGACATAGAAGATAAGTTTGGTGTAACTGCTGCTGTACCTGTTGCAGCTGCCGCTGCTGGAGGAGCTGCTGATGGCGCTGCTGAAAGTGGAGAGCAAAGCAGTTTTAATGTTGTCCTGTCTGCGGCTGGACAATCAAAAATCTCTGTTATTAAAGTTGTAAGAGAGATTACAAGTCTAGGATTAAAAGAAGCTAAAGAATTGGTTGATTCTGCTCCCAAGGCTATTAAAGAAGGTATCGATAAAGATGAGGCTGAATCATTAAAGTCTCAACTTGAAGAGGCCGGAGCTACAGTAGAACTACAGTAATAATACAAATAAGTATAATTAATTAACCAATTTTTTGGAGGTACTGCTATCTTGAAACTAGATAAGATAAATATTAGACATAATTTTGAGAAAATAAAAACTACCACCGAATTTCCAGATCTTTTAGATCTGCAAGTCGGCTCATTCCATGATTTTTTACAGGAAAATGTAAAACCTAAAGAAAGAGAAATGTTTGGATTGCATGAAGCTTTTGCATCGATATTTCCCTTAAAGGATAATCATGAAAATTATATTCTTGAATACAAAAGCTACACTATAGGAAAACCGAGATATTCTCCTAGTGAATGCTCAGATAGAGGCATAACATACAATGTACCTTTAACTGTACAGTTAAGATTAAAAATTACTGATGAAAAAGATAAAAAGAAATTTTCTCAAGTAATTGATCAGGACGTGTATTTTGGTAATATGCCATATATGACTGATAAAGGTACATTTATTATTAATGGTGCTGAGAGAACAGTTGTAACGCAATTACAAAGATCTCCTGGAGCATTCTTTGATCAGAAATTTCATCCAAATGGAGCAAAATTATATAATGCTCGAATTATTCCTATAAGAGGTTCTTGGATAGATTTTACTACTGATATTAATGATGTATTGTTTACTATCATTGATAGAAAAAGAAAATTTCCTGCAACTTTACTATTACGATCTTTAGGATTTAGTTCGGATGAGGATATTTATAATGCTTTTGGTTTAATTTTAGATCTCAATCCTTCAAAAATTGATGAAGACAAGTTGAGTCATTATGTTGTAATTGAAGATATTATTGACCATGAAACTGGAGAGCTTTTTGTTGAGAGTGGAAAAGAATTGAATGAATCAATTATTAAAACCTTAATTAAAAATAAAGCAAAATCTATAAAAGTTGTTGATGTAAGAAATAATATCGACAGCATGATGCTGCATAATACTATTCAAAAAGACCCAACAAAGTCCACTGAAGAGGCTTTAGTGCGAGTTTATTATCTTCTCAGAGGAAGTGAAGCTCCTAACCCTGAATCTGCTGAAAAATTCATTCATAGAATGTTCTTTTTCCCTAAGAAATATGATTTAGGTCAGGTTGGAAGATATAGGCTTGATAAACAGTTTAATTTAGATAATACAGATAAAGATGCTGTTTTAACTCATGATGACTTTTTGATTACATTAAAGTTTTTGATTCAGATGAGACAAGGATTAAGGGCGCCTGATGATATTGATCATTTAGGAAATAGAAGAGTTAGAACTGTTGGTGAGCAGCTTAAGGTTCAATTTAACTCAGCGCTTGCAAGGATGGTTAGAACAGTTTATGATAGAATGAATTTGAGGGAGTCTGAAACTATTACTCCTCAGGATTTAATTAACTCAAGACTTGTAACTACAGTAATTAATACTTTCTTTGGTACTAGTCAATTGTCACAATTTGGAGATCAAACAAACCCATTGGCAGAAATTACTCATAAAAGAAGAATTTCTTCATTAGGTCCTGGAGGATTATCAAGAGAAAGAGCTGGCTTTGAGGTAAGAGATGTCCATTATACTCACTATGGTAGACTATGTCCAATTGAAACTCCAGAGGGACCAAACATTGGTTTGATTTCTTCTTTAGCTTTAATGGCTAGAATTAATAAACATGGTTTCATAGAAGCTCCTTACAGAAAAATCGACGACAAAATACTTACAAGTAGTGTTGAGTATTTATCTGCAGACGATGAAGATAGATCAAATATTGCGCAATCTGGGTTACAAGCTGATAGCAAAGGTATTATTTCTGAATCTAGAATAAGAGTACGTTCTAAAGGAGATTTTCCTATTGTAGATTCCGATCAAGTCCATTATTCTGATATTGTTCCAAATCAAATATTAAGTGTTGCAGCAGCTTTAATACCGTTTGTTGAGCATGATGATGCTAATAGGGCACTTATGGGATCTAATATGCAACGTCAATCTGTTCCGCTATTAAAAACGGATGCACCTATTGTTGCTACTGGAATGGAAAGAGTGGTAGCGAGAGACTCTAAATCCGTACTGCTATCTCCAGTTAGTGGAAAAGTTGTACATGTAGATGCTAAAAAAATTATTATTAAGGATAGCGATTACAAGCATGGTTCATTATTGAAGCAAGACGAAGATCTACGAACTATTGAGCTAATCAAATACTCAAGATCAAATCAAAACACATGCTACAACCAAAAAGTTTTAGTTGGAGTTGGTGATAAAGTTAAAAAAGGTGATGTCATTGCAGATGGAGCATCGACACAAGGTGGAGAACTTGCATTAGGTAAAAATGCATTAATTGCTTTTATGCCATGGAATGGGTACAACTTTGAAGATGCTATTGTAATCAATGAAAGACTTGTAAGAGATGATGTATTTACATCTATTCACGTTAATGAAATTGAACTTGAAGTTAGAGATACTAAAAGAGGCGAAGAAGAACTAACTCCTGAGATCCCTAATGTTAGTGAAGAGGCAACAGCTCAATTAGATGAAAATGGTCTAATTCGTGTAGGTGCTATAGTTAACGAAGATGATATTTTGATTGGTAAAGTGACTCCAAAAGGCGAAACTGATCCATCTCCAGAAGAAAAACTTTTGAGAGCTATTTTCGGTGAGAAGGCCGGTGATGTAAAAGATGCATCAAAGAAAGCTGAGCCTGGCGTTAAAGGCGTTGTTATCAAGACTGATCTATATGAAAAAACATCAAAAAAGTCTAGAGCTGAAGTGAATAAACAAATCAAAGAGCTTCAGAAGGCAAAACGTAATGACGAAAGAGAATTACGCGCATCTAGAGATAAGCTTATTAAAAGTTTACTTAAAGATAAGTCGAGTTTAGGTATTAAAGATAATAGTGATAAGGTGCTCGTTAAAAAAGGCACAAAGCTTACCTTGAAAAAGCTTGATTCATTAAATTTTGAACAATTTTCACTTGAAGATCCTTGGATATCAGGTTCTAAATCATGGGAGAAGATTGGTTTGATATTTGAATCATTTATTAGGCATTTAACTGAACTTGAAAGTAAGCTTGAAACTGATATTTTTAAATTAAAAGAAGGTGATCAATTGCAGCCTGGCATTTTAAAACTTGCTAAAGTATATGTAGCCAATAAGAGAAAAGTTTCTATTGGTGACAAAATGGCTGGAAGACATGGTAATAAAGGTGTCATTGCAACTATTGTTCCTGAAGAAAATATGCCATTCTTAGAAGATGGTACTCCTGTAGATATTTGTTTAAATCCAATGGGTGTTCCTTCAAGAATGAATCTTGGGCAGCTATATGAAACTATGTTGGGCTGGGCAGGAAAAATTCTTAACGAAAGATATGAAACTCCAGTATTTAATGGTGCTACACCTGATGAAGTCGCTGCAAAAATGAAAGAAGCAGGTCTGCCAGAATCTGGTAAAGTAACTCTTTATGATGGATTAACTGGTGAAAAAATTGATAATCCTGTTCTTGTTGGCTATCAGTACATGATGAAACTTTATCATATGGTTGATGATAAGATGCACGCACGTTCTACTGGTCCATACTCTCTAGTTACGCAACAACCATTAGGTGGTAAAGCGCAATTTGGGGGACAGAGATTTGGTGAGATGGAAGTTTGGGCACTTCAAGCTTATGGAGCAGCACATATTTTAAGAGAGATTCTTACAATTAAATCAGACGATATTGAAGGAAGATCAAAAGTGTATAGCGCTCTTGTTAAGGGGGAGGATTTGCCAGATCCAACTACACCAGAGGCATTTAATGTATTCATGAAAGAAATTCAAGGTCTTGGTCTTGATATAACTTTAGACTAAAGGAAATTATAGATGTATAAAGCAAAAAATAGTATTTCAATTAAGCTAGCTTCTCCGGAAAAGATTCTTGAAGGATCTTTTGGAGAAGTATTAAAGCCAGAGACAATTAATTATAGATCATACAAGCCTGAAAAAGATGGATTGTTCTGTGAAAAAATCTTCGGACCTGTTAAAGATTTTGAATGTCACTGCGGAAAATATAAAGGTATCCGTTACAGAGGTATTATTTGCGATAGATGTGGAGTTGAAGTTACAACAAAAAAAGTAAGAAGAAATCGCATGGGGCATATAACCTTAGCAGTGCCAGTTGTTCACATTTGGTTCTTAAAATCTATTCCAAGTAAGCTTAGCTACATTCTCGGAAAGAGTGCTAAACAGCTTGAGAGTGTTATATATTATGAAAACTATCTCGTAATCAATCCTGGAAAAAGTGGATATAAAAGATTTGAGCTTATTGATGAAGAAGCTTTTTTAGAGCTTGATCAAGAATTTGGATTTGATGCTGTTTCTCAGGAAGAAAGAGAAGAGGAGTCATATTTCTATGCTGCAATGGGTGGAGAAGCTATAAAAGACGCTCTATCGGAAATGGATTTACTTGAATTAAAGCAAGAGCTAGAATTAATTAGTACAACTACTAAATCAAAACAAAAAAGAGAAGATGCGCTTAAAAGATTAAAGGTTGTTAAAGATTTTGCTAGAGATAGAAATAATAAGCCTGAGTGGATGATTGTTTCAATTCTTCCAGTTATGCCCCCAGAATTAAGGCCTCTAGTTCCACTTGAGGGAGGTAGGTTTGCAGCTAGTGATTTAAATGATTTGTATAGAAGAATTATTATTAGAAATAATAGACTTAAACAATTGATGGATATTCAGGCTCCTGAAGTTATTCTTAGGAATGAAAAAAGAATGTTGCAAGAATCTGTTGATGCTCTGTTTGATAATACAAAACGTAAAACTGCAATAAGAAGTGGCTCCAAGAGGCCGTTAAAATCTATTTCAGATATGCTTAGAGGTAAGCAAGGAAGATTTAGACAGAATTTGCTAGGTAAAAGAGTTGATTATTCAGGAAGATCAGTTATTGTTGTTGGTCCAGAATTAAAAATGACTGAATGTGGTATTCCTAAAAATATGGCATTAGAATTATTCAAACCTCATCTAATTAGAGAGCTTATTAGAAGAGATTTAGCAGCAACGCCTAGAAGCGCAAAATTGATGATTGAAAATAAAGAATCATTTGTTTATGAAATTTTAGAAAGCGTAGTTAAAGATCACCCAGTATTGCTTAATCGTGCTCCTACACTTCACAGGCTCGGTATTATTGCTTTTCAACCTATTTTAATTGATGGTAAGGCTATAAGAGTCCATCCATTAGTTTGTTCTGCATTTAATGCTGACTTTGATGGTGACCAAATGGCTGTTCACGTACCTCTGTCAATTCCATCTCAATTAGAAGCAAGAGTTCTAATGATGGCTAGTCAGAATGTATTACATCCTGCTAGCGGAAAACCAATTACTCTTCCGTCTCAAGATATGATTTTAGGTTGTTACTACCTTACAAGTCAGAAAAAAGGTCAGACTGGAGAAGGAATGACTTTTGGTTCTATAGACGAGGTTAAAATAGCATATGATAATGATAGGGTAGGAATGCATGCTATTGTTAATGTAAGACATAATGGAGTATGGCATAAAAATACTACTGCTGGTAGAGCTATTTTTAATTCTATAATACCTGAAGAGCTTGGCTATTATGATGAAGTTATTTCGAAAAAAAGATTAAGTTTTATCATAGGAGAATCATTTGTAAAAGCAGGAAATCAAAAAACTGTTAACCTTCTAGATGATCTAAAAGATATCGGATTCAAAACTGCAACAAAGAGTGGTGTTTCAATATCTATCAGTGACATTATTATCCCTGAAAAGAAAAACGAAATCATTGAAAAAGCAGAAAACGAAGTTGATAAGATTCAACAACGATTTGACCGTCATGTTTTAACAGAGGGAGAGCGTTATAATAAAGTTATCGACGTTTGGACAAAAGCAACAAGCGATGTTGCCGATGTTATGATGGATGGTATAAGATCCGATGATGAAGGTTTTAACGCACTTTATATATCATCTGACTCTGGAGCCAGAGGTAGTGGTGACCAGATTAAACAGTTGGCAGGTATGAGAGGTTTGATGGCAAAACCTAGAAAATCTATGATTGGTGGTGGAGAAATTATTGAAAGCCCAATTCAATCCAATTTTAAGGAAGGCTTATCAGTAATGGAATATTTCATTTCTACTCACGGCGCTAGAAAAGGTCTTGCTGATACTGCACTTAAAACGGCTGATGCAGGATATCTAACTAGAAGATTGGTAGACGTAGCACAGGATGTTACAATATACGAACATGACTGTAAGACAATTAATGGAATTACCGTTTCAGATTTAAAAGAGGGAGAAGAAGTTGTTGAATCTTTAGCTGAACGAATTTTAGGAAGAACATCATCTGAAAAAATTGTTGTTGACGGTGAAACCATTGTAAAAGCAGGAGATGTTTTTGATG
>Ga0222719_10005696_pt1 | contig 10701 bp, 10 predicted proteins | sample C33_34DmetaG_FD_165039 | JGI IMG/M metagenome (GOLD analysis project Ga0222719, IMG submission 165039) | Estuarine water microbial communities from San Francisco Bay, California, United States - C33_34D | ecosystem: Environmental > Aquatic > Marine > Unclassified | place: USA: California...
TTGTCCATTTGCACCAAAGTCGTAATATCTTTTTGCAGGTACTTTTTTAGCAATCATTTGACCACCTGATAAATCACCTAAATGTCTTACATAGATATGTGCATATAACTTTTCAGGATCGTCTGTAATTGTATTAATATGTTCTATATACTCTTTTGTACTTTGTGTGATTACAGGTTTTTCTGATTTAGTCCATAACTTTGTATAATCTTTGTGTATATTTTCTGCTCTTTGTAAACCTGGTGTTTGTCTGAATAAACCGTTGTGATTGCCCCATTTTTCCAATTCTGAATAACATTGTAATTGATTAAACAAGTATGTTGCATATAATTCAGGATTGATCTCACCTGACATTAATATTTTTACAAACTCTTGTCTTTCAGCATTTTTATGTTCTTCCCAAACTAATTCTTTTATATCGTACATATTACTCCTTTGGATTATAATTATATGAAAAAACAATACGTTTATCACCTAAAATATTTTGTGATGTACAATGCTCAGTATGACTTCTAAAAATTAAAAGTCTACCAGGAACAGTATCGTAATTACAACTATGAAAAGTAAACTCATTATATAATTCATTATCCATTATATCATTTTCTATTTTTTTGTTTTGAGGATTCATCATATCTTTTATAGAATTTCTAAACTGAATTTTTACTTGATCTTGTTCTCCAGAAAGAAAAAACACAACAGAAATAGTATAACCTGAATGTGTATGCCAGGGATTATATTGATTTTTTTCATAATTTAAAAACCAAGATTCTTTTGCCTCATAATCATAAGCAAACTTATGTAATTTAGCATATTCATTTACTTTAGATGTTATCCATTTATTTAGATCACCAAAAACAATATTATCTTTATGTGGATAATAGTTTATTCCAAATCCCTCTATTGTTTCTTTATCAGAAATATAATTAATCCATTTTTCTTTATTTTCAGAATAATGTTCATAATCACATATTCCAATTACGGTTGGAAACCATAAATCTAATTTTAATTTATCAATCATACTTTGTTTCATCATCTATATAACCAAACCATCCAGTTATAATCCATTTCTCGTGTGTATTACTTATAATACCTCTATGTGTATGTGTTGGATCTGTAGGCCATATTAAAGTTAATCCTTTTTTACATTCTGTTTTTATTTTTTGATATTTAAATTCTGTTCCTGCATTTGGCACGTCATTTAAATATGTCATAAAAACTAACATTCTATTTCTATGCTCTGTTCTTTCAGCGTGCCAGTCTTTATAACCACCACCTGGTTTATAATATTGAATAGGAAATATTTCTCGTAAACCATAATAAGAACATTTTTTATAATCAGGATATCTTTCTTCATATAATTTAATTAAATCATATAAACTGTCAGCATATTTTGTAAATATTTCTCTACCCTCAAATTCTGTTCCTAATTTAATAGAAACATCTATAGAATCTTTTACAGTTTTATCTACAGTTCCTCCTGATCTACCTTCAAAATGAAGTTCAGGATGTGATTTATGATAATTGATAATATCATCACATAAATTTTTATCTATATACCATCCACCAATAAAACTATCAAAAGGTAATTTTTCTTCTATCATATCTTATTTAATTGGTATATAATTTAGATTTAATACATATCTAAACGTATCACCACTTTTATGTTTTATTGTTCTATGTTTTAAATTGTAAGGAAAAATAATCATTCTATTAGATACAGAATTGACAACTTGATTATTAAGTTCAAATTCTGTACCACCATCATTTGTATTAATATAATATATTGCAGTCTTTAAATTTGGTAATTCTATGTTCTCAACATCTATGTGAAACAAATTATCTTTTCCATCATATTTTGATGTTGCAATTAATCTAGCTTTATGTAACAAAAAAATATTTAATTTGTTATAAACGTTTTGAAAGGTTTTAAAATAATCACTATTTGCTTCATTATTTTTATATAATATATGATAAAGTTGTGTATTATTATCATTAGGATAATCACTCATATCCGAAACATACCAAGGAAAATTTTTATTAATAATATTTTTTAACAAATCGTCAAAATCTTTTTTTTCTAAAAAATTATCTATAATTTTTATATCACTCATTTAATAAACCCAACTAACCACAGAATATCTTGTACCTTTTGTAACAGGATTAACTTTGTGTGGATATAAAAAGTTAGAAGGAAATATAACCACTTCTCCTTTTTTAAATTTAAATTCTTCATTGTCAAACATAATAAATTCTCCACCTTCAAAATCATCATTTAAAAATCCTAACACACTTAATATAGGAACACCTCTAATTTTACCATCAAATGCTGAATGAATATGATCGCAATGTAGGTGCATTTTTCTATTTTCAATATACTTATTTATTTTTAATGTTGTATATCCTGACCAACTGTCAAACCAAGGCATATTAATATGTTCTATATATTTTTGAATAGCATACCAAAAAGATTTTCCTAGTTCATCTTTGCCATCTACATTATCAAATGTAGATTCAAGTTCTTGTTCACCTGAAAGAGTTTTATGTGTATTGGTTCTAGCATTATAAAATGTATGTGTTTCAAATTTAGTGTCTTCTAAATTTTTTATAATTTTATCGCATAAATTATTCGGAATAAAATTTTCAATACGTAATATATAATTGTTTAAGTCTTTTATCATATTAATTTAACCTTAAAGGCTAAAGAAATTCTTAACCCATTATAAGTTCTTATTGGTGCACCTGAATAATGTTCGACATTTGCTGAAAATGTAATAAGTCTATTTTGTTTATATTCTACAATATTTGTTATACTATCATTTTGAGTAAAATATAAATGTCCTCCATAATAATGTTTCCAAGGTGTAGGAAAATATAACACGGTAGTATCACCATCATCTTTGTGTGGAACACCAGATTGACCAGCTGTTTGACCATTTGCATAACATCTTAATAGTTTACATTTTTTATCATAACCAAATGTTTGTCTTCTAATAAACTCCCATAAAGTTTGACCAAAATATTCTTCTTGTTCTAAATTATCCATATGCCAAAAATAAGAATAAAATTCTCTATTTTCAGTAGAACCTCCTCCATTGAAAGACCATTTTGGTCTGAACAATAATTGATTAATAGTATCAATTTCTTTTGACGGAAAAAAATTATCGTGTATTTGTAAATTCAACATATCAACCTCAAAAATAATTTATATTAACATTAAATCTAGCTTTTGCATTTGTACAAGATGTGCTAGAGTGAATTAAACTTGGATTAAAAAATAATGCTCTATTTTCAATAGAATCTATTTTAATAGGTTTGTTATTTTCATCAAAAATTATAGTTGCACCATCACAAGTATTAAATGATAAAATACAACCTTTATGATTATATGAATAGTCTGTATGTTCTTTATGTATTTCTATTTTATCAGTTCTTGGATAACAATTTAATTTCATTCTTATTAAACTTTTCAATTCTATTCTATCGCATAAAAATTTAAAATCTATAAAATGATGACTAATCATATCTGGAAAATGACCCCAATTCCATAAACTATGTGTAAAATAACAAGTATTATCTTTGTCTGAATGTCCTGTGTTAATATTAGATTGAAAGTACCAAGGAACTTTAGTTGACATAACAATATTTTTTATTGTATTAAACTCATTATCAGGTAAAAAATTATCTATAACTTTATAATTCATTTAAAAAAAGTTCCGTGATCTATAAAAATATTAGTTGAAATACATATACGTGTATCTTTTGATTTATGAGGTGTTACATAATGATCTAACCAACCAGGAAAAATTAATCCTTGTCCTTCTTTCACCTTAATTTGATTTGAAGAAGTATCTGTAAAATTTACATCCCATTTAGAATTAGGTCTAGGATCAGTATGCACAAATTCACCTTCACCATCAGATAAATCTTTAGGCACTTTACAGTAATATGCTGATGATAAATCCGCTAATGGATGAGAGTGAGGTTTAGAGAAATCACCTGAATTATAAATCATACCCCAACTAACTAGTTTGGTATTAGGACCAATATCTTTATCTGTTATATGAGAATAATACTCTTTTATATTTTCACTAATTAATTTATGAAATTGTTTTATATATGAATTATCACTATCTAATAAATCTTCTTTAGTATGATATCCTCCAAACATTGATCTTTGAGGATTGTCTTCTTGTTTTAGATTTAAGATATAATTACTTAATTCTTTATTAAGTTGTAAACTATCTTTTATATGAAAAATACCGATAGGTGTAGGATAAAAATTTTCAATTTCCATATTATATTCACTTTTATTAAAACATAACTATTTTAGTTATGTTGCAATTTTATTTATATAGTATAAATTTAACCTTTTGATGATAACTCAAATGGTCCAGCACCCTCTGGAGTATCTGGATTTTTTGGCCAAGTTACATTAAAAGGATCAGTTGTATTAACAGGCAAATCTCTTAATGCTTGTCTATATGCCGTTCTTTCTGCACTCATAGGAGCTTGTGATGGTAATTCCCACCAATCTGTTCTTCTTAAAAGATATAAACGATTATCTCTTAAATCGTTCCAAGCAAGTGATTTTCTATTTGCTAATTCTTCAGCAGATAAATCAGCAGTTTCATCTACTTCTTGCCAATTAAAATCATAAGTATTTGTTATTTCATCTATAAGAATATCACCTTGATTTACCCATTTTTTTACATAATTTCCATAAGTATAAATTGGTTTTGGTGTATTTAAATGATAACAGTATCCTAACTCTTGCACTGCTGTTGCATTGTTAAAATCTACAGTAGGATGTATTTGTTTTAAATTTTGTAAAATATACAAATCTCCTGTAGGAAGATTATTTTCATCTAATTTTTTAAAGAAATTTGAATTTGCCATTTTATTTAATTCCTATATTATGCGTCATCTACGTTTGTTGAAGGGAAAGCAGGAGTAGTTCCATTTGGATCCCAAACTATTCTTACTGCACCGCCTCCAGCAGAATTATTAGCACCGTTTGATTGCGTACCACCTTGGCCTCCTCCATAGTTACCACCTTGACCGCCTGAACCACCTGGACTTCCGCCTTCAGCACTAGAATTTTCTCCATTTCCGCCTGTGGTTCCACCTGAACCTGCGCCTCCTCCGAGAGCACCTATTCCACTAATTCCTTGTCCTGATCCGCCGCCGCCAGAAGAACCTTCTCCATAAAATCCGACACCGCCTCCTCCGCCGCCACCAGCTTCGTTAGAGCCGCCTTTACCGCCGCCTCCTCCGCCGCCGCCTCCGCCAGAAGAACCAGCTTGAGCAGTTGTTGGAGCGTAACCTGAAGCACCGCCGCCGCCATTACCAGAATATCCACCAGCACCACCGCCGCCTGGACCTCCAGCATTTTGACCGTCTTGGCCACCTGAACCGCCTGATCCGCCACCAGTATATGTGCCTGAAGGAGAACCTCCTCCACCAGCAGTACCACTTGAAGCTGAACCGTCGCCTGTTCCACCACCACCGCCACCAGCAGTAGTAGTTGTACCACCGTATGTAAACGAAGATGAACTACCTGATTGACCGTTATTACCTGAACGACCGTTTGAACCACCTACTGTAACTGAACCAGTTGATCCTGGAGTTACTGAAATTGAATTTCTATAAGCAAGACCACCACCGCCACCTGCTTGTCCTGAATTACCAAGACCTGAAGTACCACCTGCACCTATACAAACTACCGCAACGTTTGTTACGCCTGCAGGAACGGTCCAAGTATATGATCCTGCTGTAATGTATTCTGCGTCTCCTTTAGGAACTGTAGCACTTATACTAAAATATCTATGTACAGTTGTTGATCCGTCTGTTACTTCAACTCTAAAATTAAATGTTCCTTGCTCATTTACTGTTCCTGTCCAAGCACCAGTTGAACTATTAATTGAAAGACCAGTAGGCAAAGCACCATCTGCTATTGAGTAAACTAATGTACCACCAGAAGCATCAGTAACATTTATTGCTGTAACAGATGAAGCGGCAGTACCTGTATTACCATTAAATAAAACAGTACCTTCGGCAGGACTATTAAATACTGGTCCTGTATTTGGTGTTAATCCACCAGTTAATTCTCCAAACAAACCAGATGGATTTGTATATTTTATTGTGTAAGCACCATTTGTACCTGCAGCTGCTAAAGCAGAAGTGTAATTAAATCTTATTTGTGATGGACTATCAAAAGTAAAAGAAGAAACAGTATATACAGTTTGATCGTTACCTACTAATTGTAATGTACCTCCAGAACCCATTGCAGAACCACCAACAGTAATTTCAGTAACAGTAGATCCGTCATCTACTGGAGACGCTGGTGAAACAGATGAAACAACAGGAGGAGCGTCAATTGCTTTCCATTCAGTACCCGTATAATATTCAGCTAATCCAAGGTCTGTATTAAATCTTAAAACACCTTTTGTATTTACTCTTGTTGAAGTATTACCTTCAGGTAAATCTATACCTATAGTTCCTGTAAACTCGGTATTTTTATTTTTAAAATCTTTATAATTACTCATAGTTATCTATATTTATATTAGTTTTGTGTTAATTTCCAACCGTGTGTTGCACCTGTGTAAACAAATTGCAAAGCAGCATTTTCTTGTGAAACTGTCATATCAGCTGCCAGTCCCATAATATTATTACCATTTCTTGCAATTGTTAAATTGTTAGTATCAAATGTTCCTGCTAAGTCTAATAAATGTACTTGATCTCCAGTTAATGGAGAAGCAGGTAAATTTACTGTTTGAGCGCCTGATGTTGTATCAATAAAATATCTATCATTAGCAGCTACTGTTAAAGCAGTTGAACCATCAGCAGTATGTGTCTGCCAAGGATTACCACCACCTAAACCTGTCCATTGAGAACCGTTATAACCTTCCCAAGTTACTAATGATGAGTTATATCTAATTGCACCAGTGTATAAGTTATCACCTGTAGGTCTTTCTGCTGTTGTTCCTGTTGGAGGAACCCAAGCACCTGTGCCTGCTTTATCTCTTGTTAAATATCCTCTAACAGCACGTTCAGTTGAAACAGCAGTATTACTATCTCCTGCTAAAGTTTCGTCTGTACTAAATTCATTAATTGTAGCACCTAATTCTGCACCGATAGAACCAAGTTGTAATTCACTTAATCCTGAAAGATCAAAAGCGTCAGCATTTAATGTTGCAATACCAGTTGCCTGTTGAATACGGAATAAATCACCAACTCTAAAATCTCCTTCTTGGTCTGTAGAAACAAAATATACACGACCACCATTTGTTTCAGAAACTTCGTCTGCCTGATCAGCAGGTTGTGTAGGTACTCCTGGATAGTTTGTATCTGCAAAACCACCAGTACCAATGTTTAAGAAGTCGTGTCCTGTTAAACGAACATTTGAGAAATTTCTTGTTATATTTGCTACTTCACTATTTTCAATAGCGCCACCAACATTTGTAACATATTCAGTTAATCTTATAGTTGCAGTTTCATTTGTTGTATTTTCTTCAGTAACAGCACTTACACGGAAAAACGTAGAGTTACCAGCAAATTTAACATTTGAACCTACTGTAATTAATCCAGTAGATGATAAAGCGGTTGTTCCTGATTTAACTGAAATAAGTGGACCAATTTGACCTTGTTCAGCATTTCCACCATCACCAAATGAACCATCTAAATCTACTTGGAATGTAGATGAATCTTCTTTTGTAATTGTAACCGTTTCACCTTGAACAAAGTTTCCTGATCTATTTGTAATATGTAAATAGTCAAGTGTTACGTTATATCTTACAATTGTAGCAGTTGCACTTGCACCAGCAATTGTAGCAGTACCAGAACCGTTTGTTACAATTGAATTAGCAATATCACTTTCTGTAGCCGCACCAGCAAAAGTAATTGAATTGTATTTCAACATTTCACCATTACCTTGTACATTAACAGCTGTTTCAGCAGCTAATGTTCCATCAGCAACAGCACCTTCTTCTCCATAACAAGAAGAACCGTTTAATCCTCGTATAAATCCACCAGCAGTTGCCCAATATGATTTTTTACAGTAATATGTGAAACACGATACCATTTCAGCACGTCCGTTACCGTGTGCCCAAATTCCTATACCGTCTGAATTGATTTGAGTAAAGTGTGTAGCAAGAATAGACTTGTTACTATTTCCGTCTATTTGAATTAATCCATCTATTTTAATACCAACAGCAGCTCCGTTTACAGATGTCATATCTTGTAAATAAGGAGATTGTGTTGTAATCGACCCTTGTGGATCTAATGAACAAACAACAGCACCACCGTGATCTGTATTTGCATTTAAGTGAGTTGAGGTACCAGTCATACCTCTTAAAGTCATTAATCGTAAGTTTGTGGCATTGTTCATTAACCACATATAAGAAGCATTATTATCTTCTAAAGAAGCAACTGTAATTGTTAAAGTACCTGTACCTCCAGCACCTAATTGTGCAGCTGTATAAGTCGCAGTATCACTTACAGCATAATTATATCCACCGTGATAAACAGCAACAGCAGAAACAGCACCACTTGCAATTGTAATATTAACTACAAGTCCATTACCAGAACCAGTAGCAGTTGTAGGATGTTTGTAAGTATAAGTTCCATCAGTTGCACCAGAAATTGTAGATGAAGTTGTGATTGTTGCAATTGTAGATGAACTTCCTGAATTAGGTCTTACTTCAACAGCTCTTAATGCCTCACCTCTTACGGTTACTCCTGTAGGAACAACTAATGGTAAATTTTCTCTATATGTTCCGCCTTTAACCCAAATAACATCACCAAATCCTGTGTTGTTTACTGTTAAAACTAAATTTGTAGCACCACCTAATTTTGTTGTACCATCTATTGTAACAGTTTCTCCATTTACAAATCCACTACCACCATTTACTATTTGAACGTCCGCAATTGTTGGTGTACTTGATCCATCTATTGTAACTCTAAAAGTTGCACCTGTTCCTGCAGCTGAATAAGTTGCGTCTGATACATCATATACTCCAGCAGCACCTCCTGTTCCTCCAGATATAGATGAAAAGTCTAAAATATCACCGCTTGTTGCACTTGAAAGAGCACTTTTAATTGTCTTTTTAGGTAAAGTTTTTGTACCAGGATTAGAATCATTTCCAGAATTTGCAACGTAAATAACATTTCTACTTCCTTCATCATATCTCCACTCTGGTATTGTTCCATTTGATGTTAATATTGCGCCAGCAGGTCCTAAATCTAATCTAGTAGGACTTCCAGAAGCATTATTAATAATCATATCACCTGATTCAGACATTACGTTTGTTTCTGAACCAACTGCCATTGCCTCCCAAACAGTTGCGTCTGTTCCTGGAGTTACGCCTTGTTGTCTATCTTTTAATTGTACATAAGAAGTACCACTATATCTTACAACATCTCCTATATTATAGGTTGTTCCAGAATCATAAGCACTTCTAAATTTAAATCCTTCAATGTTTAATGTCCAATAAGAGGAGTTTGTAGCACCAGTAGCTTGAACAGCAGGATATTCATTTGTATTATTAGCAATTGCTACGTAATTATTACCACCGTATTGTATTGTATCACCAGTTTTATAAGCAGTTCCGTGTGAATATTCTCCAAGTGCTTTAAAACCTGTAGTAACAACATCCCAATATGAATTATCTGTAGGTGTTTGTCCCGAAGCAGGTGTTGAATTTATATAAACATATGTGTAACCACCATAAGTTACAACGTCACCATCTTGGTAAGTTGTACCTGCATTGTATGTATCTTCCCATTGTAATCCTTCAGTATAAACTTGCCAGTTTGAACCAATTGCAAAAGATGAACTTGAAGTGTGTTGTAAAATACAACGATATTGAAATGCACCATATTTTACTAAATCATTTAGTTTGTAGAAAGTAGATTGTGCCCAATCACCCTTAAAGAAAAGTCCTTCAGTATGTAATTGCCAATATGAACTACTTTGAAAATCTGTGTAAAATCCTGATGTACTTGATTGTGAAGTATGGTTAGCAATACACACATACGTATTACCACCGTATTTTGCTATATCGTCAACCAAATAAGCAGTTGAAACCGCCCAATCGCCTCGCCATTTAAATTTGATTCTACCTAGTTTGAAATCTGCCATATTAAACCTTGTTTATTGTACTATTTATACACTATAAGTGGTAGAAGCAACAGAATATGTTGTAGATTCTGCTGTTGTATAGTCATCACTTGCAAGTGTTGTTAAACCGTATCCTACGTTTTCCCTTTTAATTAAATAACCGTTTGAATCAACAAAATATGTTGCGTCTCCATCTTCAAAAATGTATTGTTGATACTTGTCGGTTGTATTGTTTTTATATTCTTTGTTTACAAGTCCTACTGCAATTGATGTACCATTTGCTGGTCTAATAACAAAAGTAAGTGTTGGACTTGAATATGTATAATCTCTATTTAAAACTTGTTCTACATTATTTACAAATACTTTAATTCTACTATCATTTAATACAGCTGGACTCATTGTAAATTCTGTTGTCGAACCATCGCCACTAAAATATTGTACAGACGAAAAACTAACATCTGCCTCTACGTTTGCACCACTTGTTGGAAGTTGTACATCACTTGGACTTCCATCAGATAAATCTATTGTAGCACCTGTGTCTTTATCTATTTTAGTATAGTATAATAATCCTTCAGTTGTTCTTC
>Ga0222719_10005698_pt1 | contig 10700 bp, 19 predicted proteins | sample C33_34DmetaG_FD_165039 | JGI IMG/M metagenome (GOLD analysis project Ga0222719, IMG submission 165039) | Estuarine water microbial communities from San Francisco Bay, California, United States - C33_34D | ecosystem: Environmental > Aquatic > Marine > Unclassified | place: USA: California...
CAAGAGCAGTTAAGGCTGTACAAAGTGATTTCAAAGATGTGTTTATCGGAGTTGAGTATATTAGTAAAAAAGGTAAAGAAATAGTAGACAGAGTAAAATTACCTTGGGGTAGAAAAGTAAGACAAGCGATAGCTACTGAAAAGAAAAGAGCCGCTTTGAAAGCCAAGTTGCAAAGATGAAAATAAGATACTACTCAAAGATAGATGGCTGGCGATGGCTAGGATTTGTTCTAGCCATGGTTAGTGCGTTTACACTTAGTAGTGGTAATCCAAATATACAATGGATAGGTTGGTCAGTAGCTCTAGCAAGTTGTAGTATTTGGATTTGGATGGGCATTAAAGATAAGGATGTTCCTAGAGCATTAATGGAACTAATGTATTTGTTACTTGCTATACGTGGAGTATGGAATTGGTTAGTGTAACAAAAGTTTAATCTCTTGACAGTAACACAATCCTGTGTTAGTCTATAAATGGAAAAGAACCATTTGACATTGTAACAAATCTGTAATATAATAATTAAATGTGTAATGATACAAGATTGGAACAAAGCAGATATCTGCAACGAGATAAGAAAGATTACATTTGCCGCAAAAGATCCACGCATGGACGGATTTGTTACTTGGGGATGTAAACAAGACCTGTACGAGATACTATGGTTTGTAGAAGATGAACTTGCTAAATGTTCTGTATATACAGACGAAGATGAATATGTAAAGAAACGTGAACAACACATTTTATTAAAGACACTGGGTAAAGAATGAAAATAGGAATAGCAGGATACGGATTTGTAGGTAAGGCACACGAACTTATACTAAAAGACTATCATGACATTATCATAAGTGATCCTGCTCAAGGACACTATGGCAACCTTAGTCATGCAGATGCTATTATTATTTGTGTAAGCACACCTGGATCAGAAAACGGATATTGTGATGTTACTAATGTAGGTGACGTTATTGCTGAAGGACCAGATGTACCTTACCTAATCAAAAGCACAATGAGTATCGAAGGTTGGAAACTTATTAAAGATTGTTGTAAAAATCAAAACGTTTGTTTCTCTCCAGAGTTTCTACGTGCGGCACATTGGGAAACTGATGCTAGACTACAAGATCATATTTACTTAGGAGGAGGAGACACAGGCTATTGGGCAGACTTATTTGTAAATGTATTAGGTTCTATTGATGTAAGTATTGCAGACCCAAAAGAATTAATTGCGGCTAAGCAATTAAGAAATAGTTTCCTTGCACTAAAAGTAACATACTTTAATCAAGTATTTGATTTTTGTAAAGCCCAAGGAATAGATTTTGAATCAGTTAGAAAAGTTATTACAGACGACCACAGGATCAATGCTAGTCATAGTCATGTAACTGACAAAAGAGGTTATGGCGGACATTGTTTTCCTAAAGATACCCTTGCAACTTTAAGATCAGCTCAAGTAGCAGGCGGTAGAATAACATTATTAGAAGAAGCTAATGAATACAATAGCAACCTTAGAAAGGATCAAACTTGAGAATGAAAATAATCACAGGAAACGCTAATCCTCAATTAGCACAAGAGATTGCAGAACATTGTTTTGCAACTTTAGTCCCAGCGACGGTATCAACGTTTGCTGACGGCGAGTCAAGTGTAGAATTTTTAGAAAACATTCGCGGCGAAGATGTTTTTATAGTACAAAGCACAGCAACACCTGTTAATGATAGTTTGATGGAACTGTTAATAATGATTGATGCGGCAAGACGTTCAAGTGCAAGTCGTATTACAGCAGTGATTCCTTACTTTGGTTATGCAAGACAAGATCGTAAGAGTGCTTCACGTACTCCTATCACAGCAAAACTAGTTGCCAATTTGTTAGTAACAGCAGGCGCAAATAGAATCCTTACAATGGATCTACACGCAGGACAGATACAGGGCTTTTTTGATATTCCGGTTGATGACTTGACTAGCCGCATTGTATTCGCAAAAGACATTAAACGTAGCATTGGCATTATTGATGATCCGGAAGTAGAACAATCTGCTACAGTATTTGTATCACCAGACGCAGGCGGTGCAGTACGAGCTAGAAAGTTTGCTGACATGTTCAACGGCGACATTGCTATCGTTGATAAGATGCGTCCTGAAGCAGGCAAGAGTGAAGTCATGAACTTGATCGGCGATGTTAAAGGTAAACACGCCATTCTGGTTGATGACATTGTTGACTCAGGTGGTACACTATGTAAAGCCGCTGAAGCAATTATGCAAGCAGGCGCTCTATCAGTTCGTGCTTATATCACACACGGAGTACTGTCAGATGATGCATGTCAAAAAGTTGAGAAGAGTGTATTAGATGAATTAGTTGTTACTGATTCAATCGCTAATCGTTGTCCTAAAAACTGTAAGAAGACACGTCAAGTAAGTGTAAGTCAATTGTTTGGCGAAGCTATACGGAGGGTTACTAACGAAGAATCTGTTAGTAGTTTGTTTGTATGAGCGAATTTACCAAAGGCATAGGATCTATATTCAAGAACGAGAGTCTTGTATTAGCAGTAATTTACACATTCGGCCACATTATAATCTCTATGATAGTCGTTACTGTCATGACTGGAGCAAGTTTGTTGGAAGCAGGCACCGTAGCATTAATAGAACCAGCAATAAATGGTGTTTGGTTTTACGTATTACATAAGCTATGGCGTCATCTTAACAGGTGAAGTTCTTTATTTGAGTGCTAAATACAGCATAGGAAGAAGACAAATGAAAAAACAAACTCGATCCATACTCCAAGAACTGAATCACCTTAACTTAAATAGGGATAAAGGTAGCTTAATCAGTACCTCTGGTCAGAATCTAATTGATAGTTGCGTGAACCTATTACGCCAGATAAATGAAACATACGAACCAAAGCAAGCTCTAGAGCTTGAACGTAGATTTATTAATGCTATTAAAAGTGGCGATGTTCGTAAATTCAAACGTGGTGTTGACAAAATTAATGAGGACCGTAAATGATTTTAAAAGAAGGTGGAAATGTTTTTAAGGACGAAAACGGTCCACTAACACAACGTATTGCTACAAAAGACGTTGCCGCAACTATTGACTATATTGAAAAGCAAACTGGGCTAGACTTTACAGCAGAAAAAGGTGCGGACGGCAAACCTGTTAAATGGTTAGGCACAACTGGACGCAAAGACGATCCAGATGGAACGTTCGAAGTAAACAGTTCGGGCGATTTAGATCTATCAGTTGATGCTAATGAAATTAGTAAACAAGACTTTAAAGCAAAAATGATACAAACATTCGGCGATGCTAAAGTTTCTATGAAAGGCGACAACGTACATGTACAAATGCCTATCAGAGGAAATGATGCAAACGGATTTGTACAAGCAGATTTTATGTTTTCAGATAATCCTGCGTACCAACAAGGTGCTATGCTCGGAGGAACAGGACAGTTTAAAGGATTACATAGACACATAATGATGTCTAGTATTGCAAGAGCTAGAGGAATTAAATACAGTCCTAAGTTTGGATTAGTAGATCCTACAAAGGGAGATGAACTAATAACAAACAACTGGGACGAGATTGCACAAAAATTATTAGACGATCCCAACGCAACAAAAGCAGACGTTGCAACAGTGCAAACTATTAACGATAAAATTAAAAACAAGCCGGACTACGAAGCTCTTGTTGCAAAAGCAAAAGAAGCATTTGATAAAGAAGGACTTACATTAGAATCAAAAGAACTTTCACGTATTAAGGAATTGGCAGGGCTATGAAACGCAAAGACATATTAGAAAAACCTTACAAGACAGGCGGTATGCTAAATGCTATCAAAGCAGGTTTTAAAACAGGAAAGCAAACTAGTGTAAAAAAAGCAGTTGACACTTGGAAAAGTACACGTAAAGGTCCTGACTTTGGTGGAGGGGCTAAACCTAAAGCTAAGCCAGTAGCAAAGGCGGCACCAGGTAAGCCAGCACCGGCGGCACCAGCGGCACCAGCACCAGTTGCTAAACCAGCGGCTCCAGTTTCAAACTTTCCAACAAGTAAAACAGGAATACAATTAAAGCCAGGCGATAAGGTAACATATCAAAACGCCAAAGGACAAACTAAAGATGGTGTTGTAACTTTGATGTTACAAACAAGAGACCGTCAAGGTGATTTACAAATACAACTTGGCAAGGGTCCTGCAAAGTTTGCAGTTGATAGACAAAACATAAGAACAGCAAATGGCGATCCTTGGGAGTTTGATCCTGTAACAAACAAAGGAAAGCCTAAAGAAAGTATTAAAGAAGGTGCAGAAGCACGTATCCAACATGCTGAAGATTTAGTATTTTTTAAAGGTAGTGCAGGAGCAATTCAAGCACTATCAAGTTTAAAAAGCCTAACATCAGGAGGACATAAAAATGTCACGCTTAAATGGGATGGATCTCCCGCAGTCATTTTTGGCCGCGATGAAAATGGAGAGTTTATATTTACAGACAAGAGTGGATTTGGAGCAGTTAAAACAGATGGAAGAGCTAAGAGCCCAGACCAACTCAAAGACATCTTGCTTAATCGCTCAGGAGGCAAACTTAAAGGCGATCCAAAACGTGTAGCATTTGCAAACAACATGGCAAGCATTATGCCTATGTTTGAAAAAGCAACACCTAAAGATGTAAGAGGATACTTTAAAGGTGACCTATTGTATTATAATACACCACCAGTAAAAAACGGCAACTATATATTTAAACCACAAACAGTTGAGTATGCAGTAGATGTAAAAAGTGATCTAGGTAAGAAGATTGGTGCAAGTAAGACTGGAATAGTTATTCATAGAGAAGTAGATGAAAACGGTAACGAAGGTCCACTAAAAGATTTATCTATCTTTGCTGGCAACGATGTATTAGTTGTTCCGCCAGTAACAAGTGAGAAGGCACCTGAAGTACCTAATGAAGAAATTGATAGACTAGAAGCATTAATACAACAAGACAAAGCTGACATTGATAGCTTAGTAGATAAAAATAAACTAGCACAGCAAAAAATGGGATACTTTCCTGATGTACTATACAGATATATGAATAGTAAAGTAGATACAGGATTAGATAACTTAGGTAAAGATTTCGTTAAGTGGGTATCAGATGCAAAGATAAGCAATGCCGCTAAAGTAAAAATAACAGATTATGTAAAACAAAACATAAAAGCATTTACAAGCCTTTGGGAAGTAGTTGATGGTATAATGAAAGCCAAGGATAGTGTAATAGATAGTTTGGACAAGAATAGCTCGGGCGTAAGTCAAAGCATTAATGGACAAAAGGGTGGAGAAGGTTACGTATTAGCAAACAAAGACGGTAACGTTAAGTTAGTACCACGTGCTACTTTCTCAAAAGCAAACAGAGCAGTCGTACGATAATAGGAGTAGACACATGAAGATGAATGAAATAGATAGTAAGTTAAAAGACATCGCAGAGATTAGTCTTGGTGACTTAGGATTAAGAAAACACGGATCGGAATTAGATAACGACGAACGTGGAATGAATGCAGATTATACACAAATTGCAACACAAGCCGCACAGTTTTCAGATTTGCCTAAAGGTGGAACAATTGAAACAACTGATGGACAAAAAGTTGAAGTATCACAAGACGAAGCAAAGTTCCTTGCACGTTTTGCAGGTAGAGAAGTTGCAAGATTATACGGTGTGTTTGGCATAAAACCAGCATATGGTAATGATCCAGATGCAATGGAACAAGCACAGAAAGTCTTTGCATCAAGCAAAGGGTTAATGAAGATTTTAGATAAAGTTAGATCCAAATAAACAATGATGGAATTCATAAAGGAAATACACGAAGCACGAATGACAAGGGGAGATAGTAATCTTCGCCTGTTAACTTATAGCGATTGTAAAGAACGTGCTTACCTAACACTATTATGTTTAGAAGTGCTTAGACGTTTTCCTAAATATGCTCCAAGAGCTGTTAATTACGCAAAGAAAACAAAAGACCGTAACTACGATTATTTTAAAGTACACGCTACCGACCTTTACAATTTTGTCTATTTCCTATTAGGGGACGAAGAAGCGTTAGGTAAATTAAAAGATCCGGGTGCGGCTTCTCGTATGCGTAAGATTACACAGTTTCCACAATTTGCATTTAATCGTTATATTGCAAAACTAGATAGTGGATCAGCGCCTGACAGCAATGATCAACAGACACTAGTAGGTATTGAAAATGCTCTTAAGATATCTAACAGTGACTACAAAGCAATCAGACGTAGTGTGTTTAACTTTGATAGATTAAATAAAACAGACCAAAAGAAACTTGTAACAAGATTACTTTATGCAGTAAGAGCAAAACTAAGAGCAAGTGATATAATCAGTGACCTAGAACAATTAGCCGCTGATAAAAATTTAGAAACTTCAACACTAAGAGATCCAGAACCAACAATAAGTGCACCAGACATTGCACTACAAGGAAGAGACCTAGCTGTCTATAGATTACTTGTAGGTAGTGGCCAGTTAGGTATGTTTAAAAAGTTTATGGATCAAGCACAATCAGGACAAGCTATACCTGCCGCGGCAGTACAAGCATACATGCCTATCATTAAACTAGTAGATAACATAGTAAAAGCAGGCCCAGGCTATGCTCAAATGTTAAGACAACTAGAAAATAGAGCCAAAAGAGACCGTAAATAAGCCTTTTTCTTCCTATATGGTAAATACATATAGCAACTTCGCAGAGTAGCGAAATGCTGTCATAAGAGAAAACATTTAATTATAGGAGAATAAAATGGCAGGAATAACAAGAACAAACGGATTAGGACATGCACACGCAGTTCTATATTCAACAGCAAACTTAGGTTTTTACGTAGTAGGTTGTGGCGCTTCAGTCGCAGGCAAAGGTGGAATTGGTTCAACAATTGAAGCAATCGCACAAGCGTTAAACCCAGTTGCTTTAAACTCAGAAGGTACAGCAGGTTTAATTAGTATCGTAGTAGACGGTAGTCAGCACACAGCGGCTTCACTACAAGCGATCGTAAGAGCCCTAGGTACAGTTGACTCAATCGACTTATCTTCAGCTACAGTTACAGCTGGTGGTCAGTTTGTTGTAGCGGCATAATAACGCTAGAGTAACTTACTCAATTTTAAAGGGTGTCGTTTTTACGGCACCCTTTTTTTATGGCCGATAAGTAGTTGTATGAAAGTCTTAACACTTATCGATATTACTGAAACAAAACAGCACCGTACTCGTTCTGACGATAAGCAAGCAATAAATCAACAAGCAAACTTTATGACGTTCTTTCAAACTCTAAGTATGCGTTTTAATCCTTACTACGAAGCAAGCCCAACAGTTAATGAAATGACTGAAGAACAACTACACAAGATAGGGTTCGGTAATGAATACAAAGGTAAAAACTTAGTATGGACTTTTGAGTTTACTATTGATTCAGCAGTAGCAGGTTTTGATCCTATTGAAGTTGCTAAAGATTTTGATTTAGTTCCTGTTATACCTCAATTAAAAGAGACTATTCTGATAAATAATAATGTATTTAGAACATCAGACACAGGCAAAACTAACATAATATTCCAGGCAAACGACGAGTAGAGTAACTCAATACAATGGAGAACTTAGTATGGCCAAAGCCACTGATTTAGAAAAAGAAAACCTAGAAGCACACGTAGATTTATGCCAGCAAAGGTATGAACAGCTTGAAGGTCGCCTTGACAAGATTGAATCAAAAGTAGAACACATCCATCTAGATATCGTAAACGGTAACAAGTCGATGATTAAAGTTATGATCGGTGCCGCTGGCACAGTAGTAGCAGGTTTACTTTCAACAATTATCGTTCTCTTAATGAACTTATCATAGTTCCTTTCACATAAATACAGTATGTTAATAAAAGAAGTCACATCAATAGATCTGGATGAAAAGCAGATATGGGGACGTAAAGGCACCAAGCTGACCCGTAAGTATCGTTGTACTTCCGGAAGACGCAAAGGACGCATTGTTGCTAAGATGGCACAGTGTTTTGCCGCACCTGATATGAAAAAGCGTATGTCTATGAAGAAGACCCGTGCTAGACTAGGTGCAAGAATTACACGTAAGACCAAACGTACTAAAAGATTAAATCCAGCGTCTAGAACGTTAACCAGATTAAACAAGAGAAGAAGATAAATGTTAGTCCAAGACATCACAGAAGGTGTAACATCTGTATGGGGACGAAGCAAAGGTAAGATTGTCCGTAAGTATCGTTGTACCACAGGTCCAAGAAAAGGACGTCAAGTAGCCAGCCCTAGTACTTGTAATGCTCCTAAGAGAGTTAAGAGCATGATATCAATGAAGAAGGCCAAACGTAGAGGAAGTGCTATTAAAGTTAAGACTTCACGTACTAAGAATTTTTACGGTGCAAGTCCTAGGATAACTAAACTTAATAAGATGCGTACTAGAACTACAAGAAGAAAAAACAATACTCGTCGGAGAAAGATTAAATGACAATTAACCTAATAAGTGACGAATATAAAAAACAATTAACATTGATGCATAATAAGAGTTTTGGAAGCGGAGCAGAAATTAAACCAGAGCTTGCGAAGCTAATAGAAAGTGGACAAGTTAAAACTATACTTGATTGGGGATGCGGCAAAGGTTTCTTAACAACAGCATTAAGAAAAAAGTATCCGGAATGTATAGTGTACCAATATGACCCTATTACTTTTCCAAACGACTTACCAAACAAGGTTGATTTAATTATTAGTAGTGATGTACTAGAACATGTTGAACCAAAACAATTAAAACCAACACTAAGAGATTTATACGCACGAGCAACCAAATACCAATATCATTTTATAGCATGTCATCCTGCTAAAAAACGCTTACCGGATGGACGCAATGCACATTTAATAATTGAAGAGCCATCATGGTGGGCTAGGAAAATTAAGAATCTAAACAAAGAATTTGGTTGTACTAATACGGTCGAATACATAGAAGATAAAAAGATTCCTAATAAATACAACATAAGAGTAATTAAATACGTAGTGGTAATTAAACATGAAATTCAGTGACTTTGGTAAACAAGCAGAACAGAACGTAAAGGAAGCAATTCCTGATCTAAACAAACTACTCAAAGGACCTGCACCTACTGGGAGCAAGGTAGGACAAACTATGGGTGCAAATCCAAAGATGAATAAAGTAAATGCTAAAGTTGGAGCAACAGCAGTTGCAACTCCAACTGGAAGTGCTGGCAACAAGATGGCTAAGAAGGTCGGCGCACAAGCAAACAAAATGCTCGCACAACAGATGCTAAAGAAAGGTGCAACAGTGCCTATGCCAACAGCAGATGGAGGAACAGCACCAACAGACTTTAAAATTGACGATGTCAAGGGCGATCAAGTCACAGTGGTAAACCCTAAGCCAAAACCAGGTGAACCATTAAAAACAGTACACAGTAAAAAAGAACTAGAACCAATCATAAAAAGGTTAGCAGGAGTATAGTATGAAGCTGAACGAGCTTATCAAAGACTTCACCATTGCCACCAGCAATGAAGAAAAGACTATCCTTTCCAAGTGTAAAGATATAAAATTACTTGCAAGTTTTACAGAACATGAAAGATTCATAATTGAAGGATTAATCAGAAAACATCTTGTAACTAAAGTAAAGCATAACGGCACTATAATGGTTCTAGCGAATGATCTATAACGAAAAAGTACTACAACAATTAGACGATATAGTAACTACTAATGTAGGTAAGCTCCCTTATACTAAAGGTGGTGATATCTATATTGAACATAGTATGATACAAACATCTAGGCATGGATTTGTTGTATTTTGTACTAAGGACAAACGTAAAGTAGCTGAAACTGCCAATAAGATTACAGCACTTGCAATAGCTGTACAAAACAATGCAGGCTATGTAACTAGCATAAATACACTGTTAGAACTAGATAGGCAGTTCTCTAAGCATTATATGGATATTTTGTTTCATAAACACACAATATCTGTAACAAAAGACGAAATGAAGAAAGAAGTCACAGAAACACGCTTAGATATTGCTATATCTGCATGTTATAAAGTCAGAGAAACAATTGAAACGTATCTTTATGATAAATAAATATAACAAATACAAAGGGAAGAGCTACCATGAGAGTAACGGATTTTTCAAAACCAATAACAGCAAAGAGCTTAAACGAAAGCCTTGCCAGTAAGTTTGGTCAAAGAATTAACTTAGAAACATTTACACTAGAGCAATTACAAGATGCTCGTAATAAAATTAGAACACGTATTGCAAGTACAGAAGCAAACGAAAACTTCAACGAAACAGGCAGTCCTGAGTACACTAAGAACAAGCTCTTCTTAGACGTACTTAATGCAGAGATTGCAGAGCGTGAAGTTGTATCAGTTGAGTCAGAAGCCAGCAAACTTAAAGAAGGCGCAGAAGAAAATGCCGCACTTGTTATGGCCGCTAAAGATATGGTGGACAGAGTAACAGGTTGGATGGAAGACACAGCAGAAATGCAAACAGAATCAATGCTAGAACTAGGCGATAAGATCAGAGACGAAGTTGGTAGCGAACAGTCCGAGGCATTTATAGGCGCAGTTAAACCAGCACTTGAAAGTTTATTTGCATCATTAGAAACAACTAGAGATTCATTAACAGGCGGCGTAGCTGTCCTGACAGGCGAAGGCGCTCCAGAAACAATGGGCACTGAAGCAGATCCAGAAGCAGATCCAGCAATGGAACCTACAGTAGATCAAGAAGCAGGAG
>Ga0222719_10005699_pt1 | contig 10700 bp, 6 predicted proteins | sample C33_34DmetaG_FD_165039 | JGI IMG/M metagenome (GOLD analysis project Ga0222719, IMG submission 165039) | Estuarine water microbial communities from San Francisco Bay, California, United States - C33_34D | ecosystem: Environmental > Aquatic > Marine > Unclassified | place: USA: California...
AAAGCGGCGATGATTTCGACGTAGCAACCGGCGTTCCAGTCGCTCTGCGCGCGGGCGATGCCTCGAAGAAACTCTCCGGGCGCCGCGCGCGTCGTCGTGGTGTTATCGCTCGTCGACTCGAGGTCGAAGACGAGGCGCGGAAGGGGTTGGGGCGGGGCGTGTCTCGCGATCCAGAAGTGTGCGGAAGTGAGCCGAGTGTCGTTTCGCGCCGTCGCTCGAAACGCCAAACCACCACCCGAGTGTACGAGGATTTTCAACGACTTTGAAGCGCCATCGACGCCGTGCGCGTCGTGCGGTGCGACTTCCACCTTGTAACTCCAATCCTCCCACGTGCGTGTGTTCAAGCCGAAAATCGGACTAAAGATGACGCTTTGGTCGTTTCGCGAGAGACGCACAAACGATTCATTCGAGGGAATTCGACACGCCGTCGAGTTCGGCGGTCTCGGCGTGCCGCACTCAAGGCTCGCGCAGCGTCTATCAATCTCATAGCTATGGACCAAACACTGCGGTAAATCGTTCGGATCAAGTCCGAGCGTGATGTTCACGTCTCGACGTCGAACTCGCGCGGCGTTTTGGACGCCGCACCACAAACCGCATTTGCCTTCGGCGCAGCAATCACCGTATTCGCTCCAAGGACCGACATCTGGGAGCGCGCACGAAGTGTTGTCGAATCCTACGCGTGGTCGAAACCGTCTGAACGCGCGCCCACGTCCGTTGAGCGCGGCGACGCGCTCGGATGCCCTTGTCACAGAAATCATATTCACGTCATCTGTGTCTAAATCAGATTGGAAATTTCCTTGCACGAAGACGCCTTCGGGGTATTCGCGGCGAGCCCACGTCGCGCGACGTCTGAATTCTTTCGCGTCCCTGACGACGAACAGGGTGCGACCGGCGCCGAGAACGGTGCCCGGTTTCAGCGTATATTTCCACCCGCCTCGAGTTTCGACTATCCAAAACGACACGTCCACGGCATAGCCGTTCGGATTACTAATCTTGACGTACGCTTCAACGCCATACTTTTGCGCGTGTGAGACGTACACTCGCGCATTCGAAGGCGTCGACGATGGTATCATGGAGCTGTATTGGTTGAACAATTGGTCTCGGCGTTTCGGGACGATTTGCGAGAGCAGCTGAAGCACGCCTTGGTCGATAGCTCGCACGGCGCCGACCCCCCACTTCTCTGAATCCCGCAGAGCATCTTTGCGTATAATGTTCAACGTGCGCCTCGCGTAGTCGTCGATGAACGACGTTGCCAAAATCTCATCCATAAGCGTGCGCAAGCGGGTGAAGTACATCTCCTTGACTGGCCAGACTGCGAGCATAACGTCTATGAGAACATTGTACGTTGATCGAGGGTCTTGCTCGGGAGATTGAGCGTAAAAGATGTCCTGGGGATGATTTCGGTCGCAGTACAGCGGCGAGTTGAACTTTTCGCACGACAGAATGCAATACGCGGTTGATTTCTTGTCGCATTCACTCGACTTACAGAGGTCGATGCCGTATCGTTTATCTCCCGGAAACACGTCTTCCACGTCCCACGGAATACGCGACCATTCGCCCGTCCAGTCTTTGTGCATGTAGTAGTTCTTCGTACAGCGATCGGCTCCGAGCATGAGCGTTTGTGCAGCCATTTCGTTCACCAAGGCGGGAAGATTGGTATGATCGTACAGCAAGTACGCCTCGCCCCCGGGATTCCTGCGTACGCGCTCGATCACTTGCGTGAGCTCCCACAAATCGTCCCAATTGTCACGATTCGCCTTTGAAACTTTACGATAGATTTCCGGACAACCGTCGTTCATCCATTCTCGCTTGTAATCGGGCGTAGCGTACGGGCAAGGCAGGTTCGGATCTCCCGCTCGAAGATTGCTGTACTTCCAATTCACCGCCTTATACAACGCTCCTTCAGGATCGAGATAGTTCCGGCGAAGGAAAGTCGAGTCGACTTGCTCGATCAACGAGAATAATCCGTAGAACTCGTTATTCACGCGGACTTGCACGTGCTTGGTCAGCGACGCCGGCACGCCGGCGCGGCGCAGTATGGCGAATCCGAGATTCTCGCGTAGGTACGTCTCTTCCCCTGGCTCTTGATAATGCGACTGCAAATTAATTTCCTCTACCTTGCGCTCGTTCTCGTCGAACTTGAACACCCGACCGTGAAAATCGAGCTTAAACTTGTGCTTGGGCCAATTCGCGGCGGACAAATCGACCCCGATCACGGCTTCCTTACGATTCGATCCTCGTCGGCGCATGAGGACGTCGTCGTAATACCGCCCCTCAAAGTACACCCCAACCCGTTCGCCCTCGTCGGTGGTCATCTTCCAATAGTCCGGGGCGAACACGTGCACGACGCTCAGACTCGTATCCGCTCTTAAATCTTTTTCGAGAACCGTCCCGTAATATCTCGCCCGTCCCGTCGGCGCGAACGCGCGTTCCGGCGATTCCACCTCCCATCGCCACCGCACGCGTTCACCCGCTCGCAAACCATCCGTCGAGCACTTCGCCGCGTACACGCCGTCGTTCGCGACGTCGTCCGGCCATCGTCCGTCGTCGCGCGCCTCGACGCGCGTCTCGCCTTCCCACCCCTTCGCGCACCGCGCCGACACCCGCGTCCTCGCCCGCGACCGATCCGTCACCACCCGCGCGCGCACCACCGCGTCCTCGCCCGTCGCGACGAACCCGATCGACCGACTCGTCGCGTCCTCGACGACCGCCGCCTCGACGATCGCCGCGCACGCCGCGACGACGACGACGACGCCTCGCGCGCGCGCGCGCCCGCGAGGGTTCGCTCGAGCGGTCCCATCCGCGCGCGACGCTCGATCGCGCCGATCGCGCGCCATGCCGAGGCGGAGAAAAATCTTCGCGTCGCGCGCGCGCGCGTGTGCGCCGAGAGACGGCGGCGTCGCGCGTCCTCGTGCGTCCGAACGCGCGCGTTGTTGCCCGCGCTCGGACGCCGCGACGGCGCGCGGCACTTCGTCGCGCGCGCGCGAACGACGTCGCGCGCGCGACGCGACGCGCGGGTTAAATTATTGCGCCGCGAGCGCGCGCGACGGCGGGCGATTCGCGGGATCGGCGCGTCGACGCGGGTTTTCGTGAATCGGTTCGGGACGGGACGCGCGCGGGCGAACGTCGAGCGGAATGGTGCGACCGTCGCGGCGCGCGCGCGCGACGCGCGACGCGGACGCGGGAGGAGACGGATGCGATGGGTGCGCGCGTCGCGGACGACTGACGGTGGGACCGGGACGGAACGACGCAGAGACGGAAGCAAAAACCACAACGCGTGGAGCTGGCGGGGCTGGAACGCGTCGGCGACGAACGGGACGGCGAGGAGGAGGAAGAGCGCGCGACGGTTCCCGGAGTGACGTTCGACGTGGATCGGCAGAGAGATGCGCGAGCTATGGAACACTCGAAGGCGCACCCGCGGATGCTGAAGAGTGCGTGAGAGATGTGAGGGGGAAACGCGGGGAAAGCGGCGCGCGATCGCGGAGAATCGGGACGATCGCGGAGACGGCGAGTCGCGGAGACTGAAGACTGACTGATGCGGAGCGTCGCGTCGTTTTTGAGCGCAGGTAACGCCACGAGTCACGTGTGGCCGTTAGGGGCGCTCGCGGAACTGATCGATAAGTGCGTTTACGAAGCGGAGCGATGCGATTTTGAGAGGCGCGGTGAATCTCGTTTTCGCTCGATTTTCTTCGTTTCGACGCGACGGAACGCGAGACTGACGCGCGCGTTCGCTCTCGCTCGAACGCAGCGCGCAAGACGCGGAGTGTGGAGCCAAAGCCGTACACGTCGACGTCGTAGAGCTTTCTAAAATGGTCGATCCCAAGAATAATGTGGGCATCATCGTTCAAGACGACGGCGTGGGCATGGATCGTCGGCGACTGGTCGGCATGCTGTCGTTTGGTTTTAGCGACAAGGAACACAAGGCTGGGAACGTCGGGCGGTTTGGTATCGGTTTTAAGTCTGGATCGATGCGATTGGCGCGAGACGCGTTGATATTGACGAAAAGAGATGGGTACGCCCACGTCGCGTTCCTGTCACAGACGTTTTTAGATGACGCAGAGCTGGACGACATTCTGATTCCGATGTTTTCGTGGAGGATGGAGCGAGACGCGACGACTGGCGGCAGGGTTTCATACGTCGCGAGCGAACCAGCGAATACGAAAAAATGGGATGAACACATGTCTGTGATCTTGCGATATTCATTCGTACCCTCGGAGCCACAGTTGATGCGAGAGTTGGACAAGATAAGAGGTTCACACGGGACGCGCATCGTACTTTTCAACTTGCGCGATCCGCCCGAGTTGGATTTCACGAGCTACAAGGATGACATTCGTCTGGTGGGGGCTATCCCAGATGACGAGCGAGCGGTGCGCGGACCGATTTTCCAACAATCGCGCGAAGGCCAGCAGGCGTCGATTGATGTGCAGGAAGACTACAGTTTACGTGCTTACATGGAAATTTTGTACCTGAAACCGCGGTGCGAATTCACGCTTCGCGGGCGACCAGTCGTGCCGCGAGACCCGATCGCGCATCTCGCGCGAGAATATTATGTGTTTCCGGAGTACAAGCCGCGAGGCTTGGACGCGGGAATCACGATTCACATCGGATACGCCGCGGATGAAACTTCGAAGAAGTGTGGGTTCCACATTTACAACAAGAACCGATTGATTCGCATGCACCAACGCTTCGGTTCGCAGCTGCAGGCGAACACAATGATGAAGGATATGATCGGTGTCATCGAGGCGGACTCCTTGGAACCGACACACAACAAACAAGCATTCAAGGAGGCCGACATCACCTATCAAAAGTTCAAGCGTCATCTAGTGCAATGCATGCAGGATTATTATTTCGGTATTCAAAGGTATCGTTTAGCCGGCGGCGGCGGCCGCGGCGCGGGAACGACGTCTTTGAAGCAAACGGCGAAGCGACGAAAACGTTTGCACAAGTCTAGCTCGTTCGACGAAGACGATGAAGATGGAGGGAGCGACGGTGCGAATAAGGCTCCAGCGCCGCGCGGTAGGCCGAAAGGCGGACGTGTCGCGACCCCACTTACCCGCATCAAGTCGATTCATCGCTCTCTCATGGTACACAAGAACGCGTACATTTTCTTGCGTCCAGTCGATCCGGTGTACTGGGAGATTCCAGACTACTTCGAAGTCATTAAAAATCCGATGGATCTCGGTACGATTAAAGAACGCATCGATGCGGGGTATTACGACGAGAAAAATGTCGAGGCGTACGCCGCCGACGTTCGACTGGTTTGGTCCAATGCGATGACTTACAACAAAGACGACACGCCAGTGTTCAAGATGGCGCGCATCATGTCAAGAGAGTTTGAGTATCAATGGCAAACTAGAATTGAAGACGAGGAATTCGTGGTTTCTGCGCCAGCGTCGCACGCCGCAGCGGACGCACGCGGGCCGACAAGAACGGAAACGGACACTGGCGACGCGTTCCACTCCGCACCGACGTCCGCACCGACTGCGGTGTCGCGGCGCGAGAATTTAATGCGAGAGGCTCAAGTGCGCACTGCGGTCGATGATCAAACGGTCGAGCCTTCGCCTGCTATTGCCGTTCCTCCACTTTTGGTCAATAAAGTCGCGGCAGCGGCAGATGCAAAGAAAACAGTCACTGAGAAAGAAGAAAGCAATATGGAGCGTCCTGATGTCAAAGCAGAGCCAAACCAGATGGTTCGAGTTCCCAAAGCGCTCTCAACCGTCATCGATGAGAGCTTCTTCAAGATTCTCGAGGAAAAGTTCGTGCAGCTCGAGACAGAACTCGCGGAGGAACGCGCTGCAAATGCGCGTTATATTGATCAGAATATTAAGAGGGGCATCAACGGCTCTTCCACCGTGAGCGTAGAGGAAATGGAATCATACGCAGGAGAGCTCGAAAGATTACGAGTACGCGTGCAAACTCGTGAGTTCCAGCTCGACAGTTCGCGCGCGAAAGTACGCGCTCTGCAAGAGGAGAATGTGCGACTTAGAGATCGGTTGGAGTTGAAGAAGCCGAAAACGACCGCCGCGAAGCCAGTCAGCGAGGTTCGCGAGACGAAATTCACCGTCAGAAACGCGACAGCGAGCGAACTTGAGAAATTGTACGCGTATGTCGAAAAGCACGCGCCCAATATCGACATTCGCGGTCGCGGCTGGCGTGTAGACGTGTTTGAGCGAAAAGGTGGACGTCTTGCGGGGACTTCGTACAAAGAATTCCTCTCACCAAGCGGCCACAAATTACGTTCGATGAAAGAAGTGCTCGCTTACGTGGCGATGATCGATGACTATCGAGCGACTCATTTTGTCGACATGAAATACTCGAAAGGCGACGCCAAACCCACGCAAGAGCAGGGGGGTGCACATCCGCTGCAAACCAAAACGGTTCCGGGCGTACCTGTGGCCGCGCCCGCGCCGATGGACACTGATGACGTGGATGCACCGGCACACGAAGTGCACGCGACTACTTCCATCGAAGGAACCGTCGATGATGCGCATGCACCGGCGCCTGAAGCGCCCGCGACTACGTAGTAACATGTATTAGACGCAACCGCCGCGCGCGAAAGCTCAACTAACCGCCGACCACGCCTCCTCAGACCTCGACGACATGCCCGACGGCGTCGACGGCGCGCGCGCGCGCGAATCGAGCGCCGCGTCGAGCGCGCGCGCCGCGACGTCGATTCCGTTCTCGCACCTCACCTACGCCCCGCGAACGAGCGCGAAGGCGACGAACGCCGACGATTGCCTGAGCTGTCGAGTTTTAGGCACGTCCGCCTGCGCCGTGGGCGCGGCGATGGTGACGTGGGAGGTGTACCGAGAACCTCGACGCGTTTTGTCGCATAAGATCGCCATGGGGGCGTTCGCGGCGGCGTTCGTCGCGCTCGGGGTGTACCGGGCGGTGATGTAGGGCGAGAGCGGGACCGTCGCGTCGAGCGTAGCGTAGCAGAAATAGTTGTATTGAATCGATAGCGCGCACTAGGTCTTCTTCTTCATGCACTCCGGCCACTTAGACAAGTCCATGTGCTTGATCGGCGCGAAGGTTTTCCTGTGGTACACGCACGGGCCGTGTTTGTCGATCGCCGCCATGTGCGCCTTGGTGCCGTATCCTTTGTGGTCCTTGAAGCCGTACATCGGAAATTCCTTGTCGATTTCGAGCATCATTCGATCCCGCGTGACCTTGGCGATGATAGACGCGGCGGCGATGGCGACGTTCTTCGCGTCACCTTTCACGATCGCTTCGGCTTTGCCTTCCAGCGGCTTCGGAACGCGATTCCCGTCGATTAACACCCAGTCCACGTTCGGCACGTCGGCGGCGCTTCGGTGCATCGCCTCCATCGTGCACTCCAAAATATTAATCTCATCGATGCGATCTTGATCGATCACGCACACCCCGTACTCGATATCCTTATTCGCCATGAGCTCCTCGAAGATCTCCTCTCTGCCCTCCTCAGTGAGCTGCTTGGAGTCGTTGACGCAGTCGACGACGCAATCCTTCGGCACGAAGCACGCCGCCGCCACCACAGGTCCTGCCAACGGTCCCCGTCCCGCTTCGTCCACGCCTACGACTCGATGACGACCTGCTTCCCAGTGTTTCTTTTCGTGCGAGCGATCGGGGCCGGGGCCGGCCGCTTTCTTCGCGCGCTTCGCCGGCGACGCTTCGAACGACGCCGGTTTTGAAGTCTTTCTCCCGCGCGACGTCGTCTTCTCCGCCTTCGTCGCCTCCGCGCCCGCGCCTTCCGCGGTGTTCGTCGAAGCGCTCGCCGCGTTCTCTTTCGCCTTCGCTTCGACGGCGACCGCGCGCGTGGGCGCGCTCGCGGCGAGGATTTTGTTTTCGCTCATCTTGACACCCTTGACGAGAAAAGCGCCGAGCCCCATCTGCGCCTTCGGTTTGGCGGCGCCGAGAGCGGTTATTTTGTTCGACATCGTGCGTTGTAAGACGATTTGAAATCGCGCGCCGACGCCGAGGAGCATGCGCGAGAATGCGGCTGTCGTCCCGCTCGGCTGTCCCGAGCGAGTTTGAAAACGCGAGGTTGAAAAGGTGAAACGTCTAATTTCAAGCGCTACGAGCGTTTAGCGAACGATTAGTTTTCCACGAACGCATCACTGCGCGGTTTGCATCTGCGCCATGACGAGCCAAGACGTGGCGATCAAACCGAACGTGCACCACCCGAGGACGTCCCAATAAAAGTCGTGCTCGTCGTCCGCCTTATTCGCCCCGGCGCCCATCCCACCGCCGCCGCCCATCCCACCGCCGTACGCCTGCTGATGCGCCGCTTGTTCCGCGAGCTGTCGCTGCAACTCTGCGTGCAAACCTGGCGCTTTATCCGTCATCTCCAGCGCCTTGCGATAAATCTCGTTATTCGGCTCCTCCTCCAGCGCCCGTCGGAAGCACGACTTCGCTTCTTCAAAGTACTTCATCGCCTCGCGCGCTTCCGGGAACAGGAATCCTTGACTCGTCAGCGCGTTTCCCAGGCACCACAGCGCGTCGTGTTTCTTCGGGTTGATCTCCAACGCGCTCTCAAACTTTTCCACCGCCTCCTCGATCATGTCCACGGCCTCTGGGCCCTGTCGAAAGTGCGCCAGCTCCAGCAGCGCGCCGCCCCATCGCGTGAGCACTTGCGCGTCGTGCGGGTTTTGTCTGTGCTCGGCCTCGGCGCGCGCTCGCGCGTCCTCGAAGAAGAGCATGCGCTCGACCTCCTCGCGCGGTAATCCTTCCGCCATCGCGATCGATCGGTTTCCTCCGCGTGCGTCGCGCGCGTCGACGGTCTCGCGTCCCGAGTCGCGAAGTGCGACGGTTTCTTACGATACGCGCTCGCGAACGCGCGCGCGAGGCTTTCGAGGCGCGCGCGAACGCGTCGAACTGTGACGACTCCATCGAGGTTAACGCTGAAATCGCACAGAGCGACGCGCGCGCGGCGCCCATGGCGGTCCTGCTCGAGACCTCGAAAGGGGACATCGTCATCGACCTGTTCGTCGACGACGCCCCGAAGACGTGCCTGAATTTCGTCAAGCTGTGCAAGATGAAGTATTACAACCACTGCAAGTTTTTCGACATTCAAAAGGATTTCATGGCGCAGACGGGCGATCCCACGAACACCGGGCGCGGTGGAGACTCGGTGTTTAAGTTTCTGTACGGCGAGCAAGCGCGGTTCTTCGAGGATGAGATACACGCGACGCGGAAGCATGAAAAGTTTGGAACGGTGAGCATGGCGCCGGCGGCGGAGAACGCGAACGCGTCGCAGTTCATCATCACGACGCGCGCGGGCGCGGTAGACGCGTTGGATGGGACGCGAACGATATTTGGGGAGGTTTCAGAGGGGATGGACGTGTTGAGGGCGATTAATGAGGCGTATTGCGATGAAAGTGGACGACCGTGGCAGAATATTCGCATAAAGCACTGCGTCGTGCTGGACGACCCGTTCGACGATCCCCCGGGGTTCGCCGAACTCGTCCCGGACGCGTCGCCGCCTAGAAAAGAGGACCCCGATGATGATAGGTTAGAGGATGATTTCGATGTCAACGCGGAGATGAATAAGGATGAGGCACAGATTGAAGAGGAGAAGCGTGGGCGCGAGGCGCACAATCGAGCCGTCGTCCTTGAACTCATAGGAGACTTGCCCGATGCGGACGCAAAACCGCCGGAAGAATCGCTCTTTGTGTGCAAATTGAACCCAGTGACTACGGATGAGGATTTAGAAATCATTTTCAGTCGATTTGGTAAGGTATTGTCGTGCGACGTCATTCGCGACTTCAAGACGGGAGCGAGTCTTGGGTACGCCTTCGTTAACTTTGAGCACAAACACGAGGCCGAGCAGGCGTACTTCAAGATGGATAATGTTTTGATCGACGACAGACGCATTCACGTCGACTTTTCGCAATCGATGCATCATCTTTGGAAGAATTTCAAGCGTTTCGGGAAAAACGGTGGGACGGAGGAGGACTTTGACGAGGCGGATGGTAAATCCAGTCGAGGCATGAAGCGCACGTTTCAGGGCGCTGGGCGAACGTTTGAGATCAAATCTAACGCCATGGGTCATATCAGCGGTGGCAATGCGCGTTACGCCATGGTGCAAGACAATAAGAGCGCGGGCAAGCGCGACGACAAGCATCGCGACCGCAAATATTCGCACAGAGACAAAGACGAGCGTCGCGACCGCAAGCGAGACCGGTCGCGATCACGAGACCGCGATCGCAAGCGAGATCGATCGCGATCGCGAGACCGCGATCGCAAGCGTGACCGATCGCGAGACCGAGAACGAGGACGGGACGACGGTCGCTCGCGACGTTAAACGTCGACGTTTCGCCAATCTTTTCACTCAATCGTAGACGCGTTGTAAATCAGTCGCAAAGTAGTTCTAAAGTAATATTTACAGTCATCAGCCGCACCAACGCTACAGTTTCGAACGCGTGACCGATCCCGCCGCGGCAGCGGCGGCGAAACTCTTTTCATGCATCACGCGCTCGCAAATGACTTCGGCGAGACGATACACCTCGCGCCACGCCGAATCCCACGCTTCGATCTTACTCACGTTTGCATTTGCTTCGCGCGCGTCTCGCATGTGTTCATCGATTCGCTGGCACAAATCAAGCTCGATCTCCGACTTTACCCCGACCGCGCTGCGTTGATCGTTGCGTTGAAATGCGCCGAAGCAGTCGCGCGCGAGCTTTTGCGACAAAATACGGCTATCTCCTTCGGCAAATTTGCAG
>Ga0222719_10005700_pt1 | contig 10699 bp, 9 predicted proteins | sample C33_34DmetaG_FD_165039 | JGI IMG/M metagenome (GOLD analysis project Ga0222719, IMG submission 165039) | Estuarine water microbial communities from San Francisco Bay, California, United States - C33_34D | ecosystem: Environmental > Aquatic > Marine > Unclassified | place: USA: California...
CTTTTCAAATGGAAGTCGAATATCCTTCGATCGAATGATTTGGGCCACTGGCGGATACTCAATCGAAAAAAACTCAACTTTGAAAAAGTACCTTCTTCCCATCCAGACATTTATTTGTGTCACCTCTCCAATGCCTGAGATATTAGAAACATATATCCCTACACGAATGGCTTTGGGCGATGATCGCCGAGCAGGCAATTATTTTAGGCGCCTACCTGATGGTAGGTTATTATGGGGTATGGGAGTGAGTGCGCTTAATCAACAATCAGTCGAAAGTATAAAACAGATGGGCTGGAAAAATATCAAAGCCCACTTTCCCAATATGATTGCGGAAATGAAGCAAAACAATATTAAGTTTGACTATGCTTGGTCAGGCTTAATGGCATATGCCCCGCATTTCATGCCTTACGTAGGAAAGCTTAATGAACGCGAGTCAATTTTATCAGGCTTTGGTGGGCATGGAATGAATACTGCACCAATTGCTGGAAAACGAATGGCGTTATTTCTGAATGGTGACAAAAACATGTTGGATCCTTTTTTAGAAATTCCCCGCAGAAATGTTTTTGGTTTAATTGGGCGATTGGGAGCTGAGTTTGAATATCGAAGGTTAAGAGCGATAGATTTTATTGCAGAAGCTTTGGGATAATAAAAAAAATGGCTGGGGTGGTAGGATTCGAACCTACGGTACACGCTACCAAAAAGCGTTGCCTTACCGCTTGGCTACACCCCATTCCAATAGTTTCTTTACGATGGAGATAGAAAAACATCAAGAGGCAAAGATCTTTATTCATCAACGAAATATAATTTTTTTTAAAAAAATTTTGTTATATTTAATTTTATAATTTTTACTTCTCTTTGCTAATAATAGAAAATTACATCGGATTTAAATTTTCTTTTTGTAATCTCCAGATAATCGGTCTAACTAAACACACTGCGACTCCGTAGCTCAACTGGATAGAGCAATTCACTTCTAATGAATAGGTTGAGGGTTCGAGTCCTTCCGGGGTCGCCATTAAAATAATAAAGTTATTGATAGACTGGCTTTGAAAAGAGTGAGCTGTGACTTTTGGAGTTCTTGGGTAAGAGGAAGCCTTGCCGTCTGATGTAGTGATTGAGTGAGTCTGCTAAAAAAATAGGTTACCGTGTTTCAAAATTTGGAATAATAGGTGCCATAAAATTAATTATAGGCAAGTCATTCACTGGTCGGCGAAGGGACATAATATTAAGGCTAGATGAACCGGCAGACCGTTTTAGAAAAATTTATAAATCAAATCATTGGAATAGTTTAGAATCGCGAAGTGGAGAAGGCTCAACTTTTGAGAACACCGAGAATATTCGGTTAATGCTACCAAAGTTACTTAATAAATATCAAATAAGTATTTTATTAGATGCACCCTGTGGCGATTTTAATTGGATGCGCTTTGTTATGGCAGAATCATCCATACAATATATTGGTGGAGATATTGTTCAGGACTTAATCAAAAGTAACAATCAGAGATACCCTGATAAGAACATATCCTTTATCAACTTAGATTTGACTAAAGGACCGCTGCCGACCGCTGACCTCTTGTTATGTAGGGACTGTTTGTTTCACCTGAGCTATGAAGATATCAAAAATACGTTAGAGGTATTTTTATCATCTTCAGTCAATTACTTACTAACGACATCGAGCGCAGCGCCAGAGAGCGCGCGCCTGACAAATACTAATATTGTCACAGGAGATATGCGCCAATTAGATCTATTTGCGCCGCCGTGTAACGTAAGTTCGAGTGATGTATTGGAGCTTTTTCAGGACTCTGTGATAAGTTGTTCAGCGAAGCGCTGGATGATTTTACTGAAAAAACCTACAGTTCAAAAAATTCTGGGTTCTATGGAAAATTCGAAATATTAAGTAAGTAATTTTTTAACAAAAAATTAGATGTATTTGATCCTCTAAAATTTGTTTTTTATACTTTGTAATTTGACGGTATTATCATCAGATCCATCAAATTCTGTATTAATTTTTTTGCTTGTTTTTGCACCTAACTTTTTTAACGATTCAACTTGAGAAATTACGTTCCCTTTTCCCTTTGAGAGTTGGCTAAATGCCTGAGTATAAGAATCTTGTGCTTGCTCTAGCCGTTCTCCGACACGCTCCATATTTTGTACAAATCCATAAACCTTATCGTAAAGTTTTCCAGCGCGATTAGCTATTAGTTCGGCGTTTTGGTTGCGCCGATCAACTGCCCAGACGTTTGCAATTGTTTTAAGGGCCATCATCAATGTTGTTGGGGTTGCAATGGTAATATTTCTTTCTAGCGCATGTTCGGTTAACGCAGGATCTTCCCTCAGTGCTTCGGACAGTGCACCCTCAATTGGAACAAAAAGAATTACATAATCTACAGTTGAGTTTTCAGCTGTCTGGTAACCCTTTGCAGACAGTGAATTAATATGATTTTTAATTGAAGTCAGATGTCGTTTGCGTGAGGCTAGTGCGTCCACGTCGGTCGCAGCATTCACAGCCTCATTATAGGCTAAAAGAGAAACTTTGCTGTCAATAACTAAACTTTTACCTCCTGGAATTCGAACTACCACATCTGGCCGTAATCGCTCACCGTTTACTCCTATTCTATGGGCTTGTGTTTCGTATTCCTCTCCGTTTCGAAGGCCCGATCGTTCCAGTATATTTTCAAGAACCATTTCCCCCCAGGCGCCTTGTATTTGTGTATCACCTTTAAGTGCTTTTGTAAGAGATATTGCTTCTTGAGATATTGCCTCTGATCGTCTTGAAAGCTGCGAAATCTCTGTTTTCAAGCGCTCACGATCTTTTACTGTTTCCTCGTGAACCTGACGCAATTCTTTCTCAAAATGCCCCACATGTTCTTTGAGCGGCGTAAGCGTCGCCTCTAGTTTTTCAATATTTGCTTTAGAGAAGCTTTCTCCCTGTGCCTTTAGGGCATTTTCTGCCAATTCCTTGAATTGAATTTCCATTTCACGCCTAACTTTAGTGAGCATCTCTATTTTTTCGTTTGCTGCGCGATGTTCTGCTTCACTTTGGGCATGTATTTTGGTTATTGTATTTGAATGTTCGCGAAGCTGTGTATTTTGTTCTTCAATTTTTTCTCGAAGATCTGATAGCTCGCCTTTTAGCTGCACAATTTCCAGTTTTCGTTCTTCCGCTAATGCAGTAAATTTTGCCGCTTCTTCCTTTGTTACAGATAATTCAGAGAAGATTTTGTCACTATAAGTATTTAGCTTTTCGGAATGAGAGGGTTTTCCAAAACGCCTTAAAAATAAAAAAGCTATCACTCCAAAAACTGATAGAGATAAAAAGCCTAATAGGTTTTCAATTATCTGCTGCAACATGATGTCTCCGAATAATATTCATTGATTATTCTCATTCAAAAATCGCCTTCTGTGTATCATCACAATAGTTACCTGAATATTGAGCGAACAGGTTATTTTTTAGAAGTAGTCTAAGTCGGCCTCTATAAGAATTGAATTGAGTCGTTATTGTGCTAAATAACTATTACATCGTGAAGTGGTCGATAAGTATATTTATTTTCGTTTAATGGGTAACGCCAATTGTGGCTTATTAGGTACCTACGCCCTTCTTTGTTAATTAACTTTGTTATTCTGCGATAACGTGATTTCATTAATAGGACTTAGTGCATGAAGTATATTTTAACTGTATTGATATTCTTTTTTATTTCAGGTTGTGGATTTAAGCCCTCTATAGATGATCCAAAACTATCGGACATGCAATTAAACTTGGAGAGTTTTTTGGTTGGTGACCTGGTAGCTTATGGTCAGTTTCAGGATGTGCTAGGAAATGTAAGCCGGCGCTTTACCGTAAACATGTTAGGTGAATGGGATGGTAAGAACCTAAAGTTAACTGAAGACTTCCAATACGCTGATGGAACTACGGAACAGCGAATTTGGTATCTAAAGAAGACTGGTGAGCAGGCATGGAGCGGTACGGCAGACGGCGTTATCGGACAGGCTGAGGGTTTGGAAAGTGGCGATACTTTTTATTGGAATTATACAATCGATTTGCCGGTCCCAGACGGAACTATGCGTGTGACTTTTGATGATTACATGTGGCTCATATCTGAAGAAAGAATGCTAAATAAGGCTTACATGTCTAAATTTGGAATGCCGTTGGGAGAAGTAACAATTATGTTTGAAAAATTATAGTTCTTGTCTCCGCTCAAATTTATGGATCTATCTATAATTCGGCCTTAAGTTTTTCGTAGCCCTGCTTTACGAACTGTCCATAACTTTTGGCATCAATGTTAGCTCCACAAATAATTAATCCAATTTTTTTACCAACTAACTGCTTGCGTAAAGGCCAAATTGCTCCTGCAAGAACAGCACCAGCGGCCGGCTCTACTGCCAATTTACACTCCTCTTGCAATAGAGATAAGCCCGCACAAATTTGATCATCTGTTACAGTCACAAACTGATCAACAAATTTTTTGCAAACAGAGTAGCTAAAAGGAAGCGCCATTGGAGGTGCAAGACTATCCGCAACAGTATTGACTGACTCCAATGTCACTGGTTTATTGAGGACCATCGATTGCGACATGCTATTTGCCCCAAGCGGTTCCACACCATAGACTTTGCACTTACTGTTCTGTAGTTTTACGGCCGCCGCTACCCCTGAGATGAGTCCGCCACCACCAACAGCCACAACTACCGCATCCAACTCAGTATAGTCTTCAATTAGCTCTAAACCAACACCGGCAGCACCCAAGGTTGTATCAAGTCCATCAAATGGATGGATAAAGGTTCTTCGTTCTTCTCTCATGAGCTTATCTGCTTCTGCAAAAGTGGCTACACCACCTTCTTTCATAATTATTTCTGCTCCAAAAGTTTTGGCAAGAGAAATACGAAATGGGTTTGCAGATGTCTGCATAACGACTTTAGCTGATAAATTTTCTACTTTCGCTGCCCAAGCTGCGGCAATTGCATGGTTTCCAGCACTTGCTGCTGTGATGCCAAATTTTTTCTCCTTCTCAGGAATTTGTTTTGCGACTGAAAGGGCACCTCTGGCTTTAAATGTTCCAGAATACTGAAAGCACTCAAGTTTCAAGTAAATCTGACTTGCTTTAATCAGGTCAATTAGGAATGGAGATGTAAGTTTTACCGAGGGTGTGCGAACTATTGAGGAGGATAATTCTGTGTATCGCTCTTCTATAGAGCTGAGAGTGATGCTTTTTAAAACTTCGTCATCCAACTTGTTTTCCTCTCTTAAATAATTTTAGAAATGATGAAAAGAAAATATACTCGTTCCATAAATTACTTTGAAAACCTAAACCAGTTTAAGCCTAGAGCAGTATTACAGCACAGTCCATCACAGTTCATCGGTTCTGATAATATAAGCTATAAGCAAAATACCCGTTAGTACTCCAAAAAGTGCGGCGTATTTTAAAAACCATAAAACTGGATCTATGGAAAAAATACTTACAAAGCATAGGATAAGGTATAGAAAAGAAAAAAATAATGGTGCCTTTTTCCCCTTAAATTTTTCTTTTTTTCTTTTATCGTTTTTCATTTCAACAACTTTTTCAGATACACATGTTGGATATTTAACTTTTCTACCTCTATAGCAATACGAGAATATATGACGGCCTCTAACCAGCCGGCACTAAAGTCAATGATCTACATTGAGGAGTCAAAGTATACTATCATCCCAAAATAGATAATAAGACACAAGTATTAGTTATTCTTCCCCTGGTATTGGATAGTCACCGGCAGTTCTAGCTGCCTCTAATGCCTTATCAACATCCATTTCTGGGAGAAGCAATAATTCATCCCATGCCCCTGAAAGCATCATGGTCGCGTGTAACCCTGAAGCGGTTTCATAGGCATCAACCTCAACATCTGCAATAACATCGAAAGGGCCCTGTAGATATGTTACAATGCCCAGCTTTCCACCCACTTTCTCAACCATTTTTTTGACAGCTGAGACCCTAGTTGCATAGTTGCTGTTCATCATGCCCTGCATACCAGCTGCACTATACGCTCCAAGAAAAAACACCTTCATATACATCTCCAATTTTATAAACACATGGCATGGTGGAGCCCTAAAAATATTTTGTCAATCTACCTGGTTGCTGGACTTAGCTAATCAAACTAGATCGTTTCTTCTTCAAGAATTGCATCTAGGGTATCAATAATCATATTTATACCCTCCAATTCTATTGATAACGGAGGACGAATTTTTAGTACATTATCCATTGGACCTTCACTACCAATTAAAATGCGAAAATCGCGCATGCGATTTTTAACAAAAGTACAAAGCCGGGTATTTTCCTTCCCATTTTCATCAATAAGCTCGATACCGACGAAAAGACCCATACCGCGTACGTCTCCTATTGACTCATATTTTTTCTGAAGTTTTTTAAGCCCGGTTTTTAATTTCTCTCCCATCTTTCTTGCATTAGACTGTAGCGATTCATCTTCAACTATCTCAATCACTTCGTTGGCAATTGCACACGATAGAGTGGAACCTCCAAATGTGGAAAAGAACTCAATCCCATTATCAAAATTATTCGCAATTTCTTTGGTTGTTGCCACAACGCCGACCGGATGGCCGTTCCCAATCGGCTTGCCAAGAACAACAATGTCTGGGCAGACTTTTTGGTATTCAAAACCAAAGTAGTGATTTCCAAGGCGTCCCAAGCCCGTTTGAACTTCGTCTGCTATGCAAACTCCGCCACTCTCTCGTATTTGTCTGTAAACTTCCGCCAAATAACCCGGAGGGGTAATAATTTGCCCTCCAACTGAGGGAAAAGTTTCAGCAATGAAGCCGCACAAATTTTGATTTTTTGATTTAAGTTTTTCTATTGCTTGATTTATTTGACCCGCAAATTTTTTGCCTCGATTGGGATCCTCTTTTTTGTAAGCACCTCTGTAGTCGTCAGGTATTTCTACTAATTCAAGCCAGTCTGGCTGCCCTACGCCGCCAGGCTTATTAAATTTGTAGGCCGATATATCTATTGTACCAGTTGTATTTCCAAAATAACCATGATCCATGGTGATCATACCTTTCGCTTTGGTATGCTCGCGTGCTAAACGCAGGGCCAACTCATTAGCCTCCGAACCGGAATTAACAAAGTAACATACTTTGAAAGTTTCTGGTAATTTTGATAGAATGCTCTCTGCTAAATCCGATTGTTTTGGATGTAGATATCGTGTGTTTGAGTTGAGCTTTTTAAGCTGTTCTAACGCTGCATTTCGTATTCTAGGATGGGAATGCCCCACATGAGGAACATTATTATAGGCATCCAAATACGGTCTCCCCCATTCATCAAATAGGTGAGTTTTCCATCCCCTTAAAAACATAGCCGGTTCGTCATATGATAACCTCAAGTTACCTCCAAAACTTGCTTTGCGTTGAGCGAGTATGTCGGTTTTCTGTAGTGGTACGAATTCTACTTTCTCATTTGGTAAGTTCAAAATCGCAGCAGGGTTGGGGCATATAGCATTAAAGAAATCAAGGTCATCTGGATCTGCAACGCCTGGCCAATCATTTTCAAGCCCATTAGTTGTTAAAGCAATTTGAAAATGTAAGTGAGGAGACCAGCCACCATTTACACTGTCGTCTCCCAGAAAGCAAAATTGTTGCCCTTTTTTAATTTCCAGACCAATTTTATAGTACTCAGGAAAATTTGGTCTTAAGTGACCGTATAAACTGTAAAAAAATCCATTATCGTCGGTTACATGTTTCAGTATGATCATCCCACCATAGTCAAGTGAATTTTTACGATTTTCGATAGCTACAATTTCACCATTCAAGGGTGCAAGAATGGGTGTTCCTGCTGGTGCAAAAATATCAACACCCAGATGCACAGTGCGCCTATTACTCGCCTTGTATGGTCCAATACGAAACTCTGGGGCCGTGTAGATTAGTCTTGGTTCATTATAGTACCCAAGAAATATTTCACGTCCGTGCGTTGTGTCAGATCCAATTTCTTTTGCTTCTTCTTTTGATAATTTGAATGGATTTTCTGGAATGGCTGAGTTTTCTACCGCAAGAGAGACCAGCGGCGCACTCTGTAATGACATTCCAATTAAATGGGCAAAATTTCCCTGGTTTTTATTAATCCAAGACAGTATTTTTTTTTCATTGTCTACTATTTCTTTACCACAAGCTTTCCTGAGTCGACACTTTAGAAGTTCTTCATTTATTTTATAGTTTTCCAAAAATTCCCAGGCAGGCTTTTGGGATATAGTGACATAAGGATCATTTGGCTTTTCTATTGCTATCATTGTCGAATTAACAACGCTCACAGCTAAGCGCATCAAAAGTAAGTCCCACACTATATCAATTTCATTTGTTGTAAGCGGGCATGTTTTATTGAACCCTGATACCAAAGCTACTAACGATTTTTCAGGGTCAGGGGTGTCTAAAACAATATATGCACCTGCTATTGCGAGTTCACAAATACTTGGGGCAATACACATATCCCCAAAGTCGATTATACCAGACAGCGTTTTTTTTTCGTCATACTCGCCACAAACTAAAATGTTATAATCATTTGGATCGTTTTGAATCACTTGCCGATTGAATGACTTGAGTTGAGGTAAACATTTACTGAAATTTATCGAAATTTTTTTTATTGTTTCGTAGCGATTATTATTCCCTATGCAATTCAGGTGCTCGTCTATCCATCCCGCTTGTAGGAGGTTCCATTTAAAACTTCTGTCCAATTTATCATTATCATAGCTACTCAGAGCAGTGGTGGTTGCCCCAAGGGCCTCACCAATTTCTTCAATTAAATTTAATGGCTTTGAGCGTAACTTCGCCAGACATTTTCCAGGAATATATTCTAGCACCCAAATAAATCGGATTTTCCCCAAGTTATCAGTAACTTCGATACAGCTCTGTCCCTTTTGGCTCAAAAGGACTTTTGGGGTGCTTGATAACTTAGCAACTCCTTCGACGTGCTGCATCGCCGCAATCTGTGCCTCGACTAGCCACTTCGGACAATTCTCACGCATTATTTTTAAAATTAAGGGTTTGTGAGATGAGCTAATCGCTAAAAAATTTAAATCGTATTCGCCGTTTAATTCACTTAACTTTGCGTTCACACCCCATTGTTGGTGTAAAATCTCGGCCCAGTATTCAGTACTATTATTAATTTTTTTTTGAGTTGCCATTACTGCGCTTTCTCACAATCATATTTAAATAATGCATTTTTGTTTGGCCATTAGTAGTGAAACTTTTACAAATTTTATTGATCCCAATGAAATTTAACAGTCAAAATAAAAATTGTTTTTAAACTTTAATCAAGCCCGAAGAAATAACTTAATAAAACAGCAAAGTTCGGAAAGGTACAAACTTCCGCTACCTCTTCAAGAGACAACCATTTCTAGGTGAAATAATAAAGTCTTACTGTCGGGAATTTTCACTATGAGGCTTTTTGCCCGTATTGTAGGTTGGCTTACTCAGTTTCCCGATCTGCGTCACTTATGGGGCGCTTTAAATTAATAAGGTTCCATCGGATTACAAGAGCAGACAGAGCTAAAAGTAAAATTGCGCCACTTTCATATAGAAGGTCTATTGTATTTATACCTTTACCCTGCAGGATTATTAATCTGCAAAGCGCAGTGATAGCTATAAAGATGGGAACCGTTATGGGGATTTTACGAAATTTGTAAAAGGCAGCGACCATTCCTAGCACCTCTGCGTAAATAAATAGTAAAAGCAAATCGGTTAATTTGACAGCGCGGATGGATACCACGGTTATTATTTCAACAATTACCGCGTAAGTGGTTAAAAATGCTATAATAACCAGGAGCGTTTTCTCCATGAGGGTTATTATTTTGTACCAATCGAATATTACTTTTTCTTTATCTTTCATTTACCAGAAATAGTACTAACTGCTCAAATGTCTAAAGTATTTATTCGTAATGTTTTAAATTTTGAAAATATATTTAAATATTAGCTAATTTGGTTGACGCGTTAGACCCGCGTGAAAGGGACTTTATAAATCAAATCTTAACTTTTACTATTGGTTTTTCCTGTTAAACAAGTAGACACAGATACGGTATTCAGATTGATGGCGAAAAAATTTAAAATTACTCTAGCCCAACTTAACCCCACGGTCGGAGACCTTGATGGGAATTACGAAGCCGCTGTTAAAGCTTGGAAAAAAGCAAAAGAGGCAGGCAGTGATCTTGTGGCATTCACAGAATTATTCATCACTGGTTACAACACTCAAGACCTAATAAAGAAGCCTTCGTTTTGCAAAGTGGCACAAGGAAAAATTAAGCAACTGGCTAAAACTTGTGCGAAAGGACCTGCGATAGCAATTGGCGGTCCGGCCTACATCGAAAAAAAGCTCTACAATGCTTATTACATATTAATCGATGGGAACGTTGCCAATGTTATTATGAAACATCATTTACCAAATCAAAATGTTTTTGATGAAAAGAGAATTTTTGATGAGGGAGAAATTTCAGGACCTTATCAGGTTGGTCCAATTAGAATTGGAAGTCCAATCTGCGAAGATGCTTGGCATGCTGATGTAACAGAAACATTAGCAGAAACAGGCGCACAACTCCTACTTGTGCCAAATGGGTCTCCGTACTTTAATGGCAAAAATGATGTCCGAATAAACAAAATGGTCTCTAGAGTGGTGGAAACAAACCTACCTTTAATTTACTTAAATATGGTTGGCGCACAAGACGACCAAGTTTTTGACGGGGG
>Ga0222719_10005702_pt1 | contig 10696 bp, 8 predicted proteins | sample C33_34DmetaG_FD_165039 | JGI IMG/M metagenome (GOLD analysis project Ga0222719, IMG submission 165039) | Estuarine water microbial communities from San Francisco Bay, California, United States - C33_34D | ecosystem: Environmental > Aquatic > Marine > Unclassified | place: USA: California...
GCCTTTGCGGCATTGGCCAAGGGAAATGTGGATGTTCCCATGCCGATGCACATTGGAATTGAGGAAACATCGACGGCCGGACCAGGCGATTGTCACATCAAAGGAGGATATGGTACGTGAAGACGGAGCTTTCTTTGTAGGCAATGCCAAAGACACATCTACAGATTTTTTCAGGCGTTCCGTATTGAGCACCTTGCTCATTTCCTTCCCTTTTTCATTCACTTTTCTCGTTTTCAGTCTTGGGAGCAAAGACCTTTACTGTCAAGCTTGCCTGTGTTTCGTTCTATAAGAACTTGGACAAGGGCTTACCACCTGGATCGGGTGTTTTTGTCGTTGTCGATGCCGTGACCGGTGCTCCGTTGGCTGTGATGCAGGAAAACCGTTATATGACAGATTTGCGAACGGGTGCGGCTGGTGCAGTGAGTTTAAAATACACTACCAAAGAAACGGACGATTTGACCATTGGTTTTATTGGTTGTGGAGCTATTGCCCGAAATATGGCACGGGCGGCCAAGGCTGTTCGCCCAAACTTCAAGGGTGTTGCCTATGGACTGGCCGGTGCGGAACAATTCTGCGACGACATGTCAGCCGAACTCGGATTGGAATTCACTGTGGCGGATTCGTCGGAATCCTTGTGCAAGCAATCCAACGCCATCTTTACGCAGACTACTGGCAGTAACACAGTCTTGGAGTGGGGCTGGCTTCAACCAGGTACCACTATTATTGCCAGCGGAAGTGACCAGCCGACAAAGCAAGAAATCCCCAACGATGTGTTGAAGGCATCCAAATATATCAGTGATCTGACAAAGCAGACATCCAAGGTGGGCGAACTTCGTGGCCCCTTACAAGCCGGTGTCATGACGGAGGCCGATGTCTATGCCGAACTAGGTGAAGTCGTGAACGGAACCAAGCCAGGCCGAGAAGGGGATGAATTGATTGTGGTCGACTTGACTGGTACTGGTGCACAGGATGCCGCAATCGGACAAGTTGCGTGGGAAAAACTCAGCTCATTGTAGTTGACATTCCATACAGCGACCACCTATCTCATTCTCTGCCTAATTGTAAGGGGCGTGTACCTCTCGGAAGCACAGGTGAACGCGAGCCGAGGGAGGAAGGTATCCGTGCTTTCTCTGTGCACCTACTAGCTACAGATCTGACTAAATACGAGTAATAGCTTCTTTCAGCTAGACTTTGAGCCCTATCTCTTATCATAGTTTTTTTCTGGGACAAGTGTAACTTGACGGGAGATTTTCACGACTAGCAAGTGACCTCATTTTGATATGCCTAAGCATTTGGGTGCCAGTCATCTAAGCGGTAACCGTAAACCGTAAGCACTTACGCAGAGGCTTCTCGCGCTGGCTATTTCTACTCGATCCAGAGATTCACCTCCTTTCGCCGACTCGCAAACTAACGAGACCGCGTGTGAACTAACTTGGGGCCATGTTCTAAGTTCCCCAACAGTACCTTTTACTAGATCTTAATGCCCTATCGCATATTTATTCAGATCTATGTTGTACTGTCAATCCAGTTTTGTAAAGTTTATGTCATCGGCAAAGAAATAAGCCACCAAGATTGGATCGATGACTGTCGTAGCAAAATAATCATTAAGGTCCAGATTAATTTTGATTGTATAATTTCTAAAAAGGGATAATTTAGTAGTTTTCGACATGAAATTTCAAAATATCTTAAAATAACAATGGATTTTCCATTAGGGTACGGAAATTTGGCGCGAAGATTTTTTATTTCCGAAATCGAGCCGGCCCGGCCTCATCCTTTTCTTTTCGACGAACGTCATTTTCAATTGCGACGTGCGGCATTCACGATCATGGGGGCTGGGTATCTAGTCGTCGTTTTGAAATAGACGGACGTGTCTACAACGTAACTCGCGATTAATAAGCCTCTCATCGCATTGCATCGGGGCGTTATACGCGAGGGCGCCTGCATTGCCTCATCGCCGTGTTTGTTCTGAAGATCAGAATCAAGAACATCACCGGCTTTGTTGGCGTCGTCGCCTCGATTTCGGAGCTTCAACGTAGCACAATCACAACATCACGAAGAAGTTCTACGACAGTCAACCTCTTTTGACAGACTACATCGGAGTTCCCTGAGAAAAATATAAAGAAACAAGGAAAGCTTTGAACTCCTGTTTCGACAAACGGAGGTCCTTGTAACAGTTCTCGCTGAGAAAGGACCTATCCTGGACTTTGCCCGTACTTCACGAATCAAGTCGTCTTCCGCCCGCCAATACGACTTTCGCGATTTTAAACCCACACGAGATCATATACACTGACTCTACCGTCTGATTCATAATCGAAACCTACGCTTTCTCATTTGTACACTTTCACCATGCGTCCTAACGTCATGTTTGCGACGACCCCGACATCCAGCACCGCTGCTAGCGGCAATGCTGGAGTCGCCTCCGGTGCTTCCTCTCTTCATGGAGGGGCAATTGTTGCAGCCTCCGGTGGAACACCAGTGCCAGCCCCGTCACAACCGGCCATTGCCAGGAGATCAAGTCTTCGACCGAGCAGGATTACCGGACGAAGCCGCATGTCTCCGAGCACAGTCGCAAGTCGATCAAAATCACCCGTGTTACATTCAAGCTCTACGGAGAAGCAAAATAAAGTTGCCGAGGAGGAGCCTTTGTCTTCTACACCACCGAATCAAGAGCAAGGCCCACGTCCAGAGCCAAGACGACTTAAAACCATTTCGCATGCTCGACAGTCTGAGATCTTTTGTATGGTTTACAATCGTGCATGGGAAGACTTGCTCCGCCGCTTATCGTCGACTTCTAGCCGGACAACCTCTCGCGCCGCGACCACTGGACCGAGTGCACCGGCAAGCGCCAACACTACCTCGACTGGGGCCAGTTCATCGAGTAGTATCAGTAGCAATGGCAATGATTTGGATCTTTTGCAAGATGAGAGCACGGGGAACACTCTGTTGCATGAGGCATGCCGTCTGGATCCACCGGAAGACGTGATTCGGGCCCTGCAGGCGACCTGTCGAGTTAAGAATCATCAAGGGGCGACGCCGTTACATATTGCCGCAAGCCATAGATGCTCGGCGCATGCACTTCGTGTGTTGCTGGACTGTGCTTCTCAGACGTCACCGGATGACATCGTCCAGGAGGAGGAAGACGACATTGATGACGAGATAACGACCGATTTGCTCGGCTCTCATGGGCGTACGCGGCGCCGTCTACATGGAGGGATCGTAAAGAATACTTCTCCGACTGCAGATCTGTCCAATATGGGTCGTGCACCAATTCACTATGCTTGCATGTCATTTCGTGGTTTGGATATGGATGCCTTTCTCCTGCTCCTCGACGAAACTCTGGACCATGGAAACGTTATTCTTCCCAAGCAAGATAAGATGATCAGCCTCGAGAATGACTTTATCCTGGAGCTGGATGAAGAGCTCGATTTGGATGATGCCATTGCCGACAATAACAGCGAATATTTCCAACAGTCGCATGCGGACGACACATTAAAAGGTATCGACGACGACGAAGATGACGATGCCGAAGAAGATAACGTCGTCGTTAATGTCATGAGCATGAAAGATGCTCTTGGAATGACGCCTCTGACATTATTGTTTCGTCGATACCGCCAACGTGTTCGCGCGGTAATCAGTACGATAGATCGGCTCCGTCGCGACAGGGAAGAAGCCCCGAATCAAGCAGCGCTCGTGTCTGCTATGACAGTCCACGCGGAGTTGGGGGAGCTCTGGGAAAAGGCCAGGCGTATTGTTGCAAGACTCACGGAGCAACGGTTGAATCGTGAAGGCACAAGGCTGGAGGAGCAGACGGGACGCGCCACCCGTTCTCCGGGGGAAGCTGCCGTTCACCATGAGGCAGCGGCCTTTGCTGCGGAGAAACATAGTGGAAATGCCCCTTCGGAAAGCGATGTTCTACCTGTCTATGTCGAAGAGTCGGACCGGGACAGCAGTCTAAGTCCAACGACCGTAGGTGGTGCAAGCAACAAAGGCGACAGTCACAAGAGCTGCCGCAAGTTCCGGATCGTCCACGCTTCAGTAGGGCTAATTGGATACGGCTGCCCGCCTGAAATGATCAGATTGGCCATCTCTCTCTATCCTCATCAAGTGAAGGAAATGGACGAAGATGGCAATTTGCCTCTTCACATAGCCGTCAAGGCATCTTCGTACCTTGCCACCAACGCTGACATTTCTCCTTCCAGCATGGCTGCAGCTGCCGCGGCAGCTGCAGACACCGCATCTGTCTCGGACGACCGCAGTGTCTTGTCGGATGCAATGAGTTTCTTCTCTACGGCCACCATTTCCCAGACGAGCAATCCCTTTGACAAAGTGATCAAGATCTTGCTGCAGCATTACCCGGAAGGTGCCCGTACGCCCCAGGGTCAGACTGGTGAGTTGCCTTTGATCATGGCAATCGAAGCCAATTGTCGAACGTGGGACGATGGAATCCGTACGTTGTTGAATGCTTTCCCACCGGCTCTTCACAACAAGAAGGTAATTGAACCAGAGATCTTTCCATGTGTTTTGGCACGCATTACCAGTGGAAGTCCGGACCCGGAGGTTGGAATAAGTCGCAGCATTCGTCTCGCCACAACCGACAACGCAGCCATTGCTGCTGCTCGTTCGGATGATTCCGTTGGACAAGAGGACAACTCGGGACGCACCTCCAACTTTGTCCCGCCTACCCGAAGCGTGCCCCCTCCATCTACTTCTAACCGCCCCTTTAGCCGTCGAAACAAGAAGTATCGTCACGATGCTTGTGCTCGAACAACCTTGTTCGAGTTGCTGCGAACGAAACCGGATTGGTTGACCCCCGAAGGACGGGATCTGGATAGTCCAGCACGCAATCAAGTTCACAAACTTGCACCAAGTACTGTTTCGAAACGAAACTTCGTACCCATTCGACGCACGAGCAGCAACAGGGAGCCAGATACCAACGAAAAGAAGCCAAGTGCCCCTGTCTCACCTGTTCTCCGTGGCCGTCCACTCCCGCCGCAATGGCGGCGCTAGAGAGAAAGACACGCGGTATGGTGTGACTCTCTCAAGATAAAGCACAAGTTGCATGTTTCATTCTATGATATTACAAGATACTACCAACACGCATAAAAGAACAATACCAAACGAAAAGAAATATACCCTGGGATTAAGAATAAACTTTAAAGATGATTACATAATAATAATAATAATAATAATAATGATGATGAGTTTCGATTGCAGTGGTATATGGTAGAGCTTGTTCGACGATGCCCGACGGAACGTAGATTGTATGCAGTAGAAAGAGTGAGATCCCACATTATCGTCATCGCAGTCGTTGTTGTCGTTGTCTACCACCCGGTCAAATCGGCATCATCGGCATTGTGCATAAAGAGAGCTGCCGGCAAAAGGTGGAAATGTCGCAATACTTGCGATGCGATAATCCATGCCAGCCACCCCGTCATGACGACTGTCGCCGAATATTGCGATCGTTTCACCCATTTCGATGCCATCATTTGAATTTCTTCTGTCGTGGCTTCGACGGCCGCTTCTTCTTGAAAATCTAAAAACAAGAAAAAGAAGAAAAAAGTAGAAAAACGATCGTGAGATACGTCCCAACAAGTCAAATACTCAAAAGTCTCCGCGTCCGAGACAGTAACCTTGACGTTCTTTTTACGTACAATCGTCGGGATTTAAAAAGGGTGGATTGCTATCTTCGTGCTGCGCATCGGCGTGTTGATCCGAACTGAGGCCTCCGTCTTTCAGAATTTGTCGCCAATACAGTGTGTGTACTATCCACAACCATGGCAACCCAAAGCATCCCGCAGTAAACATGCGTTTGGATAAAATATCTGTTCTCATGATACTAAAGTCTTGCTTTTATGATTCTTGAGGAAGATGGAGTTGTACGTGTTGTCAAAGATGGTCCTTCACTTGCAAGAATGTTGCTCATTGCTGCTCTTGCTGTTGGGTTGTTCTTGACGTCGCCGTGGGCATTTTTTCAGCGGCTACTTCGCCAACGAGGCGCTGCACGCGTGCACGAGCTCGAGGTCTTTTTTATCACTACATAAAGTGATGAAGAATGGGCGAGTGTGCTACGAAATCTGAACGACCACCCGAACTGCAACTACAAGACAGGCGCAACGGGACGGGACAAATATTCAAACGAAGTATTACGATGAGTTTGATTATGTAACGAGCAATCTCCCTCTATCACACCGGTCGACTCATCGCGCCAAGAGCCTTACGAATGTAACAAGGGTGATTGTTCGCAGTAAACATAGAATTCCTTTCCCCAAACAGATTCGGATTTTTTCGAGCGACAGCGACCATCCAATTAAGCGTGACACCACTCGTCCCGTTTGTTAATAAACAAGAACCAGTGATGGACACATCATACGAGGCGCTACAACTTGAAAGATCGAAATACTGATGTGGTTTACTGCTTCTTCTTGGTGGTGGTCTTTTTCTTGGTGGCAGTCTTCTTCTTGGCGGCGGTCTTTTTCTTGGCCGCGGGCTTCTTGGCGGCCGACTTCTTGGTGGCAGTCTTCTTCTTGGGAGCAGTAGCCTAGCAGACAAATCAGAGGAGAAGAGTTAAGCAAGGGGACAAAAAAGATCTAGGCGTGAGACACGATTCAATTGATCACTCGGAATCGACTTCGAGGCAAAACAAGATTCTTACCTTTTTCGTGGCCGTCTGTTCGTCGGTACCGAGGTCAAAAGGCAAAAGTTAGAGGAACACAATAAAAAACAGCAGGATCAACAAATCAATCGATACATTAGCCCTGTTTGCTTACCTTCTTCTTTGGGGCAGCCTTCTTGGCGGGCTTGGCCTTCTTGACGGCCTTCTTCTTCTTGGCTTCCGCCGATACCTTGTACGAGTTCTTGACTTGAACGAGGGTTCCGGACTCAACGCCCTTCTTGAGAGCAGCCTTCATGACATGCTTCTTCACCGTGGTCTGCGGAATAAAACCAACAACAACAAACAAGCTTAGTATATGGATGATCATGTGTAACAAGTTGAAGAGTCAAAACAGGACGGGTTCACGAGAAATACAGGGTCACATCTTTTTCCTACAAGACACGTAGGAATTCGCGTACAAAAAAGTCACCAAGCAAACGGAGGACACAGCGCAACAACCAGAGACGATTCGGCAACCACCAGACACACAAGCCTTCCTTGGTGTCATTGTTAGAAAATGAAAGAGGTTTGAAGGCAAGAGGCCAGTCGGTTCTCGAGAAAACCAAGCTCACATCTTCCTCCTACAAAACTGCCGTAGGAAAAGACGTACAAGCAATATCGGGATGAAGAACCTCTGATTTGGGCCACGGGAATACGAGATACAACAATAAAAAAGGTATCATCGTGTTCCCATGGGTCTTTTTGATAAGATTAGACCCTTGGTTGGTCTCTGAACTCGATTTGAAAGTCAAGATCCACCTCATCTCTGAAACGCAACTCGTGTCAAAAGGTCGAAAAACTCGCTGTTTTGCAGCATCCTTCGAACCGACAAATCCTTAAAATGCACCTCAATACTCGATTCCAGCGCAACAAATCGTACATACCTTCTTCTCAGACTCGAGCCACTTGTTGATGGCCTGGGTGGAGGATCCGGTACGGTCCTTGAGGGCCATGATGGCCTCTTTGATAAGAGCAATGGTAGCCATGATTTCGGTTCAGAAAAACGATGATTGATGAAAAACTGGTTTATGCGAACGTTGGCAGGCGGTGGTGCATTTGAAGTGACCTGCCTCCTTCCGTAGAAACTGTACCAAGAGCTACGAATACACAAGCAAGCTCGCCAACCTTAGGAAAAAGTCTTAAATATTGGACCGAACGTGAGTACCGGTCTATGTTTCGGCCCAGTCCGTCCTTTGTCCGTCGTTTACAAGGAACGCCAACATCATCGTTTTCTCACCCACAACATCACATCCTCGTAATTCGTTTTGGCCAACAGGGTAGACTCTCTCTTATATTCATCAACCTACTTTGCGCCAGATTTGTTAGCCATCACCTGAAAGCAAGCGATCAAGGGTCCCATGTCTGGTAGAGAAAAGCGTTATCTCGCTGAGAAAGAGGGAGAACCTATCCACCAACCTCTTCTGCTACGTCATCGGCATTTTTCGACAACCGTTCGTCTCGTAATCGTCATCACCATGTCCTTGACACTATCTTTAGCTTTTACACGGTCCCAGACTTTTTTGTTTGTTCGGGGTCTTTCGTTTTCTCCAGAAAGGTCGTTGCACCATGGGCAAAGCCGCTTCTTATCGACGCTGGTAAATGCTCCTCCATCTCAAAGATTCTCCAACGAGAACAATTCCATTCCATTTCCTGTAATTGGTCTTGCACGGCCGCGAAGGAGCTATCCACCTCTTAGCGCCGTAATGTGTAATAAGTTTCCCAGACGCACGATTCATCATGGTTTGTTCATGTCTACCGTTGACGAAGACGAAGTTGAGGAGGCCACAAAGTCGATTGAAAGTACATGGAATGTTTCGGGTTTGAAAAAGGAGGTGCAACGACTTGTGTTGCGGTGTCATAAGAAAACAGGGAAGGCCTCTCAAAAAGTGAATCAAGCGCGGGAAGAAATCGAGCGGCTCACATCCGATGACGAAAGTGTCACCATGGAAGAATTGGAAAATTGTCCTGATATCAAAGCGTTGGAAATGGAACAAAAAGAACTACAAGATCGCTTACGAGACTTGAACAAACTTGAAGAATTACTGCAAGGGATCAAAAAGAAAGGAGATGTTGTATTACCGGAAGAAATCGCTTCACTAGCGCTGAATCTTGGTGTGGACGACAAGCCACCCCCGCGACAGCCTCGTGGACCGGGAAAGAAGAAAGGTCCCAGAGAAAAGACGTCTTCCCGTCTCCCATACCGCCGCTATTACTCGTACAAGAATATCGAGATCCGAGTTGGAAAGAAGGCGGAAGACAATGACGAGCTCACTTTGTCGCCAAAGCATCGAGAAGGTGCTGATTGGTGGATGCAGTAAGTATCTTTGCTAGTGCCGCAGTTCCCGTCAGAAAACACATTCTAAGTCCTGTTTTTCCTTGTGTCAAAAAGTGCCTCGGGATGCCCCGGCAGTCACGTTGTTATCCGATGCCAAGATCAGCAATTACCTGAAGAAGTGGTTGCTGATGCCGCGGCATTGGCAGCTCGGCAGTCCAAATGCCAGGGGAGTGTGATAAAAGTGTCGTTGACTAGGTGCCGCGATATCAAGAAGCCGCCTGGTGCAAAAGCGGGTCTCGTACAACTCACTGGAAAGGTTAGAACAGTTACTGTCAATATGAAGGCAGCAGAGGAGCGGTTAGCTCGCCTAGACTCGACAGTTTTGATCAACTAAACATGTTACGAGTGAGCGAGACTCTACGTCTACGGTACAAGCAATATTGGTCATTGAATCAGTTTTGCTTCTTCAATTCCGCCTGTTTCCTCTCCTCTTTCAGTCGGGCGTCTCGCTCGTCTATGAAGTCGAGTTCCCAGAAGTCAACCGGGGTCTCGGACGGTGAGTGTCTTGCGCGATGTCGGCTGTACTGGACGGCTCCTTGACCTTGACTGTACGCCACATCATGCCCAGTGGCCTTTAATGCAGCGTAGAATTTTCGGCAATTGAGGCAGTCATGGCATGGAAGACCTTGTCTTTTCTCCTTGCAACGAACGGTTTCTTTGTACCGGTACTCGGGTTGGCTACTTTGGTGACTACGCCCGTCAATGCCACTGTCATCATCCCACAGTGTCCCTTTGCCCTCATCCTTGGCAGACTTTTGACGATGCGTAGATGTTTGCCATGCAGCGACGGGTTGGTCGGGCTTCTTTCCTGTAGGGGGCCTTGGCTCGCTGCTAGTCGGAAGTGTCGCCATATTATTGCCCGGGGTCTGTTCCAGCTCGTTTATAAACTGGCGCGCAGGTCGATTCGTTTGCCATGCATTAGCGTCTAAGCCTCGATTTGTGGAATTCTTGAGCGGCTGATGTTCTTTCTCCGGCACAGTTTCGCCGGTGGCCCTTTTTGGAGCCCAGAAAGTCGGGCGCCCAATGGAGTTGGGATCGTTTGCAAAAGGAACAGGGGCACTCACCCTGCGTTCGTCGGCAACTGCATTTGTTGCTGACGCATTCTGTTCTCGTTGCACATTACGATCCACTGTTACCCGTCTCGTCTTGTTTTCGTTTGCTGCTGGTGTCTTTGTCACCAAAACTCCAGGTTTCGAGTCTGCGAGTAAAGAGTTCTCGCGCGAGTCGCCATGACCAGGTTGGAGGGATTTCTCAACTGACCTGATATGCTTCTGGTCCTCATCATCACCCATGTATGGTAGAACCTTGGGGACAGCAGTTGTGCTTTCCGACAAGCGACCATTGGTTGCGTAAGTGTCCAACGACGGCCTCGACTTTCCTGCAGACCGTCTCGGAGACATATCCGGATCTTCATCCATGCCACACATTTCTCCTTCCCCAATTTGCGGGCTGGGTAGAGGAAGCTGTGAGATAAACGGCTCTTCGTCTCGAGCAAACATGATAACAGGCGGTTTTGAAGAAGGAGAACAGTCATCGTTCGGTTCCTCCGCCGCCCCGTCATCTTGTGAGGTGCTTGCTTGGGGCTCAGGCTGCTTTCCCGATTGCCGAGGGATTTTTGTGGGACCTTCGTCTGACAACTCCTGGAGGACAGAAGCAGGAGAGGGTGCAGTACTTGTAGCTTCACGAATTTCATCTTCAATCTTTTTAAA
>Ga0222719_10005703_pt1 | contig 10696 bp, 14 predicted proteins | sample C33_34DmetaG_FD_165039 | JGI IMG/M metagenome (GOLD analysis project Ga0222719, IMG submission 165039) | Estuarine water microbial communities from San Francisco Bay, California, United States - C33_34D | ecosystem: Environmental > Aquatic > Marine > Unclassified | place: USA: California...
AGAAATTCAGAAAAAATTTTACTCCATAATAAAAATGAAAAGAGACTTGGAACTAAAAATCCAACAGGACGGTGAATACACCTGTGTTTGTGAAAAGAAGGATATAATAGAGGATCCCAATAAAGAACCAGAGAAAGAAAAAAAGGTAAGTATATATGATCTTATTTTTTCTGTCTCAATTCCATTTATTTTGCTATCTGCAGTAATTATTACAGTTGTGTATGTGGAAAAGAGAGAACTTCCATTCCTGATTACCATGTGTATTCTTTGGTCCTTGTGGTTGATTCTATCAGGTGTCTATAAAATAGCATTTGGAGGAAACCTGCTGAAAATTTTAAAGCCAAAAATAATATCTAGAGCTGCTCTAGCAGGAGCTGTTGGTGTTACAACTCACTATATTATGAATCCAAATAACACTAGCATGGTAATCATGGCAATCATGTGGCCTTTATGGGTTCTTATTTTGGGGTTGACTATTTACTATTGTGGAGAAGATCAGTCCCTTAGCGATTCTATAGATAGAGCAATCTCAGGAATCGGTAGTTTCTAAAAACAAATGAAATTTTAATTAATAAGATGGAGAAAAATGTCTGTCTTAATTAAAATTTCAGATTTGAGTAAGCGGGAAAGTGAAAAGATAGATAAGGAGTTGACTATTAAACCTAAAGTCTCTCCCTATCAAAAATTTGGAAGTTTCCAGGGACAGGAACCTCCAGTAAAAATGTATTGGACCACACCTGGTGTGACAAGAATTCCCTATTTTTTCTCCAAATGTTTTTTCGGTAAGGATCTCAATTCGGAGAATACCTATCCTAATATTTATGATAATCCCAACGGAAAGTTTTCTGGTAAGTTACTGGACCGGCAAAAGGAGCCCTTCAAGAAGGCCTTAGAGTACTTGAAGGGTCAACGAACAGTGACAATTGCTCTCTATCCAGGATTTGGTAAAACCTTCATGGGTGTCATGTTGGCTTGGTACATGAACAAAAAATGCTGTGTTCTAGTTCACAGGGAGAATATTGGCCTTCAATGGGTAAAAACATTTAAGAGATACTTCCAGGGTCTGGATGAGGAAATCTGGTTTGTTAATGATAAGCCTCCAGAAAAATGTAGGATCATGGTCAGTATGGATGGAAGAACTGATAAAATTCCGGATAACTGGAAAGAGGATGTGGGTCTCCTGATTATTGATGAGGCCCACTGTTTTTGTAGTAAGGGAAAGGTAAAACCGATGCTCTCCTTTCAACCAAAATATGTCATCGCAGAAACAGCCACTCCTGAAAAGGACAATGGAATGGAAAGAATGATACAAATGATTTGTGGTAAACATTACATTCAAAAGATTAGTGAAAAACCATACTACTTTTTCGTGGTTCATACCGGTCTGGAATACGAAATAGAGGGAGGAGGAAATGTATATCAGGACCTAGTGGAAGCACAGGTGGGGTCAGAGGAGAGGAACGAAATGATTCTTCAAATCCTCCAGGAAAACCCTGAGAGAAAAGCTATTGTGGCTTCCAGTAGAGTGGGTCACTGCAAGAAGATAGCAGAGGGTCTGGTGGAGAGAGGTCTGGAATCTTCACAGCTTCACTCCACTATTAAAAATTACCAACCAAAAAATATACTCATCGGAACAGGAAGTAAAATGGGTGTTGGATTTGATGAGGCAAATTTCTGTGATGATTTTGACGGACGTCCTTCTGATCTCCTAATAATGACCTACACTTTTGCCTCCTGGGCTCCGTTTGAACAGGTACGAGGTCGAGGGATGAGAACAGATAATCCCCATGTGGTAGTGTTTCATGACTCCCATCCCATCACCCGAAAACATCTGACAAAAATGCGCAGGTGGACTCGAGAAACCAACGGGATAATTAAAGAGATCTATCCTGATAAAATGGAAGGATGGAATCTCGAGAGTTGGAAGTAATTCATTTTCGATTAAAAAAATGAATTAAAAAAAATAGGTTATTGTAACAAAATGAGAGGTTACTTAGAAATTACCTTTGGACCTATGTTCAGCGGGAAAACAACAAAATTAATGGATAAAATTCACAAGTACTTGGACATTCATAGATGCAAGGGGGTAGAAAAGAGAGGACTGATCATTAATTCGAGTAAGGACAAGCGTGAAGATATTCAAAATTGTGAAGGTCTCTCCACCCATTCCACATCCAAAAAAGAAATAAGTTCCTCTATTACATGTCTCAGAGTAAGGGCTCTAAAGGAGTTGGACTCAGAAATTTTAGAAAATTGTGATTATATAGCTATAGATGAGGCTCAATTCTTCGATGATCTAGTAGAATTCGTTCAAATGTGGTTAGATATGGGAAAACATGTTCACTGTTCTGGTCTGATAGCCGATTATAAGAGAAAAATCTTCGGAGACATGATTTATCTCCTTCCATTTGCAGATGATGTAGAACAATTAAAAGCATACTGCATAGAATGTCAGGCACATCTGATGAACGCCCCTTTTACTAAATTAAGAAAACCCACTGGTTCTGACGATGTGGTTTTTGTCTCTGGAAGCGAACATTATATTCCTGTTTGCGGAGCTCATTATTAAAATAATAATAATAAAAATGTTACGTCATATTTTTATTATTACCTTTCTACTTCTGCTATTAATTTTCCTCACCATGTGGAAAAATATTATCATTTATCAGGACAAAACACAATTTAAATTACATGCCCTATATGAGGACATGATACAAACAGGGGACATTTTCCTTGTAAAATATAAACGAAAATCTCAAATTTTTGGAGATGCCTTAATGAAAATTGACTTTATTCATCCGGTGCTGGCAATTAAAGGGGATGATGATGTCTATATGGTAGAATGGAATGACCGTTTTGGAGTGTATGGAGGTACACAAAAAATTCCATTCCGGATATGGTCTAGAATGAACAAAAATTCTACTATTCTTTGGAACAGACTAGAGAATCCTCTTGAAAATGTTGATTTTAGAAAAAATTTAGGAGCTGCTATCGAGAATTCCATCCAGAAGGCAAAAAAACAATTTGGAGGTTTGAAGATAGGTTTCTCACCATACTGGATTAGATTCTTATTTCCTAATTGGGAATACGATTCCAGTTGGAGTAATAATATCACATGTTTAGAAGTGGTTGTCAATATCATGAGGGACTCAGGATTAATTACTGGGAATGAGACTCTTCACTCACACCAGCCCTCTCATTTTATCGGAATGAGAGGGTTCGATTTGGCTCCAGGAGTTAAATATTCAGAGAGTAGGATGGTAAAAATGCCTAGTTTACTATTAAGCAAATAAGGATCTTAATAGAAAAATATATTAAAATGGTGGCTATTAAGAAAGTAACAGATCCTCTTGTAATCAAATCAAAAATAATTAATGATCCTAGAGATTTCCTAATTCTAAGTAGTGTAATAACAACAGGTCTTCTTTTTTTTGTAATAATAATTGCAGTTGCGGTCAAGTTGGCAACCAGTTCTCTTTTTAGTGGTTCCACTAGTTCCTCATCAGATAATAATGAAACATTAGAAGATATGGAATTGGATCTGGAGGATATAGAAATGGAAAAGGAGAAAGAAAAGGAGGAAGTGAAGAATGAAGGGGACAAATAATTTGGTTTAAACTCCAACCATACTAAAATGGATGACCTCACTAGTTTTATCCTGGAACTAAAAAGAGATGGTAACACTTTGATAACTCATTTCCAAAATGGAAAAATGTTGGTACAGTCCTTAGAGGAGCTGAATGAAATTATTGGAATGAGAAAAATAAAGGGTCAGATTGTGAAACAGATTAAGACCTTTATCAGCAATAAGGTCAAAGGAATCTACAATGAGAGAGATAGAAAACACTGTCTTCTTTGTGGTCCTCCGGGTTGTGGAAAAACAACAGTTGCCAAAGTACTCTGTAAGGTTTGGATTGGGATGGGTTTTATCTCTGGTGAAACCACAAACAAAAAGGTAAAGACTTTTAACAAACTCCAGGATGAAATGATCAGAAAACAGAAGAGTGACATCAAGGAATATAAGGACAGATTGAAAATGTGTACTAAAATAGTCAATAATCTCGGTAGAGTAGGTGTCATCTCTAAAAGATCACTAGCAAGTATTGTAAGTCAGAAGGATAAGTTGGATCCAAGAGTCTATTCTAATCTCTTCAATGATCTAACAGGAGCTGCTAATATTATCGAAGACTCTAATAAGTTATCGGTTGAGGTGAACCGTGTTCCACAACAGTCCTATAAGGGAATGGAAGTGGAGATAGACAAGGAGATGGAAGTGACAAGAGATGATGTAGATCTTCCCTTCTATGTCTATAACAAGAACGATGTAGTGAGCAGGTATGTAGGAGATACTTCTCACCGATGTACTAAAGCCATGAATGAGGCTTTGGGAGGAGTTGCCTATTTTGACGAGGCATATAACCTATGTAACGATACCCATGGTTTGGGTGACAGTTATGGTCGGGAGGCACTGACTATCATCAATCAGTACATGGACACCTTTTCTGATCGTCTCATTGTGGTCTTCAGTGGTTACAAGGAGGACATCTATAACGGAATCTTCAAGGTCCAGAGAGGTTTGGAAAGTAGATTCACCAATAAGTTTGACATTGAAGCCTACACTCCCGATGAAATGACTCAGATCTTTATTCAACGTCTCAGTATTGCCGGATGGGAGTTGAGAAAAACTCCAGAACTGGTGAAAATTATTGAAAAAGACTACAAATGTTTTCAGTATTTTGGTAGAGACATGGACACTCTTGCTCTCTACACAAAGAATGTCATGTCGGAACGTGTCTTTCAAAATATAGTGGATGGTGACAAATTTCCGTCCACTATCACTGACCTGGATGTTGTCAGAAGAGCTGTTTCCATCTTCAAGGATAATATGATCCAGGTTGACGACACCAGAACAGATCTCCAAAAACTGATGGAAGGTTTACGAGCATAATTTATATATCGATATATAAATTATATACACGGGATGTATCTCCATATGTTTCCTCCCTCAAAGCTTCTCTCTCTTAGGAGTGAAAACCAACTTTCATAAATTTTCAAGATGTCCATCCTAAAACAGGAGGGATTTCCATGTCTACATGAGAAATAAATTCTATAGAGATGAGTATCGAGGGCAGTTCTCCAAAATAAATGGTCTTTCAATTTAGGTAGATCATTTTTCATTCTTTGTATGGCTATTAGAAGACCATTTAAAAAATAGAATTCATCCTCAAGTCCTGCATACTTAAAAATTAGAATGCCCCTTGCAACCAAACTTATTTTTTCACCTAAATCCATCTTTTCTCGGCTACTTTACTTTTTCAAAATCAATTTTATTATAATAAAAAAATGAGATTCCCTCGAAGAAACAGGATAGACAAAAAATGTAATTTAGACAAAAATTTTCGTTACAGAAATTCAGAAGAAATTAACGCTAAAGGTTACTGGTACAGTTTAGGTAAAGCTTGGTATAATTTTTGGTATGTTGAAGCACAAATGAAGAAAGTTACAACACAAGTTGTTTGCGAAGTTACCTTACCAAAAAATATATTCACTACTCTAAAAAAAAGAGAAGAGGGTAAGATTTTAGTTATTGATTCGGTAGAAGACGTAAAAATTTTAACTAAAGAATTTGGAGAGAAAAATCCAGGTGTTTTAAATTACGGGTTATTAATTAAAAAGTTAAAGATAAAAGGAATTGAATTCAGAAAATATGATAAAACAAAACAGGAAATTTTTACCCAATCATTTCAAGTTTCACGTCAGGAGTTTATGAAATATGGATGGTTTTATAATATTGATGTTAGCAGTGGCTGTGTTTGGGATCCCAGTATCTTGGAAGTAAAAACTGCGGGGGCGTTAAAAGATTTTGTATAAAAAAATAATAAAAAAAAGTATAAGAAAATGGCCACTTGTCAGAATCTGATCGACTCTAAGGATTTTCATTCAGTTGTCAGGAAACTCAGGGGATTCTTCGAAGGAAGAGGTTTCACTGAAGTTCATACTCAAAACAGATTGAGTATCTTGGCTGCTTGCGAAGATCCAACAACTATTGCCACTTATGACTACAACGGTCAGACCTGGCCACTTCCACAGACAGGACAGATGTGGTTGGAGTACGAACTCCTAAAGAATCCAGAAGCTACTGGTTTCTTTTGTCTCAGTACCAGCTATCGTAATGAACCCAATCCTGTTGAGGGACGTCACGATAAAATCTTTCCCATGTTTGAATTTGAAATTAAGGGAGGTATCGATGAGCTCCTGGCCCTGGAAAGAGATCTCCTGGAACATCTTGGTTTTGGCGAGAGCAGCTCCTTCCCAGAAGGAGACTATGAAGATGTGGCTAGGGGTTACGGAACTGTGGAACTGGAGCATGAACACGAAGCGCAACTGGAAAAGGATCACGGACCTGTTTTCCTCCTGAAGATGTTTCCAAATACCACCTCTCCCTTCTGGAATATGCGACAGAGTGAAAACCAACCAGGACTGGCAAACAAAGTGGATGTAATTGTTCACGGAATGGAAACCATTGGTTCTGCTGAGCGTTCCACATCGGTAGAAGAAATGAGAGATCAGTTCTACAAAATCAGCGAAGGTGGGTACTCTGACATTCTCTTCTCCAAATTTGGAAAGGAGAGAGTGGAAGCGGAACTGGATGAATTTCTCGGTCACCGATTCTTCCAGCGCTCTGGTGGTGGTATCGGAGTCACTCGACTGATGAGGGCTATGAAGTTGAGTAATCTCATCTGATATAATTGAATTTTTATACATTACAATATAAAAATTAAACCCTTGGTGTATATCTCTTAAGATTTTTATTTAAATTGACATTTTCATCTAAATGAGAACACCAATATTTGTAAAGATTAGGTATATATTTTGTAACTTCACCAGAAGAAGTACAGTAAATATTCCAAAACATATTTTCTACAAAGTCTTCATAGTAAGAACTACCTTCAAATTTATTAACATCTCGTTCTAGTTTTTGAACACATGAAAAAAGTCTTTCTAACATGATGAAGTCTTCTTCACAACCTTCTGTATTTTTTAATCTTAAAAGATTTCTAATTACTCTTTCTTTGACTGGTAGCTCCATTTTTTCTTTAAATTTGATTTATTAAATCAATTTTAGGGTAATTAGCTTAATTATTTAGATAAATAGTAAAATCTATCTATAATAAAAATGATTTAATAAATCTTCTCAACATATATTAAACTGAATAAAAATGCCTCTTTCCTCGAGTTACTTACAGACAGCCAGTTCTTTGAAGAATCTTGATGATATTGCTAAGTCGGACTACGGGTTAGACAGGGATACTTATATACTATGTGGTAATATGATTCCAAGTAATTATCAGATCGAAAAGTTATTTCAGTGGTACAAAAATTATGTGGCTGAAAATGGTCACCTTTCTTTACACGAAAATATAAAAAATCTAGATGAAATCCTTCCCGAAGAATTCTATTGGGTAAAAAACATGCACAGTTGGGTTTGAAATTGAATATAAAACTACAATATCTATATACTAAAAATCATGTTAGTACATAAGGAAACTCTCCAAGATTCAACTAAAAACAAACCTCATTATCAAGTTGATTTTTACACGAAAAACAGTGAATATATAGGAAGCTACGTGGTTTCAGGTTATCATCTTTATAATGTATATGTAACTCCTGAATTTAGAGGTAAAGGTATGTGTAAAAAAATTATAGATGATGCTGTTTCTAGAAAGAAAAATCTAAATTTAGATGTGGACCCTGACAACATAGCAGCTATTAAATGTTACAGGAGAGCAGGTTTTAAGTTTGTAAGGGAGATGACTTATTATAATCCCCTGTGGAATCTTCCCAATAGAGAGGAATTTAAAGTACTAAGATTAAAACATTGCTCATGAGTGATGTGGTAAAATTGAAATTTTAATACTATACCGTAGTATTAAAAAGATGGATCCTCTAGAATTTTGGGAGAGGTGCTTGGATATCATTGATAGGAACAAAATAAAACTATTTCCCAAATATTCTATTCCTTTTAATTTACTTCTTGTTCTTTTAGAAACGAGACCTTGTTGTCTGATAGATGGAGATAAACAGAAGGAAGCAGTAAAAATAATAGTTAAAAATTTCTCAGGATTATTTAAGATAAAGAATATTAAACATTCAAATCTTAGAAAAAATTCCTCCGGATATGACTTTGTTTGGTCAACTAGGGAACCAAAATCACCAACTGAAAGAGATTTAAAATCTCAAAATAGTTGGGTAAAATATATTGGGAAACTTTTAGATTACTCCTGCCCTGGGGATGTGATGGGTATCACACCATGGTCTAAAAGTTGGGCTATTAATTTTTCACTGAAAACGGATGGAGAAGAGGAGTATTCTTTTTTCGGAGAAGTATGTATTAACAAATCCCATTTCAAGTCGAGATTAAGAGATTTTCAAGGAGCAGCTACTATTATTTCCAGTAGCGAGAGAAAATACAAAGTAGTAAAGAATGTTAGATTGAAGTTTCTTCCTCCAAATCGTTGGATAAATGATAGTAATTGGATGAACATCTCAACTAAAGAAAAGTTTTACCAAATCGGAATTGAGTTGGATGGAGAGATTCTGGATAAACTTTGGGAACTTTTTCTCTATAGCTTTAGAAGTAAATGGAGGGAGACAGAAGAAAAGGAGATGGATATTAGCAGGGAGGATGTGAAAAGGATAAGGGAGATATTTCCAAACATATATCTTTTTGAAAAAACGGGTAGTGGTTATAAAGTTTCTTCCAAACTAATGTGATCAGTGGAAATAATTTATCTTATTAAGATAATAAAATGACATTAGTATCTATTTTTTGTAAAGAATATAAATGTGACAAAGAAGATAAAGAAATAATAACTAAAATAAACAAAGAATTTAAAGATAAAATTGAGGAGATATTACTCACCAAAAAAAAAGATATATACAAAAAATTATTATTTAAATCATTAGGAGATAATTTAGAAAAATTAAATAAAAACAAAAAAGAAAGCATAGAATTATTAGAAAAATATAAAAGTTTTTTATTAGATGACATTAGAACAAAAATAGATATTACAAAGTTAGAAGATGAAAAAATAAAGGAGATAGAAAAAATAAACAAACTTCCCAAAAATTCAATTATGGTAGAAAAAATTTATTTAACAAGTGGAGTTTATAAGGAATATGGAAAAAAATGGTTTGGAGTATTTACAAAAATACTTAATGAAGTTATAGAAAATCAAAAATATAAGACTAAATTAAAATTCAATGAAAAACAAAAAACTATGGTAAAATGTGCCGAACAATCCTATCATTTCTCTAAAAACCCTACAGAATATAGGCCTAAAAGTTTTACAGATCCAAAATTTAATACTATTTTTGAATATATGGACGAGTTAAGTGACATTAATAAATCTATTTGGAAAAATCAAGATAAGAATATATTTAATAAAAAAACGGTTATTGTAGCATATAGAGGAACAGGTGTAGAGACTAAGAAAAATAATTTTTCTGTATCAGGTAACTTCAAAAGAGATAAGAATTTAGATGTCAAAATAGCAAAAGGTACATTAAGAGAATCAAAAGAGCTAAAAAAAATAATAGAAGATTTTGATTCAATTTATAAATTATTCGGTAAAGAATATCAATTTTATTTAACTGGTCATTCTCTCGGAGGAAGATTAGCTTTTGAAATACACAGGGCAAGATGGAAAAAAATTAAAGAATGTCATATATTTAATGCAGGTTTCGGTCTGGATATAAGATATTTGCATGATATTATGGAAAGTAGAAAAAGAAATTTTGGATGGGAAAAAAAGATTTATAATTATCACATAGGTGGTAAAAAAATAGAACCGTCTGACGATGATTTTATTTCTGTTTTGGCTGGTGGTTATGGAAAAAGTTACACTTACTATGGGAAGTTTAATTCTTATTTGAAAGGACATGCAATTACAAATTTTATGGATAAAAAATAATTTAATATTATCTCCAAAATTGAAATTTTAATAGAACGTAGTCTCTAGAAAATGAGTTTCCTAAAGTTTTTGGTACTCCAGAGTATCGGATCCATCTACAGGTCATACGACGCTGGTTTGGTATGCGGAAACAATTCTATTAACGGAACAGTTCCGGAGTGTAATAAGGAAAAATTAAAAGAATATTTATTTCCTTCATGATACTAATTTAATTTTTCAAAATTAAATTATCTATTTCTCTAAAAAAATGAAAAAGTACAGTAGTTTTGAGAATAATGTTCTAGATTATTTTGATCTTAGACTAAAAGAAAAAATAAAGGGCAAGGTAGTTGTCAAATACTCCGCCTACAACACAGACAGTAAAGGAGTTCCAATAAATAACTTGGACCAAGTAGTTTTTAAAGGAAGTATAAAATTCTATCACGAATGGGATTCCAAACTATTTGAGGCTATGAGAATAAAGGGATCAAGAACATATGTGAGTGATACTGTGACTGACCCAACATATTTGGATGTCTGTAAACTAGCAAACGATATGTTAAAGGAGACAGGAAATAAACACCATGTATTTTTGGAAGAAATCGTAATAGACAGAGGTATGTTTTCCAGTAAGGGTCATTTCATTATGGGGTCATAATTAATGTAATTTATATAATTTATAATATAAATTAAAATGAATGACGAGGTAGCAGAAAATATATTTTTTTATCAAACTATCTGGT
>Ga0222719_10005704_pt1 | contig 10695 bp, 7 predicted proteins | sample C33_34DmetaG_FD_165039 | JGI IMG/M metagenome (GOLD analysis project Ga0222719, IMG submission 165039) | Estuarine water microbial communities from San Francisco Bay, California, United States - C33_34D | ecosystem: Environmental > Aquatic > Marine > Unclassified | place: USA: California...
CATGCAAGGTGCGCAGTCGGCTGGTGAGATGGGCATGGCTGGTGCACAGATGCAAATGCAGGGTGCACAGGCTGCAGGTGATCTTGGTCTGCAAGGGGCAAACCTTGGTCTGGCTGGAATCCAAGCCGGGCTCGGTGCTCAGCAGCAAGCTGCAGGTTTGAACCAAGGATTGGCAAGCTTGGGCGGTCAGTACCTTGGCCTCGGCCAGGCGCGACAGCAGATGGGTTTGCAAGACATTAACACGATGCTTGGCATAGGTGGCCAACAGCAGCAGCAAACTCAGGCTGGTCTGGACGTCGCTTATCAGAACGCATACACCCAGGCTATGCAGCCGTACCAGCAGCTGGCATACTACTCCGACATCGCTCAGGGTACACCGTCTGGTCAGTCGTCTGCTACGACGATGCCTGGCCCAAGTGTCGGCTCGCAACTTCTTGGCATCGGCATGGCGATCCCTGCGATCTACTCTGGTTTCCAGGGCATGAGTGGTAGTTGATAGGAAATGAACATGGATCCTCTGAAGCGCAAACTCTTCCAGTCCCGAGATGCACGGAACAAGCTTCGTGAACAGGGCGGCATTATGGCTTCGTCTCCGGAGCTGGCGCAGACCGTTGCAAAGTTTGCAAATGGTGGTCCGACGGAGTTGCAAATTCCTCGGGTGCGCAGCGCGATCCAAGAAGGTGGGATGTCGTACCCCAGCTATCGAATGCTGAGCGGCAGACAAAAGCGTGAGCTTGGTTATCCTGAGAGCGAAATCGGCGGGCAATTTGCCTTCGATCGTTTTAGCGTAGGCCTTGGGCTCGTGGATCCTACTGACCGGTTCTCTCCGTCTGGTTTGAATGTTTCTCGTCGTGTTCCGGTCCCCCTAGAGTCCGAGGAATTTCTTACTCCAGAAGGTCGTGGACGTACTCGGCAAATTGTTGTTGGTAACATGCCTTACTTGTTTGATCCTGTGAGTGGACGGGTATTCCGTGTTGACGGTTCTGCAGTCACCCCTCAAGAGCAGGCTCGAGTAACCGAGCTCATGGGGTCACCAGAAGTACAAGATCAAATAAACGCTCCAGAAGCAGCTACTCGTCAATCTCGAGAAAGAGATGTTCAGAGAGCGCAAGATAGATATGACGCCGCAACCGAAGGTAATCTAGCTGGAAGTTCCACTGAGATAGGTGAAGCTAGTAGGGCTCTAGCCGAAGCTCAGCGCCGGCTAAACAACCCCACATCTCCCGCCCCAATACCAGCAGAAACAGAGGCGGTTCCGCTAACGGACACAGGGGTTCAAGAACCTGAAACTCCTGTTTCTGGGAACATGGCTGAAGCCATACGTCTGATGACCGGTGACGATGCCTATAGTGGTCCTGATGAGTCTCCTGTTGCGCCGGAAGATGACACAGACAAGACTCCACCTAAAAAAGACGACCCACGCACCACTCTGGACGAAGCTCGTAAAGTTGTCGAGTCGGAAGAGTTTGACTTTGACACCAGCTATGAAAAAGCCGTAGAGCGGTTTGGGCGTATTCTTGGTGATGAGTCCAATGAAGACAGACGCAAGAAAGCGTTGGCCAACATGGCCATGATTGGTTTGGCTATAGCTGCAGGTCAAAGCCCAGACGCTCTAACCAACATCGCTCAAGGCGCATTGGTTGGCCTGAAGGGCATCCAAGAAGCTGAAGCCGCGGATAAACAGTCTGCAAAAGAAGTCCGACTTGCTGCGCTTAAAGCTACGATGGACCGTGAAACTCGGATCCGGGAGGCTGAAGCGGAGGCCGCGAAAGGGAAGTTGGAGTTCGGCCGTAAACTAACCCTTGAAGAGGCTAAGGCTCGCCTACGTGCTAAGTACGGCGACGGGTCCGGGGGCCGTAACGCAAGAGCCCTGCCTGATTTTGTGCAAAACGTATTCTCAAAAGCTCTTGAAGCAGCTCAAAGTGGTACTGCTGTTGACATGGTCGAGGGGGAAAATCCCATTAGCTACGCCACCCGCGTGGCGGACAGAGCCGCTCTAGATCAACAAATCCGATTCCCAGACACCTACGGTACTTCGCCCCAAGTTAAAGCCATGGTAGACTCTCAGCTGAAGTCTAATAAGTCAAAGGAACAAGTTAGGGCCATGCTGCTCGAAGTCTTCCCTAACATAGATCCTAGCCTGTATGGATTATAAACTATGGCAGATGAAAACCCGTTCAAAAGCTTGTCGGCCTCCGGTGCGACAGCTACCGGTAATCCGTTCCTAAGCATCGCCTCTGGTACAGCTGCGCCAGCTGCTCCCCCGGAAGAAGATGACGAAGGCGTTATAGAATCGGTTGGACGTGGGATCGTCACTGCACCTATCAGCTTGACCCAGGGTCTAATTGAACTAGGTGCGCTTGGTTTAGACGCTGCGTTTGATACGGACACGTTGCGGCCCACGTCTGATTTCTTCGCAGGAATTAAAGAGGGTGTCGCCCCTACCGGTACTGCGGGTAAAGTCACCGAAGAGCTTCTTGGTTTTGGTCTTGGCTTTATCCCAATTGCAGGCTGGCTAGGTCGTGCAAGCCATGTCGCCCGTGGTGCTAAAGCTACTGGCGCCACCAGCAAGTTTATGAAATCGGCAGAAGCGTTTGGCAAAACAGATGTAGCCAAGAAACTCCTTACGTCTCGGGCTGGTCTATACGGCACGACTGCTGCTGCCACAGGTCTGTATGAGGGCATCCTTTCCCCGGATGGTCGGGAGACTTTGTCCGATTCGATCTCGGTATTGCCGGATGCACTGAAGACAGAGGGATACGCTGGTCAAACTGGCCGGGCTGAAGCAGGTCGTCAGTTCCGCAACAAGCTCCGTCAAGCGGCAGAAGCCTCTGCAATGAGCGCAGGCTTTGATACTTTGCTTTATGGCCTTGGTGCAGGGTCCAAGGAGTTCGCAAAACTTCCCGGTGTAAACGAAACGTTGTCCGCTGGATCCCGTGGGATCGTGAACGCTTTCGATCTTATCGGGCGTGGCGCAGCCAAAGTTCCTGGCGCGCAGCGTAGCAAGCAACTGTTTGACAAGTACTTTACCGCGGCTCGTGGCGCAGACCCTGCTGTTGTTGCATCTATTCAAGACGTTGAAGGTCTGACACAGGCGCAGAAAAACCAAGCTATCCGTTACGTCACGGGCTACGAAGACTCGATGAAGAAGGCGCTGAAAGAGATCAAGCGCCAAAACGGCACGAAGCTTGCCATGGAAGAGGCCGAGGCGGACGTCTACAACTATCTTGTTGGTTCTGTAGACGCAGACACTATTACCTCAAAGTATGGCACTTCTGTCAAAGGATACCTAGACAAAATCGTCGATCAGTCTACTGGGCTGGAGGATATTCTTGTCCGTCAGCTTGAGGACATTGTTAACACTGAGTCTAGGCGGCAAGCCGGGGCCACAGCTCAAGCGCCCTTTGCTCCTGGTGTTAGGGTGACGGGTCGTGAGTCTCTTGCTCGCGAGGCTCTGACACAAATTAAAGCCATGCAACAGAACCGTCGTGCTCACTTGAGCCGCATGTTCGAGGTTCATCAAAACCCCCTGAAGTTTTACGAGGAACTAGGGGCAGATTTCATGGAACAAAAGCCGTTCCAAGACGCAGTCCAATCTGTAATGTCTTACAACACCCGTAAGAATCCGCAGAACTATGGCACCCCTGAGAGCATCGAACGAGCACGCAAGTTGGTTCTTGATGTGATTAACCTGGGCGAAGTTGCTCAAGGTGTTTCTCCAGAGAAAGCAGTGAAGGATCGCTTGGCTTTGATTAAACGCCAGATGGGCGAGACCGGAGGTCTACTTAGCGACCGTCAGTCTCTGTTTAAACTGGCTGACGAAATGCTGATTACTCGCAAAGATCTTATTACAGAGGTTCCTGCGGTACGGGCCTTTATGGGTGAGATCAAAGACCCCAAAGCTTTGGCGACAGAAACCCTTAACCGTCTGGCAGAAACCACAACGGCCTTTGACTTCTATCGCAACATTATGAAGCCCAACGCTGTGGCGGCTGGTTCTGCCATCAACAACATCCGCAATGGCGCACGCCCACTCGTTGTTGAATTGCCTAACCCGAGCTTGATGTCTCCTGATGAATATGCTTCTGAGGTTGCTCGTTTGAACGATGCTGGTCTGACCCCTGAAACGGTTGGCGAAGTGCTTCAGTTGAATGGCTACAAGAAACTTGGCGAGTTTAATCCTGATAATCCCTTTGGTGGACAGTATGGTGACATCAGCGGGTCCTATGTTCCAGCAGAAGTATACGATAACCTGACGGCGCCTGTTACTCTGACCTCACACCCTGTCAGTCAGCTGGCTTCTATTGTGAACCAGATAAAAGGTTTGTCGCAGAAGCAGCTCATCGTTCCAAACGTGGCGTCTCGTGTTCGCGACTTTCTCGGCAACCAGCTTATGCGTGTAGCCACAGGCAACGCTCCGTCTCTGTATAACCAAGATTACATGGGTGCCGCACAAGTGTTTTTGCGTGGTGCATCCAACATGACCGACGAAGGCTTAAACCGTTTGAAGTTTAAGCTGGATGCAGCAGGTGTGACGGACAGCAACATTCTGATCAATGCCATCAAACAGTATCAGACGGAAGCTTCTTCGACTGGTGCAGCTGCAGCTACTCGCAAAGTTATTGAGCGGTACGAAAACCTCCCTGTTATGAAGCAGGTAATGAAATTTTTCGAGGGCATCACAGACGGTGTTGACGGTTACTCCAAGGCCACCGTTTTGATGGGTGAAGAAGCCAAGCTCAACGAGGCCTTCCGAGGTGCGATGATCCAAACTCCAGATGAGCTTGGCTCGGCGCTAAACTGGATGGAGCGTTCTGGTCTTGCTGACCGCACACGAAGCGAGGTTCTAGATTTTGCGGCCCGTGAGGGTCGGCCCTCGGCCCGTCTTTCTCCATCCGAGATCATCGCGGCTGATCGCACCAAAAAGATGATGCCAACATACAGCCAGCTTGGTACTGCGGTTCGGGCACTAGACCGTGCGTTGCCTTTTGGTAACTTCACCTCGTTCGCATCGGAAAACATCCGCAACCTGTCAAACATCCTAAACCTTGGTCTCAAAGAACTGGCCGCTACGGTTGACGACGATCTGATTGCAGAGCTTGGCGAAGAACGAGCGAGGGCCCTTGTCCGTCAAACTCGTGCCATGGGTGCGCAACGTTTGACAGGTCTAATCACCGTCTCGGCCATCGCTCCCAAAGCCATGGTCCGTGCTTCTATGAACGCCACCGGTACAACCGACGAACAAATGGAGCGTTTTTACGAGCAGGTTCCGCCGTATCTCGGTGGTCACGATGTTGTAATCTTGGACAACGACGGTAACGGAAATTATCAGTACGCAGATCTTAGCTACGTCATGCCGTACAGTTTTGTTACTGACGCAGTCAACGCAGCCCTGCGTGCGTATTCTGAACGTGGCCGTCTCGATGCCTCTGAGGCTGAGCAGCTGGGCATGGCAGCATGGTCCGGTGTGGCGTCTCTTGCCGATCCGTTTGCTTCAGAATCGATCGTGTTTGAGCGTATTCGTGATGCCCTTCCATCCGAGGGTTTCCCAGGGATTGGCCGTGGCGGTGTGACAAGCACCGGTGCAAAGATCTATCGCGACACTGACGACATCGGCACCAAGGCTGCTCGCGGTTTTACGCACGTCTTGGATAGCCTGGCGCCTGCCTATGTCAAACTCTTTGGCGAAGGCCGCAAGGGAGAGATGGAGTATGGCCGTTTGACCCGTGCTATGCTGGGTGTTCCTGGCGCACGCGGCAATGACTACAACTCCTACGAAGAGCTGGCCCGTCAAGTCACCGGCTTCACACCTATGGAGCTGAACCTGCGCCGTGACTTTGAGTTCTCAGGAAAAGAGTATGCACCTCGTCGTTCGGACGCTAAGACCGCAGCCAATGCTGAGATCCTGCGGGCAGACGCAACTCCTGAAAGCATGATCGACGGATGGAGCAACTATCTCGATACGCTCTACCGTGAGCAGTCGAAGCTATATAACGACATCCAAGGTGCTCGGACCTTGGGCCTTAGCGACAATGAGATCCGCCGCAACTTGATCCGCAAAGCAAAGCTTGGTTCCAAAGAAGTTGCTGCGATTATGCGTGGTGAGTTTTATCCAGGCCTGGCTTCGCAAGAAATACGCAAGTCTGTGATGGAGCAATCTAGGGAAGGTCGCACGCGATTGTTCGACGTGCGTCAGATCCCCTGGCAGGAACTAAACGCTCTGTCCAACGCGCGCCGCCGTGAGCCTCTGAGCCCAGAGATATTCCGTCGTCGTCAGGCCCCTGCAGAAGAACCGCAGGCTGCTCCTAGTACTGGGGCTGGGAATCCGTTTATGAGCCTTGCACAAGAAAGGGCGGCACCAGCCGCCCCCGTAATCGGTTCAATGCCAGCGCCCGCGACCCCACAGCCGTCGCCTGCACCAGCAAGAAATGCACCTCCAAATCCTGCACTGTTAGGTTCTGATCCGATCTCTCAAGCAAAGAATGCTGAAATCGCACGAAGTCTCTCCGGTCAGTGAGTGATTTCATAGTGTACGTCGATACCCACCCCTCCTAGTATGACGACGAGGTCCTCGGCTGCAGCATGAACCTCCTCGAACATCTCTTCGTCCGCGGAGATCAGAGCTACATGGATTAGGTTCAGCAGAGATTGGATTTGTTCAGGATGCATGTCCTTGAACCCAAGAGTCTTGAGATCTTTTTCAGGTGTCATTCGACCTCTCCCCAGTTGTTTGGCAACCCACGAAGGGCTGGGATATCGTCATCAACTTTAGAGGGGATCTTGAGCGGGAGGCCCGTTTCCATGATCTCTTTGATCTGAGCCGCCTGTTCCTCCCCCTCTACTGAAAAGCATAACTCATCATGCACCGTCAGCAAAGGAATGAGGCCCGCGTTAAAACAGTCAGCCATAGCTTTTTTCGTTTGATCTGCAGCAGATCCTTGGATCAGCTTGTTTAAGGCCTTGTAAGTAAACGCTCTTTTCAGATTGTTACCTACCGAGCCGTACTCTTTCTTCGCCTCTTCGAGTGGCAAAGGTTTGTTGTACCCAAAGGTGTTGGGTTCCCAAAGATGGAACCGGCACAGGCGTCCGAGGATCGTGCGTATCTGTCCATCCTTCTCTGCTTTGTTACTTGCAACCGTAGCCAGTTGCTTAACGAAGGGAACCTTTGTCTGGTGCTCTTCGATTATGCCCCTCGCCTCTTGGTCCGACACGCCAAGTTGCGCCGCAAGCTTACCTACACCCATGCCGTACATGATGCCCAGGTTCACAACCTTTGCTTGCTTACGTGTGATGCCAGCGATGTCTGCAACCATCTGGTGCAGGTCCACGTCACCCTTGTGGTACTCCTCAACGATCGTATCAACCACGGGGCTGCGCATGCGATCTGGCATCGACGCAGCAAAATGAACAAGCAGCCGCGGTTCCTGTGACGAATAGTCAAACGATCCCCACATCTGCCCTTCCTCTGGGATGAACAAACCACGGATCAGCTTCTTGATATCAGGGTCACGCGCCGGGATCTGCTGCAGGTTGGGGTTCGAGGACGAGAAGCGCCCTGTCACCGTGCCTCCATCATCGCTACGCAGCTGGTGAAATTCTGTGTGAATCCGACCATTGTGCGCATGACGCAGGATGCTGTCGATAAAAGTGCTGTCAGCTTTGTCAAACTCACGCAGCCTCACGATCGCCTGGCACACTGGGTGCGGGTGAGCGTTTAGATACTGCTTGGTGAAAGACGGTGCACCAGCCTCTGTCTTGGGGTACTGCAGGTTCAAAGCATCAAAGACCTGCTGCACAGATGCCGCCGCCCAAGGTTCGAGGGCCACGCCTGTCTTACGTTTGATCTCGTCTTTCAGTTCTTGGACCTTGGCCCTTAGACCTTTCTTTGCGATCTCCGCTTGATCCAGATCCACACGCACGCCACGCATCCGCATCTCCACCATCATCGGGATGAGCGATGTTTCAAGGTTGAAGATGTGCGTTAGGTCTTGCTCAGAGATGTCTATCTTCAGACGGTCCCACAGTTTCATCGTCATAAACGCATCCTGCTCAGCGTACGCTCCAACGTACGACGCAGGCAGGCGCCACATGTCAGCCTTCGGGTCGATGCCCCAGTCCTTGGCCGCAGCGCGCAGCATCTTCTCATCCTTGCGCATATCGATGTAGTCTTTGCCCAGATTGTTCAGGCTGTAGGACCAGCGGTTCTCGTCGATGATTGCGCCAGTAATCATCGTGTCAATGATTCGGCCTTGAACGTTAACCCCTTCTGCGCGCAGCCAGCCAAGATCGTAAGTGGCGTTGTGCATGATCTTGTCGATTTCCGGTGTGGCCATCTGCTTTCTGAGCCACTTCATCGTCATCTTCGGGTCGAGGTTGTGTCCGTTCTCGTGGCGGATCGGAAAGTACCAAGCCTGATCACCAGCAGCGATGGCAATACCAACGATGAAACCGTCGTTACGCGCCCAGCCTGGGCCGAGCTTCGTTAGATTTGGGTCGTAGGTCTCGAGGTCGATGGCGATCTGCGGATAGCAGGTCAGGTCTGGGTAGCTCGACGGGATGTTCCAATCAGGTTCGAGCTTTTCCCCGAGATCCATGCGCTCAAAGAATGCGATTGTGCTTTTGTCCTTGCGGTCTCGTGCCATGCCTTAGCCTTTCTCGAAGCTGCCGCCCAAAGCGGAGTAGCCACATTTGTCGATCCACGAATCTTCATGGTCGATCGTTTCCATAAGGCGGCAGGTCTTCACCCAGTCCATCATCAACGCGACATGCTTGGCTGTCAGCTCACCCTTACAGTTGTCCACGATGATATTCCAACCAGCAGCAATACGATCGAAATTGTGGAAAGCATCACCGTAATCTTGAGCCCTCTGGCCTGAGATAAGTTCTTTTGCGGTATCTAGAATTTCGTCGCGTGTCATAGTGCATACCTGTATTTGTCGTTGCCCTCTACGATGTGCAGCTCTTTCCGAGCTCGTGTCACACCAACATAGAAGATCCGATGTTCATCGTCCGGGAACCTAGAGTTTTCTGCGGCGTATGTACTCCCGAGATACACAACGCACCTGTCGTCCTCACCACCCTTCATAGCGTGGATGGTGGACACCTTAATACGTGGCGGCTTCGTAATATCCTCCCCGCTGTTTTCGACGTTCAGCAGATACGCACGCATGTTACTGCCGAGACCAAGGATTTCAAACTCATCCCTCGGATCTTCTCCAAACAGATCACGCTTATCAATGAACCCAAACTCAGAAACCAAATCCTCGATGTTCAGCTTCGACGTAGGATCTGCAGCGTCCAGCAGTTTTCCAGACCCACGCTTCACAACAGCCTTGTCTCCCTGCTTTGGCACCACCTCGTAAAACCTACGAACGGCATCAACATCCACGCCTTCTCCTACGCGGAGCTTACGCCATGTTTTAATAGCATCTGCCTGCTCTTTGGTGAGGACAGTGCGGCCTTTGACAGAGTAGTAGTAACCTTCTTGGTGAAGATACTTACCAATCTTCTCGGCATAGTAGTTTGTTCTGGCCATGATGGTCCAAGAACCTTCCCGGAAGTCTACGCTGTCGAAGTGATAGTGCCAGCAAACTAAACCTTCCTCGTCCGTGGGAGAATACTCCTTTGGTACTCGGTCCTTGATCCTTCTGACAATGCGCCGTGCAACATTGAACACAGCCTTGGGCAGGCGGTACGATTGCGTCAGAACGATTTGTTTTGGTGACATGTTAACGAACTGTTCGACATCTACTCCCGTCCAGCGGTGGATGGCTTGATCGTCATCACCGGCAATGAGAACTTCTTCCGCGTTCGTTGCCATCTTTTGAACCATCTTCCACTGCAGGGGCGTAAGATCTTGTGCCTCATCCACGATCAACAACCGCAAGCGTGGAGGCTCTCCCACTTCCACGAACATCCCGATCATATCGACGTAGTCAAACTTACTGAGACGTGTTTTATACTCTGTCACCTGCTCGTAAATCTGCTTCGCCTTAAACAAACTAATGTCGTGCGTCTCGTGTTCCCTCCACTCTTCTTCCAGGCTTACCATCCGGTAGCGGGAGCGATCGATGATCCTCATGTACTGACTGCCACGACGCAAGTCCTGGGGAATAAGGATGCCATCTTCTGGAGCGATGTTCATATTGAACTCCTCGCCCAGCATCCGGCCCAGCTCGGCGTAGTCAGCGTTTGACATGATGTCCTCCTTGCGAAGAGACAGGCCGCTGAATCCGGTTGAGTGCAGAGTACGGAAATTGCGCAGTTGCTTGACGTCTAGGTTGAACCTAGTCATCGCCCGCTCCCTAGCCTCTTGAATAGCTTTTCTAGAAAAGGAGACAAAGGCAATCTCCTCTGGCTTCATTCCACCCTCTAATGCAGTCTCGATGTACCTCATCAGGTACTCAGTCTTGCCGCATCCGGGAGGACCAAATATCTGTGTACTATTCGGGATCATCTCTTCTCTCCTCCAACCATGCTTCGATCTGAGCCGGTGTCCATCGCAACATGGACCTCGGACCTCCGAGCCTTATCGGGCGTGGCATCGAGTCTTCTTTCACCCACTTGTAAATAGCTGCGGTCGTAACATCGAGGTGCTCTGCCAGCTCCCTGACTGTGATCAGCTTCTTAGAATGGAATATCATTGTTGATCTCCTCAACATGTAGGTCGATGTCGTCCTCTTCGAACTCGGGGAC
>Ga0222719_10005705_pt1 | contig 10695 bp, 1 predicted proteins | sample C33_34DmetaG_FD_165039 | JGI IMG/M metagenome (GOLD analysis project Ga0222719, IMG submission 165039) | Estuarine water microbial communities from San Francisco Bay, California, United States - C33_34D | ecosystem: Environmental > Aquatic > Marine > Unclassified | place: USA: California...
AGAACCAGAATTAATTTTTGGTAATTGTAAATCTTCAAGTGCATCTAATGGAATATTGAATAAACCACCACCATCACCTTGGAATAAAGATGCCGATACCGAACCACTAACTTGTACTGAACCTGTAAATAAAGAACCAAATTGTGAACCAGTTGCATCCGTAGTTACAATAAAATGTTTAGCATCTGCTACCGATGCCGTAGCAGAACCACTAGCAATAAATGGAGCAGCTGCTGCTTGTACATTTTGTAATTGAGAACCATCTCCGATAAACCGCCTAGCTACTACCGATTCAGATACAAATACTGAACCACTAAATTCAGAATCCACCGCTGAACCAGAAAGGTCTGATACTCTTAATCCAAATTCTGGGTCTACTACTGCTTGAATAGAACCCGATTGAATTCTATCCGCATCAATAGATAAGTTAGCGATATTAATATTTGTTAAACCACTACCATCCCCAGTATAAACCCCTTGAATAGTAACTGAACCACTAACATCAATTGAACCACTAAAGGTTGAACCAGTTAATGAAGTTACAACAAATCCATCATTAGGAGAAACCGATGCGGTTATAGCTCCACTTACAATCAATGGTGTATCTTCTGCTCTTTCGGCAACTACACCAGTTAATTTAGAACCATCACCTACAAAGAAAGATGCGGTAATTTCATTAGTTACACCCAATGAACCACTAATAATACTAATACTTCCAGTATCAGTACCAATTCTTAAAGTACCACTAGCTTCTAAATTTCCAGTTAAAGTTAAATCACCATCAATAGATGCAGATGTATTAACTTCAAATCCTAAGTTTGGTGAAACTGATGCAGTTGCAGAACCACTTGCAATTCTTGGAGAATCTCCAGTTAATGCTGAAAATGGTATATCAAATAAATCTCTACCACTACCACTAAATGCTCCACTAAATTCGTTTGAAACTACTTTATCAGATGTAATTGTTTGAGTTACTTCTAAATTACCAATTATATCAGTATTACTTTGTAATTCAACCTTTCCTAAGATATCTAAAGTATCTACAACTTCAAAAGTACCACCCAATGAAGAAGATGGTGTAGAAACATAATAAAGTGTGTTGGGGGTGGCTGAATTAACATCCCAAACAATAGAGCCACTATCTTCACCATTATTAGTTACACCAACATTATATAAATCATTACTACTACTCTCAAATACAGTTTTGATATTAAATCCATATTCGGTTGTATCAACATTGAATGTATATATTTGACCTCTTACAACTTTAAGAGTTGGATTATTTTCATTATTTATAAAGTATGATGATGAATCATTACTAAATACAACATCTATACTTCTATCATCATCTGTTATTGGAATTTCAATATTAGATGAACTTACTATTAAACTACCAGTTACAGTTGTATCACCAATTAATTTTGAACCACTTGCTACTGATAATACTTTAAATCCTTCTTCATTTGAAACTGAAGCAGTTACTGAACCACTAGCTAATATACCCGCTTCTAAAGCAGCTGCCGCTTCAATAGCATCAATTGCATCATCAGATAATGCTGCTAATGGAATATCAAATAGATTTTCACCACTACCACTAAATGAACCACTAAATTCTTCACCAATAAACTTATTGGCTGTTACCGATTCACTAACTAAAAGAGTTCCACTTATTAAGGTATCACCAACAATATCAACATCGGATGTAATATCAACCAATGCTGGTAGTTCTAAATTTTCTACCAAAGAAATAGTACCACCCATTGATGAGTGAATAGAACAATTGTAATATAAAGTTACATCACTACCAGTTGGTGTAAATTGTAATATACCATTTTCTAAACCATTAAATCCTACAAATTGAGAACCTGTTAATGCGTTAGAAATATCAGTTCCCGGTTCTGATTTTATATAGAATGGATGTCCAGTTGCAACTACCTCAAAGGTGTATGTTACATCTTTTACTAAAGTTAATGAAGTATTACTTCCACTTTCAACCAAATATGCAGATGCACCAATGTTCATTACAGAGATATCAGTATCCAACGAACCAGTTGGTACAATTGAAGTTGAAGAAGAAATAATCAAACTTCCACTCAATTGCATTCTATCTTCAAATCTACTAAAAGTATTTACTTGGAATCCCTTATCAGGAGAAACAGATGCGGTTGCTGAACCACTAGCAATTCTAGAAGATTCTTCAGTAAGTGCGGATAATGGTATATTAAATAATCCACTACCATCACCTATAATAAATGATGCGGATACCGAACCACTTATATCAACCGAACCTGTGAATTCGGAACCACTATCAGATGATTGAACCCTAAACCCAAAGTTTGGTGAAGTAGATGCGGTTACCGAACCACTAGCAATTCTTGGTGCATCTCCAGAAAGTGCTGAACGAGGAATATTAAATAATCCCGCACCATCACCAGTAATTACACCATCATCTACATCAAAAGAACCACTAATTCTAACAGAACCAGTAAATTCTTGCGTATCTTCTACATTATCACCAAATGTGTTTGAACCAGTAGCAGTTACTACTGTTGATTCTATAAATGTTACATTTAATTCAGTTGCGGTTATCGTACCACCAACATTTAAATCATTTTGTACATCTAAATCACCTTCAATGGAACCTGATGTGTTTACTACAAATCCTAAATTAGGAGAAACAGATGCCGTAGCCGAACCACTAGCAATTCTATTCAGTTTAAATGCTAGAGCCGATTCGGGAATATCAAATAATCCCTGTCCACTACCACTATATTCAGATGCAGAAACAGAACCAGTTACTTTTAATCTACCATTTAAAGTAGAAATGGTATTTACTTCAAACCCTCTATCAGGAGCAACAGAAGCTGTTGCCGAACCACTAGCAATTCTAAATGATTCATCAGTTAAAGCTGATAACGGAATATCAAATAAACCAGCACCACTACCACTAAACACAGACGCCGATACCGAACCACTTATTTCAACCGAACCACTAAGTTCAATTCTAACAGGTTTTTCACTATCCTCAACTATAAATCCTTTATCAGGTGTAATAGATGCTGTTGCAGAACCACTAAAGATTCTTGAAGTATCAACATCAGAAATAGCAGAGAATGGTATATCAAATAAATTAGCTCCACTACCACTAAATGAAGAACCACTTCCTAAGAAAACACCACCACTAACAAATAGAGATGAGCTTATTTCAGATTTTTGCTCAGGACTTAATCCTTCTATTCTAAACCCATAATCAGGATTTACAGAAGCTGTAATAGAACCACTCGATATTAGGTTTGTTAAAAGTGCATCAGGTGCTAAAGCTGAACGAGGAATGTTAAATAACCCCTCACCACTACCACTAAAGAATCCACTTTCTGATGGAACTGATAAAACACCACTAACAAAAGTTGAACCACTAAGTACTATATTATGCACAGATGGGTCTAAACCTTCTATCCTAAATCCATAATCAGGGTTTACAGAAGCCGTAATAGAACCACTAGCAATTAAGTTAGCATCTTCTGCTCCAGGTAAATTTAATAATCTACTACCATCACCTTCAAAAAATGATGCAGATATTACTGATGCTGTTATGTTTTGAGTTACATCTAAACTACCACTTATTACAGTATCACCAATAAGAGTTATTTCCGCTGGTCTAACCAATCTTTCAATGGTATTAATAGTACCAAACATTTTGTTTGGAAAACTACTAGCGTTATAATACAAAGTAGGGTCACCAACTTGTAATGGTAAATAAATTGAACCAGATGTTAATCCGTTTGAACCACTTACATTACTAAATGGAGTATTTTGTGCATCATTTATTGTAGTTCCAATCCAAAATGGTGCACCAGTCGTTAATACGTTAAATCTATATGTTAATCCTTCTACTAAATCTAAAGTAGGATTAACCATACCATTTATTAAGTAAGCTTCTGAACCAGAAACTCTTACTTCAAATGTAGTGTTTAGAGATTCAGTAGCGTATATATGTTCTGATGATGATACTATAAAACTACCACTAATTCCCGCAAATGTATTTACTGCAAATCCACCTTGATTATTAAGAGATGCCGTAAATGAACCCGTTAAAATTCTACTTAAATCTAAATCAAAGATTGCATCTTTTGGAATATCAAATAAATCTCTACCAGAACCAGAGAATGATGCCGATACAGATTTTGCTTCTATTGATTCACTTACAAATACACTACCACTAAATTCAGATTTAACCGAACCAGTTGATTCTACTACGAATAAACCACTTTCTTTTACTGATGCGGTTACAGAACCAGTTGCGATTAAATTTGATATTAAAGCATCTGGAGCTAAAGCTGAACGTGGTATATCAAATAACTTTTCACCACTACCACTAAATACACTTCCACTTACTAATTGAACATCCCCCTCAAAAGTAGAACCACTTTCAGTTGATGTTACAATAAATCCTAAGTTAGGAGAAACCGATGCAGTTACAGACCCAGATGCTATCAATGATGATACTAACGCATCGGGTGCTAAAGCTGAACGAGGTATGTTAAATAATTTCTCACCACTACCACTAAAGAATGAACCACTTTCTAACAATACACTTGCTGAAAATTCTGCCCTATCGGTTCCTTCTAATCTAAACCCAAAGGTAGGTGATACGGAAGCGGTTACAGAACCACTACTAATTGAATTTATTTCAAATGCTAATGCAGTTTCGGGTATATCAAATAAGTCCCTACCACTACCACTAAATACCGAACCACTACTTAATTTAATACTAGCTGAAAACTCTGCTCTATCAGTACCCTCTAATCTAAATCCATAATCAGGGTCAACCGATGCGGTTACAGAACCAGATGCAATAAATGTTGATATTAATGCATCTTCAGTAAGTGCTGAACGGGGGATATTTCTTAATTTATCACCTTCAGCATATATAAAAGATGATGAATCAATAAAAATACTACCACTAAACCCAGAACCACTTTCAAAAGAATCAATAATAAATCCTTTATTTGGTGAAACTGATGCAGTTACCGACCCACTTGCTATTCGTGGAGAATCATCTGTAATTGCAGAAAATGGAATATCAAATAATCCAGCACCAGACCCAGAATAAAAAGTACCGGGCCCTAAAGTCATACTACCAGTTATATTAACTGAACCAGTAAACTCTTGTAAATCATTTAAATCATCACCGAATTTATTAGAACCAGTTGAGAATATAATAGAAGATGATATAATTTCAACTAAAATTTCTCTGGCTACAATTCTATTATCTACTAATAAATCACCAGTTACTCTAATATCTCCATCAACATCCATATCCCCATCAAATGATGAAGATACATTTACTAAGAATCCGTCTTGTGGAGTAATTGAAGCCGATGCAGAACCACTAATAATTCTAGTTGCTTCGGGTAAGTTATTTAATTGAGAACCATCTCCAGCAAATGAACCACTAAATGAACCGCTAAATTCCTCTAATTGAATTTTGGTTACAAATAAGCGATTACCATCAATATCAGAAGCAATTAAAGCAATGGAACCAGATGAAATACTACCACTTTCAGGAACACCTAAATTTGGTTCAGCTTCACCTAACGCAAGAAAATCATACCTATCTTCAGATACATCCTGCGGCCTTACTACCTTTACCTTACCACTTAATAATTGACTCATTCTTTACGCTTCTCAATCTAAATATTATTCGTTTGCACTTTCCAATAAAGAAAGTATAACTCTCAAATCATCTGAACCAGACACTATTAAACTAAACTCTTCTTCTAACACTAATTTACCTGCCACAATTGGTGAAAAAGAATCACCACCGGGTATTGGGAAATTTCTAACTAATTCAATTGCTTCTTGTGTTTCTCGGACGGGGTCATAAATAATATCTGATATAACAGTAAATAGTTGATTTATAATATTTGATGACCCAGATTCAGCAATTAAATCAGTATTAAATGATTGAGTTGTTGTAGTTTGATATAATCTAACAACATCATCCGAACCAGTAACCGATTCATTTAGAATAATTTGCTTACTTAATATGTTTGCATAATCTACTGCATCTCTTGATGCAGTTACCTGTCCTGTTGGTATTTGACTTATACCATTTTTATCATAAAATGATAAAGCTGCCTTTTCAGTTCTAAGTGTACTACCACTTAAAATCAAATCATCAACTACCGCTTGAACTGCAGTATCTACATATGATTCATATCTTGATTGAGAAAATCCGAATGGGATATCTGCCAAATTATTATTAAAGTTAATGTAAGCTGCTACTTCTTTTTTAATATAATCTTTGTTTAACACAATCAAAGCTGATGATGAAAAGAAATTTCCATCATTATCTATACTAGCTACTTGAGGTACTGGAATTTCTCTGTTAGAAGTCATCTTTAAGGTAACTTCCTCTCTATTAGCTGAGTTGTTAGTCAACTGAGCTGAAAGTATAATTGTAGAAACTCCCTCCGGAGTAGTATATACAATATCCTCCTCACCAGTTAGTTTAGTAACTACTGATTTAAATGCGTTAAGTGGTACAAATACATCTGCCATATCTTTTTTTCCTTTTTAATCTTGTAATGCAAGTGAGAATGGTGTTACTAATGAGAATAACGAACGAGAGAATGTTCTACCCTGAAGTGTACCAGTTGCTTGATTAATTACAAGCCCCGCACCAATTCTAAAGTCACCAAGTTCGTTACCCGAAGTAAAGAATACTCTACCTCCACCTAATTCTACAACTTCTTTAGTCGGGTCAGGTACACCATTACCACCTTGGTTAGGAGGTAGTGCTTTATAAGTTACACCTGAACCAGCATATGAGAAGTCATGCCCAGTAGTAATTATCAGAGAACCAAATAATTCTACCGGCGCATTTCTTGCGTATTTCTTAAATAATGTTCTTAAATATCTATTAGTCTCTGCTGTTTCTTTCTTTTGTTCATTTATTACAACAGCCGCACTTCCATACACACCAGTGTAATATGATTCAGCTGCCTTAATACTTCTTTGATTACCACCATAAAGAATATCAGTTACGATAGCATCTACGATGAAACCAGTATCTCTATAACATTTTTCTTCGTTATATTCAAAGTTAGGGAAAGCAGCGTTTGTATAAGAGATAGCTGCACCTTGTAGTGTTTTCTTAGCACCTCTTAATGTGTTACTTCCTCTTCTTCCATTAAATGATGGTGCTACTAATTGTTTTTGTAAAACAACATTTTCACTCATTCCTTTTGCGAAATCAATACCATCAATTGTTTGTGGTTTTTGTTCCGTTGTTGCTACCGAAGGTATGTAGTAGTAGAACTCACCGGCTTTAATAGCTCGTTCATTACCACCATAAACTAAATCAGTTCTAACCGCATCTATAATATACCCAACATCACGAGAACAACTCACATCATTATATTCAAACTCACTCCAAGAAGAGGATAAGAATTCAATAGTTTCTTTTTGGATTAATGTTTTATTGTTTATTAACAAATCAGATGCAACCAATACCGATGATGATGGTTCACTAAATGGTAAGTTTTGAATTACCCTTTGTGATAACCCACTTGCGTATCTAATACCATCAATAGTTGGGTCTAATTGATTTAATTCAGATGGAACACCTTTGTTAGTTGCACGAGATGGGAATCTCCAATAGAACTGACCAGCGTTTACACTTCTTTCATTACCACCATAGTAGGTATCCGTTGCTGCGGCATCTATTAGGTAACCAACATCTCTCTTACACTTATCTTCGTTGTAGTAAACCCCACTCCAAGAAGATGATACATAAGCAATTACCTCATTTTGGATAAACTCTTTATTATCTCTCAATAAGTTCCAAGAAGCAGATACCTCATTTGAAGCAGTTACAAATTCAATGTTCTGAACCAATTTATTAGATAATCTACCAGCATGTCTTATACCATCAATAGTTGGATATAGTTGTGCGTTTACATTTGGAGATTCAGTTCCAGCAACAGTTGCTGATGATGGGTATCTAAAGTAGAAATCTCCCGCTTCTCTACTTCTTTCATTTCCACCATAAAGAAGGTCAGTTGCTACTGCATCTACGATGAACCCAGTATCTCTACTACAACTTGCTTCATTATATTCAAAGTTACTCCAAGAAGAAGAAATATATGCTATCACTTCACTTTGAATGAAACTTCTATTTTCTAATAAAGTTTTGTTACCAGCAATCTTATCATCAGATGGTAATTCAAATGGTGCGTTTACAATCACTTTTTCCATTATATCACCAGCGTAATTAATACCAGTTGTAGTTGGGAATAATTGAGCGTTAGTTGCTGATGATGGATATTTGTAATAGAAATCACCAGCTATAATACTTCTTTCGTTTCCTCCATAAAGAATATCAGTTGAAACAGCATCAATTATATATCCAATATCTCTCTTACAAGTATTTTCATCGTAATCAAATGTACTCCAAGAAGATGATAAGTAAGCGATTGATTCTGATTGAATAAATAATCTATTATCTCTAATCAAATTGTATGATTGAGATACTTCCAATGATGCGGTTACAAATTCAATATTTTGAATTAATTTTTGTGCTAATCTACTTGCGTAAAAAATACCATCTAAAGTTTGATTTAGTTGAGAACTAGTCGCTTGTGATGGGTATTCATAGTAGAATTTACCATTTACAATTGATGCAGATGCTACATTCCAAATTAAATCTTCAGCCGCACCAGAGATGATTAATCCAACATCTCTTCTACATTTAGCTTCATTATAATCAAATGTACTCCAAGAAGAAGAAAGATAAGCGATTGTTTCTTCTTGTATGAAATCAATATTTTCTCTCAGTATTTGGTAAGCTGCGATTGTTGATTCATCAGTTGATGGAGTTACATAATTAGATGCGGTTAAATAAGAACCCGTTCCATTTGCTATTATTGTAGTTACAATATCAATAGATGATGATACAAAATCAATATCTTCTAAACTACCACTAGCAGATGAAGAAATGTATTGTTCTATATTTCCAACTTTGATATTATTTTCAATATTCTGAGTTATTGTTGGAATTGGTAAAGTATTTTTCAACACAATTTCTTTAACCAAATCAGATGCGTAAACAATTGCATCAGTCGTTTCACCTAATTGAACATTAGTTGCTTTGGATGGGTATAGGTAATAGAATTCACCAGCGGTTCTACTTCTTTGGTTACCACCCCATCTTAAATCCGTTGCTACTGCATCTACGATGAATCCAGTATCTCTACTACAACTAGCTTCGTTGTATTGTAAGTTTGGATACTTAGCGTTTACAAATGCAATAGTTTCATTTTGTATAAATTCTCTATTTTCTCTAATTGCCTCGTATACATACTCAACTTCATTAGATGAGGTTTGGAATACAGACCCATCTACCAATTCAATAGCTAATCCCTTAACATAATTGATTGCAGTTACAGTTGGGTCTTTTTGTTGGGTTTCGTTTGGTACACCACCTACAATTGCTGCTGATGGGTAATCATAGTAATATCTACCAGCCGTTACACTTCTTTCGTTACCTCCGTAAAGTAAATCAGTTGCCACAGCATCAACAATATATCCAACATCTCTCTTACAAGTAGTTTGATTATAATCAAAATCACTCCAAGATGAAGAAATAAATGCAATAGTTTCATCTTTAATGAAATCTTTATTAGCGAATAATAAATCGTATGAAGCAGATACTTCAGATGAAGGATTTACATATGTTCTATTTCTAACAATATTTTGTGCTAAATTACTAGCATATCTAATAGCGGTTACGGTTTGGTCTAACTGAGAACCAGTGGCTTGTGATGGATATTCATAATAGAACTTACCATTTACAACTGATGCTGAGTTTGCGTTGAATAATAAATCTTCAGCTGCCCCACTTACAATCAAACCTACATCTCGTCTACATTTGGATTCATCATATACAAAAGTACTCCAAGAAGAACTCATAAATAATATAGTTTCTTCTTTGATAAAATCAATGTTATTTTTCAATAACTCATATGCTATCAGAGTTTTCTCAGCATTTCCAGAGGTTTGATAATCTATAATTTCAGGTGCTGAATCAGTTCCATTTGTTAAAATATCTATTACGATACCAAATGAAGATGATACAATTTTAGATTGTAATTTATCACCAGAACTTGCTGAAATATATTGTGGAACATCACCTACTTTGATGAGGTTGTCTATATCAGTATTATTTTGAACTATGGTAGGAATTACTGATGTTCCATTTTGTACAATGTTTTCAATCAATGCAGCGCTTGAACTAACAATAGTAACTTCGGTTTGGGAACCAGTTACATTTGAAGTATATTGAGTTTGATTAGTTACCCTTATATTGCTTTCAACATTTGTTACTAAGGTTGGTAATGAACCAGTTCCATTAGTAATAATATCGTTAATTTGTGTGAATGAACCAGTTACTATTGCCAACTCATTTCCAACTTCGTAATCACTCAATGGAGTTACAACATATCCAGATGCCCCAGCAATTGTTGGGTCACCTAAATCACCATCTTGGAATATACTTCTAATAGTTGTTAATGATGGTTTACTAATTACAGGCGAAATGTATGTGTTGTGGAACGCATAACCTAATGGGTTATTTGCCAAAATTCCAGATTGTGTTCTCATTGAATCATTCCATTCAGGAGAAAGACTTCC
>Ga0222719_10005706_pt1 | contig 10693 bp, 11 predicted proteins | sample C33_34DmetaG_FD_165039 | JGI IMG/M metagenome (GOLD analysis project Ga0222719, IMG submission 165039) | Estuarine water microbial communities from San Francisco Bay, California, United States - C33_34D | ecosystem: Environmental > Aquatic > Marine > Unclassified | place: USA: California...
AGTTGGTATGAAGATTTCCGAGGACATTTACCGAGTGAACTCAACGAATGCGAAGGCGTGGTTTATGAATACTAAAAATGTAATCAAATCAATCAAAGATAAAAAGTCTTCAAAGTGGACAATCAATCCCAAAATGTTTGAGAAATTTATCGAACAAAGTGTTCGAATTTATGCATTTACAGCAGCTAAGTTAACGATGACATACACACATGAATGTGTAAGTAATATCCTAAACGCCGCAGGTGTAAAAGTAAATTAAAGTTTACAACTCAACATAAAACATGTCGAACCCACTTTTCAAGTATGTTGTTCAGTTCATCCATGCAAAGTGGGGTAGTAAGGAATACTTCCCTGGTCCTCAACCGATTTCTATCGAACACAAACATTTCCCTGTTCTCAAGGGTGCCGAATATCTTGTGTGTGAGAAGACGGATGGGGAACGGTATATGATGGTCGCGCTCACATACGATGGTAAACGAAAGTGTGTATTTGTGAATCGAGCTTTTAATATGTTTGAAGTACCTATCAATCTCAAGAAGAGTGCCTATGATGGGACTATTCTTGATGGTGAGTTGTACGAAGATACACTCATGGTATATGATGCTGTTTGGGTAAATGGTGAATCCGTCTGGAATCGAAACCTGAACGAGAGACTTGACGCAGCTCGAAGTGTCATGAAGTCAATCATCTACATGAAATCTGATCAGTATAGACTCAAATGTAAAACGTTTCATCAAATGAGGGACTTTGGGAAGTTTATGGATGAGTATCTTCCAACGGTTCAACAAAAGATTGATGGTCTCGTGTTTACACCTGTCAACGAACCCATAAGAATTGGAACCCACGATACGATGTTCAAATGGAAACCACAGGAGAAGAACACCGTGGATTTTCTCATGAAACGGGAACCGTCACGGGAAACACCTGGTTTCAAGCCCGGTGCACCAGCGTGGCGTCTGTACGTACAAGAAAAGGGGAAACTCTTTTTCGAATCAGAAATTCCATTCAATCGGATGGATGATGAACCATGGTTTGAGGATGGAGCCATCGTAGAGTGTAAGTATATCACGTGGGAATCACCTATGTGGTGGAGACCCATCAAGAGACGTACCGATAAGACATACCCCAACAATCGACGCACATTTTACAGGACAATCGTGAACATCAAGGAAAATATTCAGATGAAGGAGTTTTTAGATTGTAGACCAAATTTTTAATATTTTGTTATAATAAAAACGATGGCTGCCATTGCTGTAGCCGGTGTCGGCCTCATGGTCGTATGTTCTTCTTCCCTCGCTGCTGCCCTAATGATGGGTGGTGATGACGATTCTTCAGGTGGAGGTGGAGGTGGAGGTGGGGGTGGGGCAGCCGGTCCCTCAGCTCCTACAGGTGTGAGTGGACAGTATGTTGAACTCGCATTCCCAGAAGGTACGGGGTCTCAATACGTTTTGACTCCTCATGAGATATATGTTTATGACGCAGCTGGTACCAACTTGGCTCTGAACAAACCAGTCGAAGTAGGTGGATTTCATGGTGGACCCAACTCCACTATGAAGGGGCCAATGGCGGTAGATGGTAATGAGGATACGTTTTGGCATGCGGCAAGAGCTGAAGACACCATCAAGATTGATTTAGGTGCAGTAAAGGAAATTGCCAAGATAGAGATTAAGAATAATGAGGGTACTACAGCATTTAACGGCGTGCGGTCGACTGACCGTTTGGCTGGGGGTATGGCTAAAATAACTATTTATGGAGCCGATGGCACCACAGTTGTAAAGGCTACACCTGAAATTACCACATTGGGTGCTGCTAGGTATACAATCGATTTAACTTCCGAAAGTTCCGTATGGACTTAATTTTTCAAATTATACACCATAAAATAGAATCCGGCTTCGTCAGGTAGTTTCTCCTCCCTGACCATTTCGTCATTAATAAAAAACCATTTATTACGTCTCTTTACGAAACTCACGTAGTGTCCGTCATCTTGTGCACCAACGTGTACAGCTGTAGAAACGAGATTGTATTCATACTCATTAATCAATATATTCTCAATAATTTCAATATGACTCTTTTGGTCAAATGAAATCATCAAAACCTGAGGAAGTTTTGAAAAGAGCATACGGGTAGTCGCGACATGATGTTTCTTCCCTTCGTTGTCTTCAAAATTTTCAAGTACGTTCCAATCTGTACTTTTCTTGAGCATCTCAGCCATATCCTTCCCCTCGGAGGTTATTAAATGAACACTAAAATCCTCTTCAGTTGTTGACTTTCCATTCGGCCATAGAGTTTCTTGCACCTTCTTTCCGTAAAACCATGGCTTAATTTCTGGTATAGACACTTCGAGAATGTCGATGATGCATAGGATGGCTTCTTGCACATCATGTTGTTCCTTTGTTCCGAAACGGGGGAACTTTTCGCGAAAGTGGGAAAGGAGTGTATTGATATCAACTTTGTCCTGGCCATTGGTCCAATATGTCTTGACGAGATTGGTGTATTCTTTTGTGAACATACATTCACCCTCATATGGGTGTCGTATCAAGTAGTTTGACAATGCTGGTATGTAAAGCAAACATTGAAGGGCAGTATTGAAATAACAAGTATTTCCGTGATTTTCGAATCCCTTCATTACATTTTATGTACATAAAACACTTAAGAGAAAGGCGCAATATGTAAATGTTAAGTAAAAATGGACGTTCAATCTATTGCCAACCACGTTCTTCCCATCTTCGAAGCCCACAAGAATGAGGGCAACATCGAAGTTGAAATCCGTCTCGGTAAACACAATGGTTCTCTTTTCGATACCAACGTAGGTAAAGACACCTGGAAGAGAGTTCTCAAGGGTCTCAAGAAGTATAATGGCTGGGAAAGTGTCAAGACCTCTACAGCTGATGTGTACTACAACGACAACAACAATGTTCGAATCACATCTGATGAGGAATCTGGTGAACAAACGATGATTCAGAAGATTTCTGTAATCAAGGAAGACTTCAAGTGTGATCCACTTGACGTACGCTTCTGTGTTGCCCGTGAGATTCCCACCACTGGGGAGTACGAAATGGACCGAAAGCGCACCAAGACTCGCCACTCTTTCGTGCGTAAGAACCTCAGTATCGACATGACCATCTCTTCAGGGGACAATGCTGATATGGATTCTGAAGAGGAGGCGAGCTACCAGATTGAGTTGGAAATTGTAAAGCCTGAGGCGGTCGATGATATTTACAAATTCAAGAACATCCTTCAAAAGGTTGCTGACCTCTCGAAATTAATTTCTGTGTAAAAAGTAAAAAAGATGGCTGCCGTACCAATGTTAGCCGGTGTTGGTCTTATGATCGTATGTTGTTCCTCAAGTTCGGCCATGATGATGATGGGTGGTGGTGAGGAAGACCCAGGAACTGGGGGTGGAGGTGGAGGTGGAGGAGCTGGCCCCTCAGCCCCAGCCTATACAGAATCATGTGATGATTTGGGTGGAGGTGTTGTTCAAAGACATGAGGGTGATGTAGATCTTGATTCGTGTAAACAAAAATGTACAGAAGATTTAGATTGCTTATCATTTATTCATGGAGAAGAGTTGGGGTTTTGCCAACTCCATGATAATAAGGAGACTACTGATGTAGACGTATGCAGTAGGGGATTGAAGGTATATCGTGATACCACCGGTAAAACCCCAGTATATACATCATCATGTGATGATTTGGGTGGAGGTACTCTTGCGAGTCACGCGAGTGATAAGAATCTCGGCGAATGTAAAACGGAATGCAGTGCAAACGCATCTTGTAAGGGGTTTATTCATAATGTTGCTACAGGATTTTGCCAACTCCATGATAATAATGAGATTACCGATGTAAACGTATGCGGTAAGGGGTTGAAGGTATATCGTAAATAATTTCTGCGTAAAAGTAAATGCTATACATCGTAGCGATTCTCGTCGTTTTGTTTCTCCTCTATGACAAGCACACAAAGTCGGATGAGGTTGACGGCTCCAAATATTTCTACATCAGTGAGGGTGAATCGAAGGCTGTCTATGTCAAAATGCATGCAGATGGTATGAAGAGTGATAGGCTAAAGAACTTTGTTCGAATGGAGGATGAATTTCTCTCAATGGAACAACAGTCTGTGTGTACTGGTATACCCCTAATAGTTCAAGCTGGTGTACTTTCTAATAAAATCAAAGAAACTTTCCCTAAATATGACTTCTCTCACCACACGATACACCTCAAACAAATTGCGGAACCCATAAAAATAGTCAACCGAAAAATTAAGTGTTAGTTGGTATGTAATTCCACATGAGTTCATACGAATAATAAAAACCAAATGTTATGATTTCCATTATCACGGTGTATTTGAGTGTTTCTTTCTTATCTTTCAAGAAAAGGTATGTGACAGACAACGTTAGAAGAAACATAAAAATTCTATACATGACTGCCTTAGTTAAAATGCGTCTCCGAGACTGAACAATAAATTTTTCTTGTTCCTGTTCAAGAGGTGTCATTTACCTTGGGTAGATATTTTATTTAACATATTGAACAGATTCCATAAAAGCATTTTATGTTGTGGACTATCTATATTTTCCCAGTCGTCAACTATCGACATGATGCGTTTGTTATCATCAGGCTCATCATCTTGAAGAAAAGACTCACCCTTAGTTCTGAGGTAGTCGGCAATAATGTAAATAACTGCGTCTAGAAATTCTTCCTTAGCCATGTCTAGCCATGAATTTGTAGGTGTTCCCCAACTTCTAGTGTCATCATTCACCCGTACACCATGATTGTACCGTTTCAATCCAAGATCTAACCGCCCAGTTAGTTCCTCTCGTACGCCCATATGGTATCAGATTGTTTAGACCCTTTAACTCACATCTTTTCAACTCGAGCCTTAACTTGATTGTTCCTCTTCTTAGGGGCTGCGTTCCGCATAGCATTAGCACGAGTCTTTAACCAACGTTTCTTATACGCACTCATGGTTGCCGTTGTTGGTTTTTTATTCTTGTTTACCAGTGTCATCGCGTAATTAACAGCCATACGACGATATTGGTTCTTCAAGTTGTTGCTGATACCATTTGTATTAATCATGTTAGTAAGATATTTCTTCTCGAGTTCCCGTTTCCTCTGCATTTTCCAATTCTTCACCATATCCTTTTTTATTTTGTCGACAATCATCTTTTTGGGTACCCCAAGTGTTTTATCTCGGTTTTGTCTACCAATTCGATTGATGGCATTCTTAACATTTTTGACATCTTGAGTGAGATTTGGTTTATAACGGTTCATCCACGACTTGGTGTAAAGTTTAGTCAAATCTTTGCGAATAGAATTTTCATCTATCCCTACTCTCTTTTCCTTCACCTCCTTTTTCTTATTTACAACCTGTTTCGCCTTTGTTTGTTGAACCTGCCTCTTAGAGGGTGCTGGTGGTGCTGGTGGTAAGGGTTTAGTCATGTTGTTGCGCACTTTTTCAATCTGTTTACAGAGGGCATCCTTTGTTTGTTTACCGTTTGTATCAATCTTGAGTAATGCAGCAAAACGCCTGATTTCGTCCATTTTCATATCGCGACACAATTTACGTCCAATACGAAAAGTACTGTTAGTTCCGGATAAGTTTACATTCTTATTTTTGTTTGTGTTTCTCACAGTGGCGGTCTTTTTGTTAGATTTAGCCTTTATGGCTTCACATATCTCCTTCTTGGTCATGTCTCGGGTGGTTTTACCATTTTTAATTCTAAGATTGAGAATGTTCATCTTTCGCGCAAGATCTTTGAGTTCCTTTTTATCCATGCGTTCACACTTCTTTCCGTCCAATTTTTGACTGTTAGATATACGCTTTACGACGGTTTTAGCCTTGGTTTTTTTAGGGGAAATCTTTTTAGACCTGGTCTTTCGCTTAACTTTAGACACACCTATTTTGATATCCCCATCTCTATACAATTCCCGAATTATTGGAGTTAGAGCTTTGTATGCATTTTCCATGATAGCGGGTGATTTAGCACCTATAATTTGTACGGTACCAGACTTACTGATATTGAGTGTGTACCCATTCATGGTGACATAGAGCATTGGTGAAAGTTCTGGTTCATAAACAGTAGTTCCATATCTTGAAAATTTCATTTGCATACGAGTGAGGTTTGTGAATACACCATTTATGCTAAACTGACCACTGAGATTGTTAAATTCGATTGGACTGTAAAGGAATGGTTCTTTTTGTGTGTAATTGTCGACAATGAATCGACGAATGAGTTCTGGTTGGTTTGCAATGTTCGAACCAACAAATCCATTACGGAAGAGTATTTTACCATTTCTGTAAATATTGCAAAGTCCACCTTGACTTTCTACACCATCCGAAACAGTCACCATGATTTGTACACTAGCGAAGGCTTTGTTAATGCTTCCCTTGGGACCACCTTCCTTCGTGTGAGAAAACCCAGTTTTAAACTGACCATAGATACCCTTTATCTCTTTTGTGTCTAGATAAAGACCTTGACCAATGGGTGTTTTACCGAGTGGTTTTTTCATTAAAATGGGTAAAAGGTCTAGACGAGGTTCTTTACCGAATGACTTGTTAATAGTACCAACAAACATACCGGGTTTAAACGGGGATATTTCCAGATCAGAGAGCTCCCCGAATTCGTTGATCATGGTTGGGCTCATTTCAGCAAGACCCCTTTCGAATGCGTTTTCGTTAATAGGACTAAGATTCGCGTTGTCAAATTCACTGGGTTCTTTTAACGCGTTGTTTACTAATTTATTGATGTTTAGGTCAGAAAACTCATTTTCCAAAGGAGAGTTGTTTTCGAACTGCGCGAAACGACTCCGTGTAGGTGGAGGAGGGAGAGCCCGTGGACCTGGTAAGGGTCGTTGAGGTCTTTGGATTAGTTCAGGTCGAGTAGGTTCACGGAATCCCGCAGCCCTCATACGTGCTTCCCTCTGTCTTCTAAACATATCAGACTCAAGTTCACGAGCGAAGTTGTTATTGGAGTTCGAGTCTGAATTTTGGACATCCACACCGGACTGCCTGACAAATTCTTTGACCGACTGGCTCATATTACTATTTGTAAGGATTTTTTTTAATGGTTGTTGCCAGTCATGAGCTGGTCTTCGATCAAGTCGATACCGAAAATAACCGGTTGAAGTGGGTACTGCCTCCCTCTGTAGGACACTGATTCATTCCTAACCTCGATGTCATAAGAACTGAAGGGACCCACATAGAAATCTTCATGAAACTTGTGCTGACCCAAGTTGTTGTTTTTACAGTGTGTATTGAACGCAGCAACGAATAGGTTCTGTGGGACGTACTGATCCTTACCCTTGTCGACGATTGTAGACTCGAGGAAGTGGATGAGAGAGTTTGCAACCTTCGCAACCTGCTTCTGGATAGTCTTGAAATACTCGGGTACTGCATTCCAGATGTCCTGGTTCCTGTACTTGTTTGCGTAATCGATGTACCCCTTCACACATTTCAGTAGGATGATGGGTAGTTCACTTTCAAGTTTCTCGTCCAGTTGAGGGTCCGCAATACGCACCTGCTTACTGAAGTTCCATGGAAGGATACGACGTAAGACTGAACCAGAGTTATCTTTCCATCCTGGAACCTCATTCCCACCTAGAATACCAGGAACACTCCACTCAATCGAGACGGCAGTCTTATTCTTGACAGCAACGGAAACGTCTTCACCTGATACAATCGACTGGAACTCCGCCTGTTCGAGTGCAAGATCACCCTTCACCTCGGGTGCAATAAACATGAACCCATCCTTAATAGCAGAAAGACCAAACTTCTTCTCAATGTTGTTCGAAAGTGTTCCGACATCTTCACCTTCATAGAACTTCTTGAAAACCTTTGTAATTAGGGTAGATTTACCTGATTTAGCGATACCCTTGAAGAACGGAATAATCTGCCAGGTGTCCAATTCACCAATGTTAAAACACAGGCGACCACCCATTACGTAGGCCCAGTTGCATACTTCCTTTGAAAACTTCTGGTACTGCAAAACGGTGTCGAAATGTGGTGTAGGAATGTCTTGCCAGTTTTCGAGATGTGAAAAGTCATCAAACTGCTGGTCAAAGTACTTGCACGCGATGATGGTTGGGTCCAGGCAACCAAATTCCTTGCTGTCATAAGGGTAGAAGCTGCATTTGTATGTGCCTAGGTCTGGGTCCCACTCCTTACCGACAAACACACCATTCTTGAATGACCAAACATGACGCCGTTTGATAATTGTGGGGAACTGTGGGTCCATACACTTGGAAATGTTATCGATAACATCCCTGAAAATACTCCCCTTACTTGTGAAGTTCTTCCAGTTGTTAAAGTCATCATCCTTTTGAGCGAGTGAGTACACGAAATCTTCGATGGTCATCTTTTGGCGCCACGCCCTTGTTCTGAACCCTTCGATTGTCTTGATTTCCTCACAGCAGTGCCCCTTATAACGGCGATACCCCGCTTTGTAGAGTTCATCCAGGACAAAGATGAGACATTTCTGAAAGGGTGTAGCACTTTCGACGTCATCATCACACATAGTGGACGGATCAGATGTCGAGCTTGTCTGTGGGACCGCAGTAGGATTAACAACACGCTCGTAGGCTGTGTAATGACGACGGATGTTTTCGTACCCATCTTTGAGTTGTTTCAGGACACTATAGATTCTTTCAGTGAGAGTGATACCGTCATCGGTTTGTTTTTTATGGAGGCTGAGTTCTTTGACTCGATTTTTCAAATCTATCAGGAAGCGACGTTGCTTCTCGCGGATGCCTTTGATAGCTAGGATATCTATCTTACCTGCGATTGGGTTGTTATTCTCGTCATAATTGTCAGCATGAATGAATTGTCTGTACCCGAGTTCACGAGCATTCCTATAATCATCTGTCCTGAGATCCCAGTAGTTCTCAAAATTATCTACAATATTGGTTATGGCCTCTTCATTCATCGACTGGATACTCTGCTTTTGAAGTTCTGCCAGAGCTTCATAACGATTTGGTTCCTTGTCGATGAAGTGAGTACTGTCCATTTCTATTATTAAGAATTTTCTCTCTAATTAGTTTTTCATCTCACTCAAAATTTTGATTAATATTTTGTTTTGCACTTGGAGTTGTTGGGTAATACCCAGCAGGGCGGTGCAGACCGTATCGCCTTCATCTGTGGCGAGAAGGGAAGTCATCAGGGTCGCGACGTCAACACCCTCATCTTCAAACATATCATCTTCATCCCCCATTCCATCCAATTCATCAACTTCATCCTCAGTCATGGAAATTTCCTCAGCAGATTCGGACTCGGTCTCATACTCAGACCCAGACTCGGGGAGGGGTGCGATTTCACCTTCCTCGATTTCTTCAGGGTGATTAGAAGTTGACATTTGATTTAGACTGAGAAAAATTGGATCGCGAAATTTCGCACATTCAGCCAGAATTATTTTCTCTGCTTATAGTACAACAACTCTCAAAATGGCCGGTGGTCTCATGCAACTCGTAGCTTACGGTGCCCAGGATGTTTACCTTACCGGTAACCCTGAGGTAACTTTCTTCCAGGCGAAATACAAGCGCCACACCAACTTCGCGATGGAGAACATCGAGCAGACCGTCAACGGTACTGCCGCCAACTCCGGCCGCGTGTCCGTCACCGTTGCGCGCAACGGTGATCTCGTCGGCGACATGTACATCGAACTCGAGTCCCGTGGTCTGGATTCCCTCTCCTCCAACGCCACTGCCGATTCCAACTGGGTCGCCGAGCGTGCCGTTAACAACGTTGAGCTTTCCATTGGTGGTCAGCGCATCGACAAGCACTACCAGAAGTGGTGGCGTTTGTACACCGAGCTTTACTTGGATGAGTCCAAGAAGGCTACCTGGGGTAAGATGACCTCGGCGGGCTACGGTAAGACCGTGTACCTCCCCCTCATCTTCTTCTTCAACCGCAACCCCGGTCTCTACCTGCCCCTCATTGCGCTCCAGTACCACGAGGTCCGCATTGACATCGACCTCGCGTCGGACATGGCGACCTTCGTCAACCCCTCCGTCTTCAAGGTCTGGGCCAACTACGTGTACCTCGACACCGAGGAGCGCCGCCGCTTCGCCCAGAAGGGCCACGAGTACCTGATCGAGCAGGTCCAGCACACTGGCAACGACACCGTTGACTCCGCGTCGACCAAGCAGGTCCGCCTCTCCTACAACCACCCCGTCAAGGAGCTTGCGTGGTGCTTCTCCAACACTTCGGCGAAGTCTTCCCTGTGGAACTTCACCTCCAAGAACCTCGACGCCGAGATTGTTCTTGACAACCTCCCCGCCTCCAACTGTGCCATTCCCATTGGTGCTGAGGGTACTCCCCTCTACATCTCCGGTACCGACGGCGGTTCCACCGAGTCTTTCACCGAGGAGGCCGCGGGTCCCCTTTCGACCTTCAAGCTCATCCTCAACGGCCAGGACCGCTTCAAGGAGCAGAAGGGCAAGTACTTCAACCAGGTACAGGCCTACAACCACCACTCTGGCAACCCCTACGCCGGTGTGTACTCGTACTCCTTCGCGCTCAAGCCCGAGGAGCACCAGCCCACCGGTACCTGCAACTTCTCCCGCATCGACAACGCGCAGGTCCAGGTCACCATGGGTACCACCACCGCGACCACCATGCACATGTTCGCGACCAACTACAACGTCCTCCGCATCCAGTCGGGTATGGGTGGCCTTGCCTTCTCCAACTAAGCACCCGGTCTTAGTTT
>Ga0222719_10005711_pt1 | contig 10685 bp, 9 predicted proteins | sample C33_34DmetaG_FD_165039 | JGI IMG/M metagenome (GOLD analysis project Ga0222719, IMG submission 165039) | Estuarine water microbial communities from San Francisco Bay, California, United States - C33_34D | ecosystem: Environmental > Aquatic > Marine > Unclassified | place: USA: California...
TGGCCCGTCCGACCGACCTTGGAGGTGGGGATTGTACCGGAAATCGTGGTGTTTTTCCTCGCGCCCGACCGTGCCAAGGCGGCTGTGCGGGAACTGGTTTTGCGGTACGATGCAAGCCAAATGCCCTTGCTGTGGTTTCAGCCCGGCTCTGAACATGAAGAAGTGCTCGAGATGCTCAACGACGCTGGCATCTTGCACATCGTTGACGACTGCATCGTTCGCTTCATCCTCCGCCACCACCTGAAAGCCGAGGCCCCCACGAAGCAGAGCCCGTGGTATTTGCAAATCAGCGATGAAGACGAGAGTGGATGTTCGGTTTGGTCGGTTGAATCCACGCAAGAAGACCGCCAACCTCCTGTAACGGCGCTTGAGTGGTGCGGCGACCTTCAGGACCTCCGGTCCTCGGAGCACACCGTTCCCCGCTACATTCGCAGCCTGCAACGGCCCGAAGAGTCGCTGGAACAACTGGCGCTACGGTTGGCCTGATTGAGGTTACACGGCCGTAATGGAGTACAACGAGCCCCCGTTCCCAAACGTTGCGTAGTACAAGGTCCCGTCCGGATGGAAGACCAGCGGCAACGGTGTTCCAGCGTCCCATGCAAAGCGGCTGATGTCGGTCGTGTACGTCCCTTCTTGGTCACCCGGATGGACATCGATGCGAAGAATTTCATGCCCTTGAGGCAGCAATGTGTTCCAGGAGCCGTAAACCGTGGCGTAGAGGGTGAAACCTTCTGAAGGGTCCAACCCGGGGAGGGCGGATGTTGGCGGGCGAAGGTCAATGCCGTTCATGGAAGTGTGAGGGGTCCACGTCCCGATGGGGGCTTCGCTGCCTTCAGGGACCGGATGTTCGGGGTCATCGTCGGGCCAGCCGTAGGATGCTCCCGGTTTCAAATGGTTCAGTTCCTCTGGAGGGTGATCGCCCTCCCAATCACGCCCGTTATCGGTGAAGAAATACCCGTGACCGCCGACCCAAACGCCGTCAAAGGAATTGCGAACACCACTGGCGAGTACACCGTGTTCACCCGTACTTGCGTTGACCCAGAGCAGGGCAGCGTTGCGAGGGTCGTTCTCGTCGCATATGTTGCACGTCGAGCCGCTGTGCCAGAGCAAGGTGCCGTTGGGGAGGAGGGTCACGGCGTTGGTTTGATGGTTCCTGAAGGGGATGCCTTCGACGAGCACGGTGCGATTGGCGAAGGTTCCGTCCTCTTCGACGGTGTAGGAACTCAACGCTCCCGCCTCGGAAACGTAGGCCGTTTGACCGTCCAAAGCCAAACCGTGAGGTCGGTCCAAACCGCTGAGGACCGAGGTGCGCTCGTCGGTCAAGAGGTTCAAGGAGAGAATTTGCTCGCCGTCACGGTCGCAAACCAGCAGGGTGGTTTCATCGGACCAAACCAAACACGTCGGCCCACCAAGTCCGCTGGCGACCTCGTCCACGACGTAGCCGTCCACCACCGTGGGTTCACTTCCTGAGACGTACGGATACAATTGACGCGTGAAAAGCAGGGTGATGAGCAACATCACCACCGGAAACGCATGCCGACGCATCTAACCCTCCGGCGAGGTGGAGGTGATTTCAACGATTCGGGCATCGACGCCCTCGTACGCCATAACCAACGTCAGGGGCTCGTCGTGGCTCCTGATGTTGACGCCTTGTTCCCGTAGTTCAACGACTTCCGAGGCGTTCCAATGCGTGAGGTCGTCGTCACCTGCACGAAGGAGACAGGGTGCTGGCGAAACAAGTTCCTGGTCCTCAAGCGCAGGGAACGTGCTTCCGTTGACCGATGCGATGAGCATGGTCGGGTAGCGACGCTCGTCGTCGTCGTTGTAGTAGCTGACAAACTTGACCTTGTAGTGGGCACCATCAATTTCGAAGACAAAAATGCCGGGAACAGGCGTCACCCGATGGACGCTTAAATCGTAGGTGTACCACTCAAGACGTTCTTCGGTATCCGTTGAGAAGGTGATGTTTTCAGTTGAACGGAGATCGTTGAACGCCATGTCCTCAAGGTAAACCCAACCATGCCCCTCCCCAACGAAAACATCCGTTGAGGAAAACCGGAGGGAGTGGTTGGAATCGTTGCCTTCCCGTTGAGTTGGAAGCGACAGAAACGTGAACGCTTCTTCGTTGGTTGCATCGACCATCGTGGTGAAGGTCTGTCCGTCCGCCCCAAGTGTTGGCCGGATCGGTGCATCGGTCGCCGAAGGGAGGGATTGTTGACCAAATCCGCACGGATAGGAGGTCCCGTTCACCACGAGCGCCATCTCAATCGAAGACCAGAGAAGGGGTTCTGCGGCGTCGCCCTGAAACGATGCCGTCGCCAGCATGTCCTCTGATCCATTCGTGGACGAATCCTCAATGAGGACCTCAACCACGTTGTCCGTACCGAGTTCGCTCGTGTACCCCTGTACCATCGACCACCAAAGGAGGCCGCCGATGAACAGAGCAACGGTCAGCGTTGCCGCTGCACGCTTCCACATTCAACCACGTCGGAACTCAAGCGGTCCGGTCTCGGCGGCCGGCTACCATAGCAGCACCAAGAAGGGCCACCAAGCCGGCCGTCATGAGGAAGCCTGGCGTGTCCTCTGCGTCGTCCGAAGTGCTTTCTTCGGCTGCAGGCGCAGGGCTGCCTTCACCGACGATGATTTCGCCAAACATGTTCAACCCGATGTGGGGCTCGCAAGCATAGTAGAAACTCTCGTCTTCGGTAAAGGTGTGATGGAAAGCAACCGTTGAATCTGGAACACCCGAGTAGACGCCGTTCTCGACGTAAGTGGAGGATGCTGGGCCGTCGACTTGTCGCACATTGTGCGGCATGGCGGCGTCTTCCCAGGACCAACAAACGGTTTGGCCCACATCGATGGTCACGGAAGGAACGGTGTAGGCATAGCCCGTTTCGGTGGCAGAAATCGTAACGGCGCAATCAACGCCGTCGAAGGGCCCGGGGGCTTCCTCGACCGGAGGCAAGAGAACAGCATCGATCACATGAATGACGCCGTTGGATGCGGGCACGTCAGCGATGGTGACGCTTGCGCCGCCCACGGTAACGCCCGCTGCATCGACCACGATGTCCAAGGCATCGCCGTTGGCCGCGGTGACGGTGGTCGTTCCTTCGGTAAGGTCGGTGGACAGGGTCTCACCAGCGACAACGTGGTAGAGCAAGATGTCCGTGAGCGTTGCGATTTCTTCGGCGGTGTCGAACGTGGACAGATCAATCCCGGCAGCAGCAAAGGCCTCGTCCGATGGGGCGAAGACCGTGAAGGTCTCGTTTGCACTGAGCGTGTCGACCAAATCAGCGGTTTGGAGGGCGGCGACCAGAGCGGTGTGAACCGTCGTCGCAGCCGCCGTCATGGCAAGGTTCACCGGTGGCACCCACATGTATCCCTCGCAAACGGTTTGCGAGGTGTTAGCGAGGGCGTGGGTGACGGTGTTGTAGCAACCCGTCACGTTTTCCCCGTTGATTTCGTAGTCCTCGACGTACATGTACGCCTCGCAAGCAGCTTGGTCTGCACCGACCACGATGGTGTGGGTTTCAATGTTGTAGCAAATTTCCCCGGGCGGCCCTTGAGGGGTAGCGGGTTCATCGGCAGGAGGCATCAACACCGTGTCGATGACGTGAATAATGCCGTTGCTCGCCGTGACGTCGGCGGTCGTCACGGTGGCGTCACCGATCTTCACGGTCGTGTTGGTGACGGTGAAGGTGGCATTGTCGCCGTTGAGCATCGTGACCGTGAGGCCGTCGGTTACGCTGGCGGCCTCGACGGCGCCCTCGGTGACGTGGTAGAGGAGAATGTCGCTCAAAGTGGCGTTGGCCTCGTCGTTGTCAAACGCAGCGAGGTCGATACCCGCAGCGGCGAATGCCGCATCGGTGGGTGCAAAGACCGTGAACGGCCCGTTGGCTTGAAGCGCCTCAACCAAGCCGGCGTGGCCCAAAGCCGCAACGAGCGAATCGTGCTCTCCTGTTGAGGCGGCGGTGGCCGGAATATCTTCGGGTTCGTTTGCCGAAACTCCAGCGGAGGCGGCGGCAATCATCAGGCAGGCGAGAACAAACAAGGTTCGTACTTTCATGACCTTGTTGCTTCTCGGGCCGTATTTAAGGCGCGGTTTTTTCCTTAAGCGAAAGGAGAACGGTACTCTCGAACATCCTCGGCGATGCGGAGCAGTTGGTTGTACTTTGCAACTCGGTCGGAGCGCGCTGGGGCGCCGGTCTTGATTTGTCCCGCCCGCGTGCCGACAGCAAAATCGGCGATGGTGACGTCTTCAGATTCGCCGCTACGATGCGATACGACGTTGTTCATGCCGTGAGAGGAGGCAAGGTCCATGGCTTCCAGGGTTTCAGAAACCGTCCCGACCTGATTCAATTTGACCAACATGGCGTTGGCCGCTCCCAATTCAATGCCCTGAGCCAGCCGCTCTGACTGCGTCACAAACAAGTCGTCACCGACGGTTTGCACGCGGTGGCCATAGGCTTTGGTAAAAGCGGACCAGCCTCGCCAGTCATCTTCGCTAAAACCGTCTTCAATGGAGAGAATCGGGTAGGTATCAAGCCAGCCCCCGTACATCTCAACCAAATCGTCGGAAGTCAACTTCTTGCCCTCCATCTGGTAGTGCTCACCGTCATGGAATTCGGTGGAAGCAACGTCAAGCGCAATGCCGATCTCGTCGGTTGAGTACCCCGCTCCCTCGATGGCCCGAACCATGTACTTCAGACCGTCCTCGTTGGTTGGAAGGTTGGGTGCAAAGCCGCCTTCATCCCCGATTCCGCCTAACAATCCGTCGTTTTTCAATTCGGTTTTCAACGCGTGATAGGTCTCTACGCCTGCGCGAAGACCTTCCTCAAACGTATCAAACCCGTGGGGCATCACCATGAATTCCTGAACGTCGACGTTGGAGGCAGCGTGCGCACCGCCGTTCAAAATGTTCAGCATGGGCACGGGCATCAAGCCCCCGGCTACGCCACCGACGTATTTCCACAACGGCAATTCATGGACGGCTGCTCCTGCGTGAAGGCAAGCCATCGAAGCACCAAGCATGGCATTTGCACCAAGGTTTGATTTGTTGGGGGTGCCGTCAAGTTCTAGCATGACCTCGTCGATCATGCGCTGTTCGTCAACGGGAAGGCCGACCAAGGCTTCGGCGAGTTGCTCCTTAACGTTGTTGACCGCTTGGGAAACGCCCTTGCCGCCGTAGCGTGCCTGTTCGCCATCCCTCAGCTCCAAGGCTTCGTAAGCCCCGGTCGATGCTCCCGACGGGACGATCGCACGCCCGAGCAGGATGCCGTCAACAAAGCAATCCACCTCAACCGTTGGCTGGCCGCGGCTGTCTAGGACCATGCGTGCATCCAAACCCGAGATGTGACCTGACATTTGACGTCCTCGTTCCGGCCAAGCGTGGTGGGGACTTGAATCAAACGGGCCGTTTCAAGAGCGGTTGAGCCAAGCAAGCCACTTCGCAATTTTGGATTGGAGGGTTGGAACATCGTGTTCGTTGGCGGATTGGGCCACCCAGCAAAGTTGTTCTTCAAGGGGCGAAATGGAAAAGAGTTCGGCTCTGAAGACCGGGTCGTCGTCCATCAGCACATGATGGCGTCGGTCATCAACGAAACAATGGATGAGATGGCGGGGGAAATGGTGAAGAACGTGCTCTTGGGGGCACAGAAGCGTCAGCGAGTCGTTGAGAAAAAGAAGTGATTTTCCAGTGTCAAGATCCAATTCGTGGAAGTGAATGGGCGTGGATGCGAACATCGCAGCGACATCGACATTGAACCATTCTTGTTGCCTTGGAAGAAGGTCACAGGCGTTGAGCGCATCGAGGAAGCCGTGCAAACCGGCATCGCCGCTGACCTCTTGTTCGGGCATACGATGAGCACCGCGTGGCTTCTTTTTGAACCCCACGAGCGCGATTTGCAGGTTCCGCCGGGTTGATTTTTCCAGTTTCGGGAGGTTTTTTTGTAAATTTGGTTCTTTTCGTCCGGATTTAGCACGAATAGTGATGAGAAAGGTTTGAAATAGCACACGAGGAAGCACCTCCCATGCCCCGCATCGCCGAAATCGACCGAGCCATCCTTGCCCAACTTCGAAAAAACGGACGCATGTCCTACGTTGACCTCGCGTCCGAAGTCGGAGCCAGCGAACGTACCGTGCGCACACACATCCGGAGCATGGAGGAAAACGGGACCATCCGAGGTTACACCATCCGAGAAGGTGGCGTCGGCTTGACCGCTCTGGTCCGCATCAAAGTCGCCCCCGGTTCAGAAATCGGTTCCTTCGCTGCCGAAGTCACCGGATGGGACGGCATTGAAATCGTTTACGAGGTGTCGGGAGAAACCGATCTGGTGGCTTTGGTTCACGTCGACGACACCATGGCGTTGCGCGCTCTGCTTGACAAAATGTGGTTGGCTGCACCCAACGACATCGCAAGCACGACGACGGAGCTCGTGCTTGAACAGTACTAAGCGTCACTCTTCTTCGCCTTTTGGCGGTGAATAATCGATGCCGCAGGACCGGCAGACCATGTCATCGTCCCAGTCGCATTGGCGCCGACAACCGGTCATGATTCACGCCTTCCACTTGACAGAACAACCGATGGATTCGGTGTAGGTGGTCTCAGGCTCGCTTCCTGCAAGCATGGCCTCAATCGCGTTCTCCAAATCCTTGACCGTGACCTCACCAGGATGTCGGGGGCTGTCGTCCATTCGACCTTGGTAGACAAGTTGGTGGTTGGCGTTAAAGAGGAAAAATTCAGGCGTCCGTTTTGCTCCGTAAGCACGGGCAATTTCCTGCGTTGCGTCGTGGAGATAGGGGTAGGGCATGCCTTTCTCCGCCCGCTTGACCATGTGTTCGAAAGAGTCGTTTTCATACACGACGGGGTCGTTTGAATTGATACCAACGAAGCCGATACCGAGCGAAGCGCAGTGTTCCGCCATGGCGTTCATACGGTCAATGCTGGCCACGACGTAGGGGCAATGGTTGCATTCAAACACGACCACCGTGCCTGAGGCCCCTTTGATGTCGTCAAACGACAACGTCGCTTCACCTCGTGCAAGGTTTGCGTTTTGCAAGGAAAAGTCCGGTGCGGCGGAAGCGACATCAAGAGCCATGTCCAAGCCAAGAAGCCTTGCCTCAAAATGACTTGCTTTGCATCAAAGCAGCATGGCGACGAGAGCACCCAAGACCACAATCAGGACAGCACCGGCAATGAACTTCGGCAGAAGCAACGATTCGGAAGCGTTCTCGGTGGCCAAGGCTTCGGCGTTTGATGGAAGGTCGGGGACGATTTTCGCCTCATCGCCCGGAAGGTTTTCTTGGGCCTCCCAGTAGGCTTGTTTCGCTGCCGCTTCAGCCTCAAGTTCTGCTTGCAAACGGGCTTCCTCGGCCAAGCGCGCTTCTTCGGCAAGGCGTGCTTCTTCGGCAAGGCGTGCTTCTTCGGCAAGGCGTGCCTCTTCAGCAAGTCGTGCTTCTTCCGCAAGGCGTGCCTCTTCGGCAAGTCGTGCCTCTTCGGCTAGACGTGCTTCCTCGGCCTGGCGCTGACGTTCTTCTTCCTCGAGGCGGAGGCGTTCGGCCTCTTCGGCTTGACGTGCTTCTTCGGCAAGTCGTGCTTCTTCCTCGGCACGCAAGCGTGCTTCCTCTTCGAGGCGGAGGCGCTCGGCTTCCTCGGCCTGGCGCTGGCGTTCTTCTTCCTCGAGGCGAAGGCGTTCAGCCTCTTCGGCTTGGCGTGCTTCTTCCTCGGCATGCAAACGCGCTTCTTCTTCAAGGCGGAGGCGTTCTTCTTCTTCGGCACGAAGCCGCTCCTCCTCCTCACGAGCCGCTCGTTCAGCCTCGGCGAGGGCTCTCTTGCGAGCTTCCTCCTCGGCTGCAAGTCGTATCCGCTCGTTGATGGCGTCTGCATTTTTGACTCGGTACCTTGTGAGAATCGCCTCGCCCATGTCGACGAATTCCTCTTCGGAAATCTCCGGCACTTCGGTTTTGGCAGCGGCAAGAAGCCGTTCAATGTCTTCGAGTCTGAACACGCCCTCGTGGGTGTTCAGGTGCTGGCGAAAAGTTTGGTAGAAGCTTCGTTGCTCGGTCGAGATGGCCCCGTCTTGCGTCATGAAATCCTGGAGTGCCGTCAGGATCTCGGTCAAGTTGAGTTCTTCGACGGTCTCCAAGCAACGGCCCCCTACAACGCAGGGACCTCATGTCTTTGCCATCAAGTTTTTCTCGCATTCTGCGAGTCGGGTCTTGGCGAGATGATGGTCGGGTTCAATGGAGAGAACGGCCTTCCACGCTGTTTCCGCCTCTTCGTGTTGGCCTAAGCCGTGATGGTGGGCGGCAATTCGTAGGCGGGCATCGAGGTGGTGCGGGTCGCACCGTGCCGCGGCTTCAAAGTCCGAAAGGGCGTTTTCAATCATGTTGAAATGAAGGTAATACAGGCCGCGTTGATGCCATGCCGCTGCGTGGTCCGGCGACTGACGTAGGGCTTCGTTGAGCGGCGCCTCGGCCCGCTCTGGGCGGTCCATGCTCATGTAGCACGCAGCCAATTGGGTCAGCGCGTGGGTGTGGTGAGGGGCGTTCTCAAGCACGTGCTTGAAGGCCTTGGAGGCGAGGTCCCATTGTGCAAGATGCATGTGCGCGTCGCCCTTCCGCACACGGGCAACGGCGAGTTGAGGCGCGAGGTCGAGCAAATGTTCGGCATCGTCAAGCGCAGCTTGGGCATCGTTCAAACCGAGATTGACGGAACTTTGGTTGAGACGAGCGCGAATGTGAGCAGGCTCAAGGGTCAAGCAATCGCTGTAATGGAAGAGGGCTTGCTTCAGGTGGCCTTTGGAAGCGGCAATGTTGCCTCGAAGGTAGGCCGTGGTGGCGTTCTGTCCGTGAATTTCGGCTGCATCAACATGGAAGGTGGCTCGTTCAACGTCGCCTCCGTCCAAAGCCAGCAGAGCCGCTTCGCACGACACCGATGGGTTGTCTTCACTCATCAGACGGCTCGCTCTGCTCAACGATTCCTCGGCGGTCTCGCGCTGACCGAGCAAACGTTGGGTCCGTGCAAGTCCAAGCCATGCCATGCCAAGTTCCCGATTGAGACCAAGGGCCCCTTCAAACGAATCCAACGCCGATTGGAGCAGGTTTTGATCGGTTTGACCCGTGCCGTCGCGCAGTCGGTCGGCGTGGGCCAGGTGCAACCGTCCCTCAACCGCGTGCAAGAGGGCGTGATCGATGCCGTCGGGCGTTCCTGCCAACATGGCTTCGGCGTCCGCCACGCGATGCTTCATCAGGTAGTGGGAAGCAATCCGAGCGCGGAGTTCACCGTTGCTCGGTTGGAGCTCTATCGCCTTGAGCAGGGTCTCTTCGGCAGCAACCGGGGAGCCTTCTATTTCCAGTAATTCAGCCTTCAAGAAAACGGCGTCAACGCCGCCGGCGCCCAGCGCCACAGCGTGCGTCACCGCCTTCAAGGCGTCCCTTTCGTTGCCTTGCCGCTTGGCCAAGAGGCGGGCTTTCAGGGCCCACGCTTCACCGGATTGACGGTCGAGGGTCAAGCATCGCTCGTTTGCTTCGAGGGCGACGTCTTCCTCGCCTTCAGCTTCCAGGAGTTGGGCGTAGTGCAACCAATCCGCAGAACGACTTGGGTCTTCTTCGAGGGCCTGGAGGATGGCTTCAATCGCTTCGGTTCGGGCCCCGGCACGCGCCCTCAGACCGGAAAGCAGCGAGCGGTCCGCAGCCGTGTCAACGCCCAAAGCCTCGAGGCGGCGAACGGCTCGTTCAGCACCGTCGTCGCCTTGCGAAGCCAGCAGATGGGCGTGGGCTCGCAGCAGGGTCGGGTCGTCCGGCGTGAGTTTCATTCGCGCCTCCAACCAGTGGCGGTAAAGGTCATCGTCCCCACGAAGTCGGGCGATGTGTTCCAAGCCTTCGAGAACGGACAGGTGGCCGGGTGAACGCTGGTACGCCACGCCCAAGGCGGGGTCGGCCCAGTCGTACAGGTGCAATTGACCGGCGGCAAGCCCCAAACGATGGGCGGTATCGCCGTCCAAACGCAACGTTTCGACGGTGATGTTGTGTCGGTCGAACACAGCGAGCATTCGCCGAAGCAGGGCTGCATGCGTTACGGAAAGCGAGGATTCGCCCTGGTCTTCGATGGCTTGGTGTTGGACCACCGAACGAAGCACCTTGCAGGCTTCATCCACGTTGACAGCGGTCGCGTCCTCGCCTTCATGGGAAAGGAGGAACTGATGCACCGAGAGCGAGGCGTCGATCTCTGGATGGACGGCCCGCAAGGCATCCAAGGTGGATTGGAGCGTGTGGAGATCAAGAACAAGTTCCTCGTTGGCGGTGTTGACCTGTTGGAAGTGTGTGGCTTGCGACTCCCGAAGCACGGTTTGCATGTCGAGGAGGCGAATCATACGCCGATTCACCGAGAGCATCCAGTAACCTGTGGCTGCGGCTGCACCCGTGGAAAACAAGCCAAGACCGATGACGAGCAAACTCATTGCACCTCACCGCGCCATCGTGCCTTTATGGTCTGCGGAAGAAAACGGAACGAAAACCTCGGTTTCAAGACCGCATTGACGATGCCGTTGACCCTCGTTCAGCAAAGAATCGTCGCCCAGCCTCATGATGACCGCTCATATTGAAAGTCCCCCGTTCCCCGTCGTGTGGCGAGAGCGGATGAGTGAGCCGAACGAACTTGAACGCGAGGTAGCCCGCCGCCTTGA
>Ga0222719_10005722_pt1 | contig 10676 bp, 9 predicted proteins | sample C33_34DmetaG_FD_165039 | JGI IMG/M metagenome (GOLD analysis project Ga0222719, IMG submission 165039) | Estuarine water microbial communities from San Francisco Bay, California, United States - C33_34D | ecosystem: Environmental > Aquatic > Marine > Unclassified | place: USA: California...
TATCTTGCAAAAAAAAAACGGGGAATAAACCCCGTTTTTTTTAATTTATAGATTGATGATTTACATCATGCCTGGCATTCCACCCATACCGCCCATTCCGCCCATATCAGGCATAGCAGGTGCGGCTGCTTCGTCTTGAGGCTTATCAGTAACCATGGCTTCTGTAGTAATCATCATTCCAGCAACAGAACCAGCTGCTTGAAGAGCAGTTCTGGTAACTTTTGCTGGATCAAGAATACCCATTTCTATCATGTCACCATATTCTCCATTTGCTGCATTGAATCCATATGAGCCCTCGCCCTCAATGACCTTGGCAACAATAACAGATGATTCTTCACCAGCATTTGCAGCAATTTGTCTTAATGGAGCTTCAAATGCTTTTCTTACAATGTTTATGCCAACATTTTGATCATCATTATCGCCTTTGAGTTTTGTAAGTGACTCTAATGCCCTTACCAAGGCAACGCCTCCACCAGGGACAATACCCTCTTTTACAGCTGCTCTAGTTGAATGCAAGGCATCTTCAACTCTTGCTTTCTTTTCTTTCATTTCTATTTCAGAACCAGCTCCAACTTTAATCACAGCCACTCCACCAGCTAATTTGGCAACTCGCTCTTGAAGTTTTTCTCTATCATAATCAGAAGAAGTATCCTCTATCTGGGTTCTGATCTGATTGACCCTGGCTACTATTGCTTTTTGATCGCCAGCACCATCAACGATAGTTGTGTTATCTTTATCTAACGTCACTCTTTTTGCTGTTCCCAAGTCTTCAATGGTTGCGCCTTCAAGAGAAAGCCCAACTTCTTCAGAAATTACAGTTCCTCCAGTCAAGATAGCTATATCTTCTAGCATGGCCTTTCTTCTGTCTCCAAAACCAGGAGCTTTACATGCTGCTGCTTTGACTGTTCCTCTGAGGTTATTTACCACTAGAGTTGCAAGAGCTTCGCCTTCAATGTCTTCTGCAATAATTAATAGCGGTCTTCCTGCTTTAGCTACTGATTCTAATAAAGGCAACATGTCTCTAATATTTGAAATTTTCTTGTCATGCAAAAGGATGAATGGATTTTCAAGCTCGGATGTCATATTGTCTTGGTTAGTAACAAAATATGGAGATAGGTAACCTCTGTCAAATTGCATTCCCTCAACCACATCTAACTCGTTATCAATTCCATTACCTTCTTCAACAGTAATGACGCCTTCTTTTCCAACTTTTTCCATTGCTTCTGCAATAATTCCACCAACATCTTGATCACCATTAGCTGAAATAGTTCCAACTTGAGCAATAGTTGTATCATCAGAACAAGGCACGCTTAATTTTTCGACAAATTGAACTGCTGTTGAGATAGCCTTATCGATGCCTCTCTTGAGATCCATAGGATTCATTCCAGCTGCAACAGATTTGTGGCCTTCATTAACTATTGATTGCGCAAGCACAGTAGCTGTTGTTGTACCATCTCCAGCTTCATCTGAAGTTTGTGAAGAGACCTGCTTAACCATTTGAGCGCCCATGTTCTCGAACTTATCTTCCAGTTCAATCTCTTTAGCGACTGAAACACCGTCTTTAGTGACAGTTGGTGCGCCAAAAGACTTATCTAAAACAACATTTCTTCCCTTAGGACCTAAGGTAACTTTAACTGCATCTGCAAGTATATTAACGCCTTGAAGCATTTTTACTCTTGCGGAATCTCCAAATTTTACATCTTTAGCTGACATATTTTATTCTCCTAATTATTGATTAAATTGTTTAACTGAAAATGCCGTAAATATCGCTCTCGCTGAGCATAAGATATTCATCGCCATCTATTTTTACTTCATTGCCGCCATACTGACCAAAAATCACTAAATCGCCAACTTTGACGCCCATTGGAGCGACCTCTCCATTGTCCTGTCTTTTTCCAGGCCCCACAGCAACAACTTCACCCTGAGAAGGCTTTTCCGTGGCTGAGCCAGGCAAAACAATACCGCCAGGTGTAGTTTGTTCTTCATCTGTTCTTTTAACTAAAACTTTATCGTGTAAAGGTTTCAATTTCATTGCAAATCTCCTGCTTAAAAAATAACAATAATCCTTATAATTAAAGGCTAAGAATTATGTAAGGCTTAAAAATATTAATTCAATACTTTGGATATAAATCTTTAAAGAAATTTATTAAGAAGTTTCCTGCTAAAACCCCTAGGAAATCAGCAAAAATATCTAAAAACTCAAAAGATCGATAAGGTATATATATCTGCACTATCTCAATCAAAATTCCGTAGGCGAGGACTATAACATAAAGCATGAATTCCTTGAAAATAATTCTACCCAACCAAGCAACAATGGTTAAATACAAAAAACAAAGAAAATGAAGTAATTTATCGCTGAATTTGAGTGATGATTGAACTTCAATCTCTTGAATGGAAAGAGCTGATATTAATACTACTGAAATGCCTAAAATAATTCTCAAACTATATTGAATTAACTTCATAATTTTTTTTATAAATAAGAATTAATAACAGCGCAGGAATAGACATAGCTGAAGTAGTGTAAAAAAAATAAGTCCAGCCCGTCTGGAGTGAAGAAGCTGAAATATAATAATCAGCTAAAATCCCTGAAAAACCACTAAAAAATTTTCCCGGCAACATCATGAATGATGTCAACATAGCATATTGCACAGCAGTAAATTTTTTTGATACTAAGCTAGTAAGAAAAGCAATATTAATTGTTCCTACAAGCCCTGCTGCAAAGCTGTCTAAGCCAACGATCAAAGATAATAGCGATATATTCGATTCAGTGCTTGCAACATAGGCAAAAAATAAATTTGTAATTAGTACGCTAAGACCACCAAATAATAATGCGTTAAATAAGGCAATTCTTTTAATTAATAGTCCGCCTACAAAAAATCCAATAACAGCACCAAAAAGAGCAATAGTTTTTACAAGAGCTCCAATTTCTGTCTTTGAGAAACCTAAATCTAAATAAAAAGGCATAGCCATAGGGCCCATAACAATGTCAGTTAACCTATAAGTTGAGATTATTAAAAGTAAAAATGCCGCAGACCATAAACCAAAGCGATTAAAAAAATCTTTAAAGGCTCCGACCAAAGCCTCATCAAATCTTAAAATAGCAATATCATGATTGGTAGGTTCGTAACATATTAAAGCTCCTGCTGATCCAAGCAGCATGAGAAAACCCATGAATTGATATACATATGACCAGCTGTATAAATCAGCAAAAATTAATGCCATAGACGTAGCAACAAGAATTGCAATCCTATAGCCTAATTGATAGCTTGCTGCTAAATCACCCTGTTCCTTTGCATCACCTATCTCAATTCTCAAAGCATCTACAGCCACATCTTGTATTGAACCAAAAAAAGCAGCAAAAAATGCAAACAATGCCAACAATTGAATATTTTTTAGCGGATCAATAAAGCTCATGCCTATCAACGATAAAAAAATTATTAATTGAGAAAAAAGAATCCAACCCCTTCTTTTTCCAAAAACTACAAATCCTGGAATTGAATATCTATCTACGAATGGTGCCCATAAAAATTTTAGAGAGTAAGTCAAAACCAACCAAGCAAAAAAACCAATTTCAGTTAAAGAGATGCCAGCATCTCTTAGCCAAGCTGTGAGGGTTGAAAAGACAAGCATGTAAGGAAGGCCAGAGGCAAAACCTAGTAATAAAATACCCAATAACTTTCTTCTCATAACATAGATTGTAATAAACTCCAGTCAAAATATGGGCCTGGATCTGTTTTTCTACCTGGAGCTATGTCCGCATGAGACACAATATTTTGTTTGTTAATTTGCAAGTCTTTAGACAAAAAGTTAATTAGTCTTGATAAAGAATAATATTGCGGCTTTTCAAATTCCTCTTCATCGCAACCCTCTAACTCAATACCAATTGAAAAGTCATTGCAGTTCTTCCTACCTTTGTATGCAGAAATACCAGCATGCCAAGCTCTCTTATAAGTGGGCACAAACTGAATTAATGCTCCATTACGCGTAATTAAAAAATGAGAAGAGACTTTGAGATTCTTGATAGATTCTAAAAACTCATCTTTGCCGGGATCTAAGCAGTTTAAAAATAAATCTTTTATTAGCTTAGTGTTATAACAACCTGCTGGCAGGCTAATGGCATGTATTACAATTAAATCAATTACAGCATTTTTTGGTCTTTCATCAAAATTCGGAGATGGACAAAATTCTGCAACATCAATAATGCCATCTTGAGAGATCATATTTTTCCTCTAGACATAGAAACAGTGTAATGGATGATATTTAAGACATAAAATTTTTTTATCTTTTGGATCAGCGTAACTCAGGAGGCAATCTAAAATATATATTTTCTTTATTTTCGCCTAACTCTTCTGCAACTGTATTTAATTCAAGGCTAATTGCTTGTACCACACTCTGAACAATTGATTCTGGCGCAGATGCTCCAGCTGTTATACCAATACTTTTATATTTCGACAAAGATTTAAAATCAAGCTCCTCAGCACTATCTATCAAGACAGAAGTAGCGCCACACCTTTCAGCCAGCTCTTTTAAGCGGTTGGAGTTAGAGCTATTTCTTGAGCCAATAACAACAATAAACTCACTCTCTAGAGCAAGTTGCTTAACTGCGTCTTGTCTATTTTGAGTTGCGTAACAAATATCATCGCTTTTTGGTTTTAGAATTTTAGGGAATAATTTGTATAAGATTTTTACTATGGCAATAGTGTCATCAAGACTCAAAGTAGTTTGTGTTACATATGCAAGATTTTCAGGCTGAGAAACTGTTAATGATCTAGCTTCTTCTTCATCTTGAACTAGATAAATTTTGCTATTTGAGTTGATGGGATTATGTCTTCCAAGCGTTCCCTCTACTTCGGGATGTCCCTCATGACCAATTAAAATAATATCTCTGCCGGCCCTGACATGACGCTGAACCTCACTGTGAACCTTTGTTACCAAGGGGCATGTCGCATCGAAAGAGCGTAAGTTATATTCTTCAGCTTCTTTTTCAACTTTTTCAGACACCCCATGAGCACTAAAAATAACATGAGAGGATTGAGGGACTTCGCTGAGTTCATCTACAAATATGACACCCTTGGACTTTAATTCTTCAACTACAGTCTTGTTGTGCACAACTTCATGGCGAACATAGATAGGTGGTCCAAATTTTTTCAAAGCTTGATTGACAATATCAATGGCGCGATCTACTCCAGCACAAAATCCTCTTGGGTTCGCCAATAAAACTTTGGTTTTCATCGAGATCTATTTTGAAGAAATTTTTTAAACTCCGTCAAGAAAAATAAAGCCGCGCCAATTGAAATAAAAGCATCAGCGAAATTAAAAATAAAAAATGAAGCATTGCCAATATGAAAAAATAAAAAATCAGTTACAACCCCATCGGGCAATCTATCAATAATATTTCCAAGCGCTCCAGCAATAATCAAGATCAAAGAAAGACGATTAATAGAGGATTCTTCGCATTTATACAGTGAATGAAGATAGGCAACGATCATCAACCCAAAGAGAGATAAACCAAAACTAAATACATTATTATTAAAATCAAAAATACTAAAAGCTATGCCCGAATTGAATACAAGCAATAAATCTAAAATTGGTATTAACGGGATTGCCTTTCCAAAAACTAAGTTTTCTTCAGCAACAAATTTTGATACTAAGTCAATTACAATTAAGAAAAATATAACAAGATATCCCTGTTTGATGCTAAGCAAACCTTCTATCCTCACCTGGGCCATCTAGGTTTTCCACACATCTGTTACATAATTCTGGATGCTTGTTATCAGAACCAACTGATTTATTTCTGTGCCAACATCTCACACATTTTTCTGCAGATGATTTAGATATAGATATATTGAGAGTATCTCCTTGAAGAAGGATGCACTCAGAAACTATTAAAAAGAAATGCATTTCTGATTCAAACTTATTCGCTAAGTTAAAGTCATCAGCATTAAGAATTAACTCAATTGATGCATCCAATGAACCCTTTATAATTCCAGCAGCTCTAGACTCTTCAATTCTTTGATTAACTTCTTCTTTTATCTCTAGCATTCTCTTCCAATCTGCATTTGAAAGATCGCTATTAAAACTTTCTAAATCTTTTAAGGTTGTTAAAAATACTGAGTCTGCCTCTGCTAAGAGAAAATCATTGCCTTGCCAAACCTCCTCAGCTGTAAACGATAAGACAGGGGAGATTAATACGACGAGCTGATTAACAATTAACTGCATTGCAGTTTGAGCAGATCTTCTTATTTCAGAATCTTGTTGAGTGGTGTATTGCCTGTCTTTGATGATATCTAGATAAATGCCACCTAATTGATTCACGCAAAAATTATGTATTCTCTGGATAACTTGATGATATGAATATGCTTTATATAATTCTTTTACATCCTCTTGCAAAATAGCAAGTTCATGCAAAACCCATTTATCTAGTTCAAGTAAATTATTTAACTCAATAGAATCCTTGCTTGCATCAAAGTCATTGATATTTCCCAATAAAAATCTAAAAGTATTTCGGATTCTTCTGTATTGGTCTGAAACCCTTTTAAATATTTCATCAGAAGCAACCATTTCACTTCTAAAATCAGTTGAAGCGATCCACAGCCTTAAAATATCAGCGCCCAATGTATCCCAAATTTTTTGAGGTGAAATAGTATTACCTAAAGATTTTGACTGTTTTCTACCTTCATCATCAACTACGAATCCATGAGTGAGGACTGAATGGTAAGGAGCCATGCCATTTGTTGCAATGCCAGTAAGTAGGGACGATTGAAACCACCCCCTATGCTGATCTGATCCCTCTAGATAAAGGTCTGCAACCACATCTGCACCATATAACTTATCTAAAACACACATGTGAGTTACACCTGAGTCAAACCAAACATCCAAGGTATCAAAAACCTTGGAATAGGACTCGGCATCATCAATCAAGGAATCAAGACTTAAATTATCCCAACCCTCGATACCCTCCTTCTCAATAACATCTGCAATTTGATTGAAAAGCAGATTCTGTTTAGGATGAATCTCGCCTGTTTCATTATGTATAATTAAGGTAATTGGAACGCCCCAATTTCGCTGTCTCGAAATACACCAATCAGGGCGATCCTTAAGCATTGAAAGAATGCGTTCCTCTCCCCAGCTGGGCTCCCAGTTAACATCTTTAACTGCGTTAACTGCTCCATCACTGAGACCAGACCTCTTCATTGAGATAAACCATTGTGGGGTTGACATGAAAATGACTGGTGATTTATGTCTCCAACAATGTGGATATGAGTGATCATATTGTTGATGAGCAAGTAATGCGTTATTGTCCTGTAATAACTCTATGACGATCGGATCTCCTTTCTTGGTACTTAAGCCGCTTAATGGTCCGTATTCTTCTTTAAAAATGCCTCGATTATCCAAGGCTTTTATAGATTCAAGGCCATTCTCTATACAAATAAAGTAATCATCCAACCCATGCGCTGGAGCAGTATGCACACAACCTGTTCCGCTATCAGTGGTAACATGATCGCCGTGCAATAACTGTGATTCCCTTTCATACAATGGATGAGCCATTACGATCTCAGTAATTTCTTTTCCTGCAACTGACCCAAGAATCTCTAACTCTATACCCCATCTATCAGAGCATTCATCTACTAGCTCTTTTGCAATAATAAAATTATCTTTTTCCCCTCTTACAAAAACATACTCAATATCTTCATTGATACATACAGCAACATTTGATGGGATAGTCCATGGAGTTGTCGTCCAGATCACAAAATATACTTCTTCAACTTTATCAACTTGAAATGTTGAACAAAGCGACTCAATAGATTTAGGTAACACTTTAAACTTCACATCAATAGAATGAGATTGCTTATCTAGATACTCTACTTCAGCTTCAGCTAAAGCTGATCTGCAATCCATGCAAAAATGGACAGGTTTTTCTCCTTGCTCAAGATGCCCATTAGCAATAATTCTTCCTAATGCGCGAACAGTATCTGCCTCAAAACTTTTATTTAATGATAGATACGGATTCTCCCAATCACCCAATACTCCCAATCGAATAAAATCTTTTCTTTGCTTATCAACCTGAGACTGCGCATATTCTCTGCAAGCTTTAATAAATGATTTTTTATCTCTAACAAGATCACTGCCCTTTCCATGTTTTTTTTCAACATTTAATTCAATCGGCAAACCATGACAATCCCAACCAGGAACATATGGTGCATCTTTGCCAAGCATGCTTTGAAATTTTATTGTAATGTCTTTAAGAGTTTTATTAACGGCATGGCCTAAATGAATGTCTCCATTAGCATAGGGAGGTCCGTCATGAAGAATAAACTTTTCCTTGCCAGCATTTTGCTCTCTAATTTTTTGATAGAGCTGAATGGAGTTCCAAAATTCTAATATTTCTGGCTCTTTTTTTGGCAAGCCAGCTTTCATCGATAAATCAGTTTCAGGGAGATTTAAAGTATCCCGATATTCTTTACTCATAGAGAATTATTCCAGTATTTCTTTAGCTTGAGATATGTCTTGAAGAATTTGTTCTTTCAAAAGATCAATGTTATCAAATTTCTTCTCATCACGAAGTTTATTTTTAAATTCTACAGTCAATCTTTGACCATATATAGACTCACTGAAATTAAATATATGGATTTCGAGAACAGGCTTAGATCCATCTACTGTCGGTCTGGTGCCCATATTTGCAATTCCATTGAACGACTCTCCTCCCAACGAACACTTAACTGCATAAACACCAGTTATTGGGAGTCTTTGTTTTGGTATCCAAAGATTTGCTGTAGGCACGCCGATAGTTCTTCCTAATTGCTTTCCATAAACCACTTTTCCGGAAAATGTATAGGGACGCCCAAGTAATTGCGCAGCTAATTCAAATTTGTTCTGCAACAAGGCCTCTCTTATTCTTGTGGAACTTATTCTTAAACCATCTCTTGAGACTGTTTTATTTGCAATGACTTCTGTTCCGTTGCTCTTGCCCCAATTTTTTAATAGTTCAAAGTCCCCTGCTCGCTCAGCTCCGAATCTAAAATCATCGCCAATGATTAAATGTTTCAAGCTAAGTTGGGCAAGAACATCGTCTAAAAAGTTCTGTGGAGTCATTGTTTTTAAGGATTTGTTAAATTGAAGAAAAAATGCAAAGTCTATACCAAAATTTTTTAGCAACTTTACTTTTTCTCTCCATGGGCAAATTCTTGGGGGCGCTGAAGAATTTTCATCTTTAGCTGCAAAATACTCAGATGCATGCGGCTCTGTAAAAAAAACTAAAGACGCGCTTGAGCTTTCTATTGCCTTATCTTTTACTTGATTAAGGATTGCCTGATGCCCAAGATGTAAGCCATCAAAATTTCCGATAGTTCCACTCATTGACTGGTTGGGAAACTTTCTATTAAAAGTTTCTATGTTTCCTATTCCTCTAATTAAGTACATTATTTAAAATCAGCCGGCCTAACACCTAGCAAAAAACTGGTTCCAAAATAAATTATCAATGAACCGCTGACAGCAGCAAAAAGGTGCAAAAGCCTTTGCGCTTGACTCAAAAACTCAAAATTAAAATATTGATTAAAAATTAATAAGAAAGATATCAAGGTAATACTAGCTATTAACACCTTTAGGGAGAAAGTACTTAAAATTCCAGAAAAAGATATTAAACCATCTCTTTTTAGAATGAGACTTAAAATTATTACGCTTACTATTGCAGAAATAGAACTTGCAATTGCTAAGCCAAGATGTCCTAAACCAAAATAAAATGCTAAAAGATAGTTAAGAAATATATTTATTAATAAACTTAAAAATGCTATCTGCATAGGAGTTTTGGTATTTTGCCTAGAAAAAAATGCTGGAACCAATACTTTCATGGCCATAAAAAAAGGTAGTCCAAATGAAAAGCCTATCAAACTCAAGCTAGCCTGTTGCACGTCAGTCCACAAAAAAGCTCCTCTTTGAAAAATAGTGGATAGTAATGGAGGAGAAAATAAAGCCAATCCGATTAACGAAGGAAGGGCTAAGAAAAAAACTAACTTAAACGCATGCTCAAGCTGTTCAATATAACCTTGAATGTCTTTTTGAGCATAAGCCTTCGAAAGGCTGGGCAAAAGAACAGTCCCAATAGCAATGGCAAATATTCCCATTGGGAATTGTATTAATCTATCTGAAACATATAGCCAAGTTGGACTACCCGTAATTAACAAAGATGCAAAAATAGTATCAATTAATAAATTTATTTGGGCTATGCCTCCTGCAAGAATAGCTGGAAGAATAAGAACAAAAAATTTTTTGACGCCAGAATTTTGAAAGTCAATTTTTGGTACAGGAATTTTTTTAATCGTTGCTAAGGGTGCAATCTGAAAAAGTAATTGGAGAAATCCTGCTAGAAGTACCCCCCAAGCAAGAGCCATAACTGGTATATCTATTTTTGGAGCAACCAGCCATGCCGAGCCAATTAAACTCAAATTGAAAATTAAAGGAGTTATTGCGGGAATAGAGAATTTATTATGAGAATTTTGAATACCTGCCGCAAAAGCAACAAGAGAAACTAATGCAAGATAAGGAAACATGATCCTTAAAAGACTAATAGCTAAATCCTGTTTTTGTATATCAAAATAAAAACCTGGAGCAAATATCAAAATAAATATTGGTGCAAACAATAAAGCCAAGGCTGTAAATATAAAGAGTGCTGATAGCAA
>Ga0222719_10005723_pt1 | contig 10676 bp, 6 predicted proteins | sample C33_34DmetaG_FD_165039 | JGI IMG/M metagenome (GOLD analysis project Ga0222719, IMG submission 165039) | Estuarine water microbial communities from San Francisco Bay, California, United States - C33_34D | ecosystem: Environmental > Aquatic > Marine > Unclassified | place: USA: California...
GAGCGCCGCCGTCGCGCGTCAGTCAATGCCGACGCGTCGTTTCGTCTCCCGCCATTGACCGCCGCCGCGATGGCGGCCTCGAGTCCGAGCTATCACGGCTCGCGCGCGCTCGACGCCGACGCGTACGAGCGCCAGCTCGAGGAGAAGGTTGCCGAAATCGCGCGCGCGTTCGCGCCGTTCGTCGACGCGTCGCGCGCGCGCGTCGCGCGCTCGGAAATCGTCGAGTTCCGCTCGAGGGTACGGTTTCAAGTCGTTCGCGACGTCGACGGCGCGTCGCGCTACGCGATGTGGGACAGAGGCGCGCCGACGGTGATGGTGGATGATTTTCCCATGGCGCGACGGGCGATCCGAGACGTGATGGGGCGATTGCTGCGCGAGGCGAGCGCGGTGGCGGCGCTGCGGGACGGGCTCGAGGCGACGCACTTTTTGTGCGGCGTCGCCGAAGGCAAGGTTTTGGCGACGCTCGTGTACTCGACACCGATCAACGTCGACGCGTGGACGCTCGCGGCGCGTCGTTTACTCGCGACGAAGTTCGACGACGTGTCGCTCGAACTCATGGGACGATGCAAGGGCGTCGTCGCGAAGACGGGGGATGATTTCGTGCGGGAAGAGTACGAGCTCGGCGACGGTTCGGTGTTGACTTACAAACACACCGAGGGCGCTTTTTCGAATCCTAATCGAACGATCACGATCGCCACGATGGAGTTCTTGCGCGATGCGGCGAAGAAGAAGTTCTCGAGGCGAAAGTTCTCGAGGCGAAAGATGCTACTAGAGCTGTATTGCGGCAACGCGAATCATACGTGCGCGCTCGCGAATTTGTACGAGCGCGTTGTCGCGGTTGAAGTAAACCCCGTTTTAGTCGATGCCGCGCGAGAGAGTCTGGACATGAACTCGGTGTCGAACGTCGATATTATTTTGAGTCCGAGCGAGAGCGTCGCCAAAAGTTTGCTGCGCGGAAAGTTCAAAGACGCAGCCGGCGCTACGATTCGCGTCGAAGACTTTGACGCCGTCCTCGTCGATCCACCTCGAGCGGGTCTCGACGCCGACACGTTGGCGCTCGTGTCCCAGATCGATCACGTGCTGTACGTGTCGTGTGGACCTGAAAACTTGCTCGCCAACATCAGGGATGGACTGGACGCAACACACGCGGTCGACGATTTCATAGTATTGGATCATTTCCCGTGGACGCGACACATCGAAGTCGCCGTATCCATGCGCAAGCGTTAGGTAGTTTAGAGAAATCCAATGTAGGTAGAACGGTAGTACAACATAAGCAATTCTTTTAGTAGTCTAGTTAGGGTCATCCCTGGTCCATATCGCCGAGCGCGGCGCCAGACTCGCTCGCGTAAGCGTTCGATTTGTGCTTTGGCTGAAATGCGAATCCTTCAGGCGGCGGGCCGAGGAGCATTGTGGAGATCTTCACCCAATCGCTACTCGCCTCGCTCGCCATGAGTGTCTCCAAATCGTCCCGTCCAACAAACGCCGGTGGGCGCTGTGTCATCGCGGCGGCGCCGTAACTGTGATCCAACAACCCGATGGGGGTGTAGCGATACGTAAACGACATCCACTCGAGCAAATATTTGCGCGTCGACTCCACGCCTCGCGTGTCGCTTCCCCAGTGTTCAAGCCCGAAAGAGGCGAATGATTTCAAAATATCGAATCGCTCGCGCGACGAAATGTCCCAGTCGCGACGCTCTTTGATTTCGGTGAACAGCCACGGCTTGATGAGCGCGCCGCGAGCGAGCATGCACGTGTCCACGGAGTGTTCCTCCAGATGGGTGTAGTAATCCTTTTGCATGTATACATCGCCGTTACCTATCAAAGGTACCGAGCTCGACTCTTTCGTTAATTTGATGTACTCCCAATCCGCCACGCTCCGGTATCGCTGCGCGCGCGTGCGTCCGTGAAGCGTCATCGCCGCCGCGCCCCATTCGGCGACTTTCGGCGCAAACGTGTGCGCGACTCGACTTTTATCGGTGTACGCCATGCGCGTTTTGAACGTCAGCGAACACTTGCCAAGCGCCGCGCTGGCAGCACGAATGACTGTTTCCATCTTCTTGGGTTTCTCGAGCATCATCGACCCGTATCCTTTCTGGCACACGGAGTCGATCGGGCACCCCATGTTGATGTCGATAAAGTCGACGTCTATCGTGTCTTCGAGTAATTGGCAGCACCTGGTGACTGAGTCCGGGTAACCACCACATATCTGCACCCCAAAAATGTCTTCGCTCTTATGACGACGAAGAAGCGCCCACTCACTCGGGAGTCCTTGCAGTAAACTCGTACACAACGCCATCTCACCGCACGTGATGTCGGCGCCAAGCGTCTTGCAAACGCGACGAAACGGTAAATTTCCGACCGTCGTCAAAGGAGCTAGGTACAGCTTGTCTTTGAAGTCGATTGTTCTCTTCTCTTCGACGCGCGCTTTCGTAAACGCACCCGTATCCGTACGGTTTTCTTCGTCGACTTTTGCGCGTTTCGCCGCGCTCTCCTCTCCCGCTTTCGTCTGCTCATCCTTTTTCGTCTCCATCGCCCTCAACACGTCCTTCACGATCGTATCCGCCCTAGAAAAATCATACTTCTTCTTGCGTAACCGCACCATCACGTCCTTGTCCACGAAATTCATCTCCTTCTCCACCGTCTTCGGCGGCTCGAGCGTCGTCGTCGACTCGGCAACCGTCGCGCCGTCCCGACCCTCCCCCGTCGCGTGCGTTCCGTAATATCGACACCGCACCCCGTACGGGCACCCGCCCTCTTTATTCACGAACGTGCACGTCCCCGGCAAATCGGGAGGTTTCGTCTTCAAAAACGCGTCGACGTCGTGCGAATATTTACACGCGTCGCCAAAGGCGCACTTTCCCTCGCGCGTCAACTGATTGCACAGCCCGCGCTCGCGCGGCTTATCCGCGCGCGACTTTTCGGCGAACTTGGCGCGTTTGTTGAACGCGCCGAACGTGCCGCCGCCCGAGATCGGCGCGGCGTCGCCGGCGTCGGCGTGGGTCGCCGCATCGAGCGGCGGCGGTGGTCTGGGCTCGACGAGAAACTCGCGCTTGACGACGACGGTACCGCTCGCGAAGAGCTCCGCGGACGTGGGCGGAGTCCACGGCGCGCCGGCGTCGCTCGACATGCGCGCGGAGAAGCGCCGCGGCGGCGCGCGCGGCGCTGTGTGTCGTAACCGACTCTCTACACCTAATCGCTACAAAGACGCCGCGCTAACCGCGCCAATTTAATTTTTCCTACGGCGTAATTTTCGCGCGCGCGCGCCGCTCGCGGCGCACCGATCGTCGTCGTTTTCTTCGTCTCGTCCATCGACGACGTCGTCGTCGTCGTCGAGATGGACGCGAACGGCGGCGCGCGTCGCGACGCTCGATTCCGGCGCCGCGCGCTTTTTCGTCTTCGACTTGACGTTCGCCGCCGCCGCGCGAGAGAATCGCGGTTTCGGCAACGCCTCGACGGACTCGCGTTCGACGTGTATCGTCGGTGTGTTCGGGTGCTCGTCGCCCGTCGCCGACGACGGACCGCGCGCGTTCGACACTCGCCCGCTACCGACGGTGAGCTCTTCGTCGAGCGCGTATCGCGTGTACTTGGCGGGATTCGCCACGTGATCCGGCACGCGGTCCACCGCGCTCGGCGCGCCCACCGCGCGCGCGCGCTCGACCATCGACGTCACCCCGTTCATCGATCGACGCTCGCGCGCGTCGACGCCGAGCGCCAGGGCGTCGTCCTCGTCGAAATCCGCCTCGCCGTCCAGCGCGCGACACCGCCCGACGCTCGCCGCCAACCGCGTCATCTTCCGCGCGTCGTCGTCCCCCTCCTCGTCCGATTCCAGGCAATCCAAATCGTCCCCGCATCTCTCGCTCGCGCTCTCGCTCGCGTCCTCGCCGTCGCCGCCGTCGCCGTCGCCGCCCCGTCGCGTCACCGCGTTCGATCGCGGTCGCCACCCACCGCCGTCGCCGTCCCCGAACACCGCGCTGACGCGCGCGTGAAACGTCCCGTACTCGATCGTCTCCGTCGCGCCGCGCGACGTCGACGCGCGCGCCGATTCGCGATTAAAGCGATGCTTCGCCTCGCGCGCGTCGTCCTCCGTTCGCGCGCGCGTCGCCATCGCGTCGTCGTCGTCGTCCCGTCCGTCCGCGCGACGCGTCGTCGTCGTCGTCGAGCGCGTCGACCGAGCCGCGCGTCGCGCACAAGCGCGCACCGCGCGCACCGACGCGCATTCAGAAACTTTCGCGCCCGTAACACGCGCGCGCGTCCGTCGTCGCGCGTCGCCGCGATCGCGCGCGGCCGATCGACGCGATCGAGGAATTGATCGTGTGTCATCGTCGTAGTGTTGTTTTTTTTTCGTTCGGCGCGTTCGCGCGTCGATCGATCGATCGATACCGAGCGAATCGATCGAATCGATCGAATCGAATCGAATCGACCTCGAGGTCGACCTCGCCCGCTCGACGGTCCGCGTCAGCCGATCGCGAATCGCGATCGACGCGCGACACACGGCGACGCGCGCGATCCGACGCGCCGCGATGATGCTCGCGACAACGACGACGATGCCCCGCGCGCGCGCGATCGCGCCCCGACGCGCGACGACGACGACGCGCAAAAGCGCGACGACGACGCGATCGATGGCGATCGACGACGGCGATCGATTCGCGACGGCGAAGCGGACGCTCGCGGCGGTGACGCTCGCGGCGACGCTCGCGCTGCAACAACCGACGGAAATCGCGCACGCGAAATCCGGCGCGGACGCGGTCGTGGTCGAGAAACCGAGCGGGCTGTCGCCGATCAGCGACAAGGCGAAGTCGTACGGGGGCGAGATCGACGCGAGCGAGGCGGGCGATTACGAGAGCTCGAAGCGCGGGTCGTACAACGTGAGAGAAAAGTACGCGAAGAAGGCGCCGAAGGCGACGAAGAAGTTTGAACGACCGGTTCGGGAGGAAGCGGCGCCGAAGGCGAAGAAGGAATCCTCGGGCGGGGGGTTCGCGTTGCCGAGCTTTTCGTTGCCGAGCGTGTCGCTGCCGAGCCTGCCGAGCTTCGGCGGCGACGCGGCGACGGAGGACGCGGCGCCGGCGGAGGAGTCCTGAGCGTTCGCGCGGCGAACGCGATGAAACGTCGCGAACGCGAACGCGATCGGCGCTCGACGCGACCGAACGAGTTTAATAATAAAGAAGCGCGAACTTCGTCGACGCGTCGACACTCGCCCCGTGCCGTGCGCTCGACGAATGAATGAAGACGACCGCGCGCGAGATTCCGCGACGCGCCGTCCGCGCGCGACGACGCGCGATGGGCGGTCGCGGGCGCGGTGGACGCTCGAACGCGTGGACGCGCGACGGCGGTCAGGGACGCGGCGGTCGCGGACACGCCGCCGTCGGCGTCCGAAGACGAGACCTGCTCCAGGAAGATTTGCTCAACGAGAAACCAAACTGGGCGCTGTCGTGCTACGGCCCGAAGGGCGAGCAGCCGAACCTGCTCGGCGGTGACACGTCGTTCGAGGAGCTGCGGTGCGCGGCGTACGCGACGGTGCGCGCGGGAGGGGACGCGGGAGGCGCGCACGCGCGAGCGCGCGAGTACGCCGACGCCAAGGCGGGCGACGTCAAGGGAATACTGGCGTTCCCGGAACATCAGCTAAAGTTAGTTTTGGACCGCGTGGAGCGAGGGGAGATGGCGCCCGCGGGCGCGGATCGCGTGATGGACGGAACGGCGATCGTGGGGGGTGGGGGAGGGTTCGCGAGGACGCACGCGCCGGCGCTCGACGCGAGGGCGACGCCGTTCGCGCCGGCGGGTGGGATGGCGAGCGGGTTCACGGGGAATCAGCCCTCGTTGACGCCGGTTGCGACGGGGTTCGTGGCGAGCGCGCAATCGACGAGTCCGTTCGGCGGCGGTCCCGGAGGCGGCGCGAGTCCGTTCGGCGGCGGTCCCGGAGGCGCGAGTCCGTTCGGCGGCGGTAACGCGCCGCGCGCGCCGTCGCTCACGCCGGATCCGAACGTCCCGAACTCAGAGGCGTGGTGCGCGCCTTCGTTCGACATCGGAGGCGTGCCCGACGACCCGCCGCCCGCCGCGTACGTTTGATTGAGCGCGCGCTTTCGTGTTGTTACATAGTCGTTGTAGTCGTAGAATCACTCGCGAATCGCGAATTCACTCACCGATCTCGTCATCGGTGTCTCATTTTCTGCCTCTGCGGCCTCGAGCGCTTTTTTGTCATGCGCTTCGCGCTTGCGTTGCCCGCGCGCCTCTCGAGCGATGACTTTTCGTTGCGAACGAATCATATTGTCAAACTCCGACGTCAGGCGATAATCAAACTGGTACGCCCACTGTACCTCGGTGTCTTGAAACACGAGCGCGCGAACGTCGCCTACGGCGCGAGCTGACGTCCACGCCGTGAGAGTTTCTTCTTCGCCGCTCGCTTCCAAGTTTTTCAATTCACCGACGAAATTGCCCACTCGACGAACGCCGACGACGACGCCGTCGCGAGTCAGCGTGCACTCGCCTGCAGTTATTATGAAGAACTCCGTCGCCGGGTCACCCTGCCGCGTGATGAGCTCGCCGCTTTTGAATCGACGTTCAGGTGGTTGATGAGAGATGGAAATCAACCCGTCGAGTCGGGTGTGCATGTTATGCAGCGTGTCCGAAGTGTGCGAAGCCTGGCCAGTGAACCAGGCGTGTTCTAGTGCCTGAGCCGCGGTGAGCCTGCGCTTGGGATTGGGATCGAGTAAACCTTCTATCAAATCCTTCGCGACATCACTCACAGATTCCCACTCCTCCGTTTCGAAATCGAGATCACATTCAATGATTTGCTCGTAAAGTTCATCCTCATCGTCGTCATCAAACGGCCACGTATTCGTGAGCAGGACGTGCATGGCGATTCCGAGCGCCCAAACATCCACGCCTTGACCGTACACGCCAGCAAGTAACGCCTCTGGGGCGATGTACGATAGTGTACCACACACGTGCTGCGCTTTTTGACGAGCGTTTAACGCCTTCGCCAAACCAAAATCGACAATGTTCAACGACTTCAAATCGCCCTTTTCAGCCAGAACAAAGTTCTCGAGCTTCAAATCTCTATGAATGACACCCTTGCCGTGCATAAACGCCACTGCATCGAGCATGGCAGACATTATTACCTTAACCTCTTCTTCGCTAAATGCCCCGCGCGCGTTCACCAAATCGTCGAGCTCCTCGCCTTGCAAGCAATCCATGACGACGTGCACGACTTCATCGTTTTGTTCAGTGAAAAACTCTCGTATGGTGACGATATGCGGGTGCGCTGAGAGCTGCTGCATCATGACGAGTTCGCGCTTGACTTCATGAAGCGTCATGGATTGAAGCTTATCCTCATCGTCGCTGTCTTCATCGCTCGATGACTCACTTCCACCTTCGTCGTCGCTGTCGCCGCCTAAACCTTCGACGCGAAGCGTCTTCACGGCGACGATTTCACCCGTGTTACGATGCTTCGCCTTGCGCACAACGGCAAAACCACCGGTACCAAGAGTTTCTAAAACGTCGTACTTGTCTAGGAAAGGCATATAATCGTGCACTAACCCGACTGGGCGAACAAAACGCGATGTGTCAAGATCGTCCAAACCGCCCGGCGCAGAATTCGTTCGTTTCAGCCCGAGCTTGTTTCGCGTTCGACCTTCGGGCTTATGTTCGATGCGTTTGGCGAACAAGTGCGCTAAACGATAGCTAGGCATGGCTTTAACCAGTAATCCTTTGGTGTCGAATCCCTGCGGTCGTTGCGAATTCTTCAAATTGTTTGGCATCGCTTGAGCGCGCAAGCCACTCCAACCAGTGTTGATTTGCCTCTTCGTCGCGCTCCCCATTCGAGTCAAACCGGCAGAGTTCTTGCGCTCCAAAGTCATGGCGTGCATACGGTCACTTATGAACGGTGCCGGAGACGCGCTTCGCGAGCCTCCTGGAGATTCACCTGGAGACTTCGTCGCCTTCGCGAGCGCGGCGAGATCCGGCGCGCTGTCCAACCGAAGCAACTGCGCGTGACCACGCGCAGCTTTCCCTCCGTAAGATGCAGGTTTCACCGATGCCCAAGCACTCAGACCAACAGGTAGTAAACCTGCGCGTTTCGCTCGTTCAATAAGCTCGCCAAAGATTTCGGGTGCCTTGGGAACGTCTATGGACACGTCCTTGAGCGCCGTGGCGGTGCGCGCGAAACCTTTCGCCATTTGACTTCCGTTCACCACAGAGCTCCGCCCGATGTATTTCAATAAATCCACCACCTTTTCGATGACGTTAGGGGTCAAGATCGACTGCTCGATCGCCAGCGTCAGCGCTTTCTTGACGAGCTCGTGATGGTAAAAAGGCATGTTCAACCGACGTAATCGCCGCTCCGCCTCGGCGCCGTCTCTCGACATCAAATACTCATCGATGATATCCCGCATCTCTATCTTGGCGTTATCCGCGCTGTATCCCTCGGGTCCGCCCCACGCCTTACGCACGCGCGACTCCCCACTCGCATCGGCCAGCGTCATTTTCGCCGACTTGGCCACGTCTCTTCCTTCGCCGTAACCGTCCCTCGAGCACGCCGTCTCCAGGTACGTCACCGACACCACATCATCCGCCACCGCGCGCGCCAAAAACGTCACGCACTCAGCCACGGCATCTGGGAAATCGATTTTCAAATCCGCAACCTCCGCGAGCACGCGATCGAACCCACGTTCGAAATCCTCCGCGTCCAGCGTCCCGCTCGCCCTCGTCGCCGCGAGCGCCTGCGCGCACATCTCCCGCTCTCTCGCCCCTCTATCCAGCGCGCACGCGATCATGCGCTTCACGCAGTGCGCCTCCAGCCCACACTTCGCATCGCTCGCCCCCGCGCCCCCGCCCTGCGCCGCGATCGTCTCCGCGAGCGCGCGGTCGAACTCCTCCACGCTGCAGTGCGAAAAGAACTCTCGACAGCGCTTCTCCACGTCGCGCTTGAACGCCACCTCCTGTCCGACGTAATACTTGGACCGCGACGACCACGGCGCGGACATCGCCGCGACGCGCTCGCCGCGACGCGACGCGCGCGCGCGACGCCAGCGCGTCGAACGGCGCGATGTGATGCGCACCGAACGCGTCGCGCGCGACTTCGCGACGCGTCGCGCGTCGCCATGGGCATCTTCGACGGCATCTTCGGCGGCGAGCCGCGCGCGTCGAGCGGCGCGTCCGCGCTGTTCGACGCGCGGTCGGCGTTTCACGCCGCGAGCGCGGCGGACGCGCCGGTGGTGCGCGCGCCGTTGTCGGCGTCGGCGAAGAAACGGGCGCGACGCGACGCGAGCGCGGACGCGACGGACGCGCGCGCGAAACGCGCGCGAGAAAAACCGAACGCGCGCGCGGCGAGCGCGTCGTCGTCGTCGTCGGACGCGGCGTCGAGCGAGGATGAGGGCGAAAGCGAGGACGATGCGCCGGCGGCGGCGGCGGTTTCGGACGAGAAACCGAAAGGTGATGACGACGGCGACAGCGACAGCGATGAGGGAGCGACGAAAGCGAAACCGTCGGGGTCGGGGTATCGCGATCGATCGGCGGAGGCGACGGCGGAGGAGCTGGCGCGGACGGTGTTCGTCGGGAACGTCCCGGCGAAGACGAAGCTGAAAAAGTTGAAGGCGAAATTCGGCGAACACGGCAAGGTGGTGAGCGTACGGTTGAGAAACGTGCCCGTGGAAGCGGATGGAAACGAACCTAGGAAAATTAAAGTGCTGAAGGGAAAATTAAACGCGGAGCGGGCGAACGCGACGGCGTTTGTCGTGTACGACGACGCGGCGTCGGCGCGCGCGGCGACGGCGGCGTTGAATATGAAGGAGTTCGAGGGACGGCACATTCGCGTTGATTTAGCGAGTAAACCATCGATCATACGAAGTGAGGTGGTGTATGATCACACGCGAAGTGTCTTCTTGGGCCATTTACCGTTTAATGTCGACGATGAGGACGTGATTCGGTTGTTCAACAAGAATAAAGAGTATCCCGATTTGCGCAAGAGCGTCGAGGCCGTGCGCGTGGTGCGAGACAGAAAGACGACCATGGGTAAGGGCATCGGGTTCGTGTTGTTCAAAACGCCAGCGCAAGCGCGTACGGCGCTTTTGCTTGACGGGAGTAAGCTCGGCGATAGAGAGATTCGCGTGAGCAAAGCCGCTCGATCCAAGGCGCCGAAACCCGGCACGCCGAGCAAGGCGCGCGCCGAGCCGAAGGTCGCCACCGGTGCCGAACGACGGAATCCGAAGCTTCGTGACGAAGGTGGCGATGCGTCGACGTCGCGTGGCACAAACGCGTGGGAAGGGTCGAGATCTCGTCCCGGTGGAAAATCGTCCAAGAGCGCGCACCGCGGCGGCGAGGCGCAGCGCGGCGCCCCAGGCACGAGGCAAACTTCGAGTAAAGCCGGCATCGCGAAGGCGGCCAAACGATCGGGAAAGCGCCCCGCCGTGGCGGCGCGCAAGGCCAAAGCCAAGGCATCCGCGGCGGCGGGACGTAACTAACTTAGATTTTGTGGTCTTGATGCTGCGCAATACAACGTCTCAGCGATTCCTCGCGCCGTCTACTCCTCCTTCTTATCGCCCTCGATCGCCTTCGTCTCGCCTTCTTCGGTCATTTCCTCCGTAAGTTCATCCTTAAACTCCTATTCGCGTCGCAAACCAACCGTCACGATTCGTCAGTCGTCGCGTTCGCTCGCCCTCGTCGCGCGTCGCCTTCGTTTGAGA
>Ga0222719_10005728_pt1 | contig 10673 bp, 11 predicted proteins | sample C33_34DmetaG_FD_165039 | JGI IMG/M metagenome (GOLD analysis project Ga0222719, IMG submission 165039) | Estuarine water microbial communities from San Francisco Bay, California, United States - C33_34D | ecosystem: Environmental > Aquatic > Marine > Unclassified | place: USA: California...
CTACCATTTCACTAAAGTACTGTCGAGAGCAGTCGAAAAGTAGACTATGTTCGGTGTTAAAAAACTAAAAAATCAAATAGCTACTCATTTATTAAAATCTATTTTTAGAATTTATCTATTAATAGCAATAATAGTAACGTTATTTCAAACCTTTCTAGAGTTTAACCACTTGAAGGAGGAGAGCTTTAAGGTTATGTCCAAAACAGAGGAAAGCTTTAAGAACTCATTGGCCCAGGCCATATACACTGAAAATGAAGAAGCTAAAAAGAATGCTTTAGAGGGTATCTTAAAATCAGATGTCGTTACAGGAATAAAGTACTTTAACGAGTATGGAGATCAAGATAAACCCATAGGAAAAGTAAAACACCTTGATACCGTAACAGAAAGTTTCTTTAATCGTTTCTATTTTTATGAGTTTGATCTACTTTTCGAAAACGAAAAACTTGGAAAAGTGCAATTATATTCTAATAACGATATTCTTATTGATGCCTTAAAATATGGATTTATATTACTAGTAATTTCATCATTTATTAAGACATCTCTTTTATGGATAATAATGGTTTTATTTATTAATAAGATTTTGGCCAAACCAATCACAGCTTTCGCTGACCAAATCAAGGAGATAAACCCATCTGCTCCAAATGAAATAAACTTTGATTACCAATATGATAATGAACTTACTTATCTTTGTAAGAGTTTTAATGAACTCTCATTAGAAGTGAAAAAAGCGAATAAAAGTTTAAGAGAAGAAATCTCAAGGGCCAATAAAGCTGAAGAAATGGCCCAAAAAGCAAATGAAGCAAAGTCTAGTTTTTTATCCAACATGAGTCATGAGATTAGAACTCCTCTAAACGGTATCATTGGGTTTGCAAACCTACTTATACCGCAACTAAAAAACCTTCAACCAATTTACCAAGAGTATTTAGAAAATATCCTCAATAGTGGTCGGACATGCCTTAAAATTATTAACAATATACTCGATCTTTCTAAGGTAGAAAGTGGTTCTTTAGAACTTGAATTAACTCCTGTTGATATAAAACAAATGGTGATTAATTTTCATGGTATGTTTTTTCACAGATTTGTGAGCAAAGAAATAGCTTTTGAAGTCATTGTAGATGAGAATCTTCCCCCAGGCCTATTATTAGATGAACTAAGACTACATCAGGTTATAACTAACCTTATCACCAATTCAATTAAGTTTACTGAATCTGGTAAAGTTACTCTTTCTGTAAACGTTAAACCAGCAAGCTCTGAAAAGAAGTTTGATTTAAATATTGCAGTTGAAGATACTGGTATTGGTATACCCGCTGATCAAATAGAACATGTCTTTAAATCTTACAGTCAGGTAAGCGGACAAAGCTTTGCTAAATTTGGTGGTACAGGGTTAGGTTTACCCATATCAAAAAATCTTATTGAACTTATGGGCGGCAAGATAAAAGTTGTTAGTGAAGTAGGATTTGGTACAAAGTTTAGCATATTAATTCCTGATGTAGCAGAAATTGATATTAAAGAACAAATAGTAGTACAAAGATTTGATTATAATAATGTGAGATTTAAAAATCAAAAAGTACTCATTGTTGATGATGAGAAAAGAGATTGTGAACTCTTTGTAAAGTTTTTGGAGCCACTTGGTTTAGATTTAACGATAGCTTATGATGGGAAAAAGGCCATTGAATTATCTAAGAAATTAATACCCAGTCTGATTATTATGGATATTGCCTTACCGGTTATCGATGGTTTAACAGCATCAGAAAAAATAAAAGCAGATGAAAAGACGAAACATATTCCAATCATAGCTGTTACGGCCTTGGCCATGAAAGATGAAAAGAAAGAAATTGAAAATATATGTGACGTTTATCTATCAAAGCCTTTTGAACCAAATGATCTCGTCATGACTTTAACAAAACTTATAGATTCAGAAGAAGTTAAAAAAGATGAAATAGTTGAAAAAGACATTGATACAAAAGATGTTCCATTATTTGAATCCGAGGACGAAGCTATTGTTAAGGAAATACCAAAACTTATTTTGGTTCTTGAAAAACAAATGGAAGACTTTCCACATTTACGAAAATTTGCCTCCGTAAATGAAATAGAGTCTCTTTGTGAATATCTCCTAGAACTCTCAATTCAATTTCAATCACCAAGGCTAGAAAAGATCTCAAAAGACATCAAACATCTCGTAAGCTTGTTCCTTATTGAAGAAACATACAGCAAGCTTGACGATCTTCCCACGTTTTTAAGTGATATTAAAGAATTAGGTGAAAAGCATAATATCTCAACAAAAGCTGCTTCTTAAAGTTTCTTATTTTCCTGAGGTACGTTGCCTACGGGTAGGCCTAGATCATGATCCTTTTGCCATCGATCAAAAGTTGTTTCACTATTTCTTACTCTATAAAACTTTAAATCTTCATCTAGATTAGATAGACGAAACATAAGCTCTCTTTGTATGTTAACTTGGTCTTTTTTCTTTTCTAAAAGCTCATCCAGAGCAAATGATTTTTGCCTTTGAATATTAAGAATTTTTTTATCATATTCGGCCGCAACTTGAATTTTCTTTTGATCATAATTCCAAATGAAATGATTAATCTCATTAAGCTGTTTGAAATAATCCCTCTTTTTTTTCATCAATAATAGTCTAAATGAACTTGCTTCTTTTACTCTCTTTGCTAAAACCTCTGCTTTAAAATTTAGCCTCGTTCCTCTTCTGAAGAATTTTTCTTTCCAACAAGAAAATATATCTTTTATGAAAAGAATAAAATAGTCACCATCAACCTTCCTAACAAAACCCTGACACCAAGGAGTACCTGATCTATGAACCTGAAATAAAACTTGATCTCCTGATTTAAAAAACCTTGTATTTTTGTTTTCAGAATAAACCTTCAATACACTTGCGGTTTCGTCTCTATCTGTGGCCCTGCCACTAAAAAGAGAGTAATCAACATTGGGGTCAAAAAAAGAATCAACATCTTCCTTAACCTTTTGCTGAAGATCTTTATCAAGAGCAGACTTTGCATATAAAAGATTCGTGAGCGCCGCATAAAAAACAAGCCACATTGTTATACATTTCATACTTATTATTATGAGCGAGAATTTTATACAAATCTAATAGGGAAAACTTGTCGTAGAAGAGGCTTAAAGCTATAAGCCTAATATAAATCAGATTAAGGGGATCAGTTATGAAGTTTTTTCTAGATACAGGAATTGTTGAAGAGATTAGAGAAGCCGCTAAATGGGGCTTTGTTGATGGTGTTACGACCAACCCTTCTCTAATAGCTCAAACTGGCAGAAGCCAATCAGAAGTCATCAAAGAAATTTGTGACATTATTGACGGCCCTATATCTGCAGAAGTTATCTCTACGACGACTGAAGAAATGATACAAGAAGGTCAGGAATTGGCCAAAATTCACCCTAATGTAGTTATCAAACTTCCACTAACTGAAGATGGAATTGCGGCCTGTAAGGTTTTTAGCTCTGAAGGAATTAAAACTAATGTAACTCTTTGCTTTTCAGTAAACCAGGCCCTTTTAGCGGCCAAAAATGGGGCCACATACATCTCTCCTTTCGTTGGTCGACTTGATGACATTGGACATGATGGAATGGGCCTAATCCAAGAAATTAGGGCACTTTATGATAATTATGGTTTTAATACTCAGATTTTAGCTGCCTCTATTAGACATTCTCAGCATGTCAGAGACGCTGCACTAGTGGGCTCAGATGTGGCAACTATGCCATATAAGGTAATGAAATTATTATTTAAGCATCCACTTACCGACATTGGCCTTGAGAAATTTCTAGCTGATCACCAAAAGTCTCTAAACAAATAAAGTTTAAAATACTTTTTTACTCAGAAATATCTTAGTTTTCACCGAAAATTAGACTTTAAGGCCCTATTATTCAGGGCCTCTAGGGTTTAGAGTGAATTACTATTTTCTGGCCATATTACTGGTTCTGATGAGCTGTAAAACATCCTACGATACAATTACGACGCGTTTACCTGTAAGTGCTCCTATCCCCTATGGAACTAATAGAGTTGCAGGATCAATCAAATGGGCGGAAAGTTATTTTCCCTTAAATTTAAAGCTTGATTCGAATATTTTAAATTATTACAACGCCACTAATGAAAGCTCGCATGGCCCAAAAGTTATGGCCACCAGGTGGGATAATGTGCTCCCTGGGAAGAATTTATTTATATATGATTTTCCAGATACAACGACTTCTGAACAAATAGATGTTGAGGATTATGATGACGGAGAGCTTGGTATTTATGGGATCGAAAACTGGTTTTCAAGCGTAAGCAGTGATGCTCTGGCCATTACTCAGTATTTTGCAGTAAGAAGAAACGCGGGGACCTCTAATGAATACCTTGAAATAATTCATGCCGATATTCTCGTTAACCTCGATTTTCCGTTCTCAGATGGTGGTGAGCAAAACCGTTATGACCTCTCTTCTGTTATTCTTCACGAGCTAGGTCATTTTCTAGGACTAGGACACAATTTTGGCAAAGAAAACTCAGTTATGGATCCCTATATACATTTAGGAGAAATAAAAAGGGCCTTGTATACTGTTGATATTCAAAGTTTGAAAGAAAACTACCCTAATATCAATGAGTCTAATCATTTATCTATTACTACCTCAGGCCAAAGACCAACTGATGGGGAGGAAATTGTCAGAGGTATTATTGAACAAAGAACAGATGGTAACTGTGTTCATCATCTTAAATACTAACTACGTAGTCATCTCTTGAAGCACTTGACCGAAGTCTTTTTTATTACCAATAGCGACGATACGATCCCCTTCCGATAAAGGTGTATCCCTATGGGGAGCAAATATCTTTTCTCCATTTTCTTTATGAATATTTACAATGATTATTCCTTTTTCTTTTAGTTTTAACTCTCCTAGTGTTTTATTCAAACAAGCTTGATTTTTTTTAACATTAAACTCGGCAACCTGAAAAAACTCATTTTTATCAAAAGGAAACTCCAAGAAATCTTCTAGGTTTGGATTCATTACGGCCCTTGCCATAACAGCACCTGCGTGAGTGAAAGGCGAGATCACCTTATCAGCTCCTGCATGAGTAAGTTTGGCACGGGAGGAATGGTCAAATACGCGGCTTATAACCATAACTTGAGGATGTAAATGTTTGGCCGTTAGGGTAATAAAAACATTTTCTGCGTCTGAGCTTACAGCACTTATCAAGGCCCTTGCCCGCTCGAGACCAGCATTAATAAGGACTTCCTCGTCAGTAGCACTTCCCTGAATATATAAATAACCTTTACTTTTAATTTTTTCAAGGACGGTAGGATTATTCTCTATAATGACAAAGCTTTCTCCTGAGAGAGATAAATCGATGGCCACTTGTGAACCAATTCGACCATAACCACAAATAATTGTATGGCCTTTTAGGCGTTCAATTTCTCTACTCATTTTTCTTCTCCCTAATACTTCATCTAATTTAAGTTCAATTAAAAAGTGAACTAAGTTTGTACCGATATAAGCAATATTTCCAATCCCAATAAGTGCCAAAATAATTGTAAAAATTCTTCCTGCAGGACTTAGAGGGTGAACTTCACCGAAACCAATAGTTGTTAAAGTTATTACCGTCATATAGACAGAGTCTAAAATTTCCCACCCTTCAATATAATGGAAACCAATAACACCAAAAAAAATTGGCCCAATAAACGTAAGAACGAGCTTTAAAAACCTTGTTATCTTCATCCTTAATTCCTTTAACTCCAATAGATTACTGTTCTATGCATAAAATTTAAAGCATGACGCGAAGAGCTTTTCATCAAAAGAACTAAAACCTAATCTGGGTCAGTTTATTTTTAGTATTTTAAGTGCAAATTCGTAAAGTAACTAAAGGAGAAATAATGGATACTGCAAAATACCAAAAACTCTTAAATGATAAAAAAGAAGATCTTATTAAGAGGGTTGAAAACATCCAAAACGACAAAACGAGAAAAGAAGGACCTCTTGATCCTGATTTTGAAGAGCAAGCGAATATGCTTCAAAATAATGAAGTCATTGATCACCTTGATGAAATCGAGCGTAAGGAATTGGAAGATGTTGTTTATGCTCTTAATAGAATAGAAAACAATACTTTCGGAATTTGTGCTGAGTGTGGAAACCAAATTAGCGAGAAGAGACTAGATGCTCTTCCCACCACAACAATTTGTTTAAACTGCCTCGATCAGTAGCTAGGAGGTCTATACCAACACCTAGGTCTAACCCCGTTATTGTACCCATTTATTTGGGTACATACTCCACTATTAAGATCCGTGTAGCTTACTCGCTCTCTTACATCTCTATCGCATAGAGATCCCGAAAAATAGGTGTCTAACCTACATTGAGGGGCTGGATGGGCATCATCCATATCCTTAACAACGCGCGGATCTTTATCTGTAAAGCTTAGTTCGTTTAAAGTACGACCATTTCTAGTTCTAATGGCCCTGAACATGTTGGCAAGAGAATGGCCCGCCAAAGTCGTTCGTATACAGATGGCCTGGGAGTTTAAATCATGAAAGATATCTTCACATGACCTTCTAACTTCATTGGGCACATTTATACGCTCAATATGGGCAACATTATCTTGGGTTGAAAGATATCGCCTCATACATTTAAGGGAACCCCAATAATCAGCTTGCCCCTCATTACTTGCCCAACTTACAGATGGGCCACCAAAACCACGGATATTCTTTGTCGGTGCTCCACCGATATGATGGCCAACTTCATGACATACAACTAAAGCAAGAGCATCGTTAGTAATAACAGGGTGCCTGGCCAGACCGCCACTCATTACAACATAGGCCGTTTGCCCAGTAAGTTTAGCATATGCATTAACAACACTATCTTCCCAGTCCTTTTTGATAATTAGGTTTTTACCCACTGATTTAAAGATAGGAGTATATATTTCTTCGATTTGAGTAATAATGCTCGAAAACTCAGATCTCGTCATTGAGTTAGAGTTTGATTTATCCCAAGCTGATATGCGTAAATCGTTTTCTTCTACAATACCTGTTTTGCCCATCTCATCACAAGTCCATCCATTAATTGACGAAAACAACAATACAAGTAAAAGAAGCTTAGTGTTTATAAATCTCATTTCTTCTCCCCTAAAAAAACATCCATATTAAGCACTGATATTTTAAGAAGTTTTGATTTATAATGACAAGGGTTCTACATATCAAACTTTGGTATTTTTTCTAATAACTTCTGACAGGTAAAGATATTAATAAAAATCTTCACCTGGGCCAAGCTCACGTCCTAGGATAAACTCGGGGTTCCAAGTGTATTCACTTATTAGTGATTGTCCTTGCTTATTGGGATGGAAACAATCCAAATTAGATATGGATTCTTCACCAAACTCTATAAAACTTAAATGAATATTAAAAAAGACATTGTCTTTATATTCATTGGCAACTTTTTCAAGACCTTTATTGGCCTTTTCAACCCTATTTAAGAATTCATCCCTTTTTTCCTGTGAGATTTTTTTGCGAAGAAATTGCTTACATAAAGGAACAAAGTTCCAAATTCTTCGACACTTTCTTTTCTCTTTCATCGCATCATACAAGCTTTCCAAATTTGGAATGGGGACCAAAACAATTTTAATTTTCGGGTTATGATCAATAAGTTTTTGAACTGCATTTTTCATCTCGAGCTGCATTTTATTAATTTTCTCATCATGATTTTTTCTAATTCTACAAAGGTTATTAGCTCCTGTTAGAATTGTTGCGTAGTCAATTCTTTTACCTTTTTTCAAAAGTTTTTTCACCTGCCTCTTTAAGCTTCTGGTAGTGGATCCAGGTATGGCGACATTAATGGCCTCTACTTTTTTATCAGGGAACATTTTTTGAATTTTCCTATAATGGCTTGAAAATGTTTCACCATTTTTATTTTTTTTCGGACCTAGCCCTGAAGACCAATTCAAGCTTTCATTGCTGAAGAAAGATTCAGCATTATAGGCCTTAGAAACGCTATCTCCAATGGAGGCCATATTAAATTCCTCGGCATGAAGGTTTGCATTAAAAATAAGTAATGCAGTTAAAATATAATTTAAGTTCATAGTATTTTTCCTCAAATATTTAGACATTTTATTTATAAAAAAGCTGTCTAAACTTTAGTTTGAATTCAGGCGTATAATAGCCAATATTAAAAAACAGCTGGGAGTAAGATTTAAGATTGAAGCTCCCATTTGTTATTTTATCTTCATTGAAGACATTCTTACGAAAACCTACATTAATGAAAATACGCTCTGTCACAAACCTATAGAACTCCGCACCATACTGAAAAAGACTAACATACTTATCATTGCTATAAGTCATATTTATATTATTGGCATTAATAAAACTGCCTCCGTAACCAACCCTGCCTAATAAGGTGCCTACTGGTGTGTTAAAAAATAGTTTCATGGCCATAACAGTATCAAGAAACTTTAAGCTATAGTCAGTTTTAAACCTTCTGTATCCAAAAGAAGGTCCAAATCTAAAGTTAAGGGTCCAGTCTTGATGCGGGTATTCAATAAAAGAAAGACGTATGCTAGGAGGAAACGTGGCCGTCGTAATATTTGTTTTATAGTTTTCTTCTTGTGCTTTATCTTTAAGGCCTACCTCTTGTCTTAGTTTAGTTTTTAAAGAGATGGTATTGGGTATAAGCTGGAAGGCTTCGCCTATTTTTTCTAAAATAGCATTACGTTTTTTGACTTTAATCTTACTGGAGAATTTACCCTCTAAGTATTCGGCATTTCGAAAATTTAAATGTAGGTCATAGACTTCTGGAGAAATCTCAAAGGTATCAGCTACTTGAGTATAAGGGAGAAAGACAACATGGGTGGCATTAAATCGTTTTCCTATTTTGGCCCCTATGGCCTGCGGAAAATACTTTTTACCATATCTCCGGTTGAGGTGATCCATCCCAAGGAAATCCATAAAAACCTCAGTTACTTTGGGACTAATAAATTGATCACATTTATTTTTTCTTTTCTCAAAGGTATTTTTTACCCAATCCGCTATAATTCTTTTACTGACAAAAGAAGAGCTATGATAGGGAGAGATGGCCACAATTTTCTTACAATCTAAAGGTTTTACGTCTAAATTTACGGCCATACTTCTTGCGAAGCTGTAACATTCTAAGGATCCACCTCTAATTTTCCCGATAGGATTGAGGGTATCTCCAAAGTTTTTAATAAATTCCGGAATTAAGCTTTTAATGATAGGGATACGATCAATTAGTGAGTCCGTCCAAACCATCTTACATTTATTTTGTTTTTTTGCTTGAAGAGATCTAATTAGCGAGTTGTTTTCATAAAACTCGAATAAAAATGGTCTGACATCATCCTTATTCTCTTTATAAAACAACGGTGTAAGTCCCAACAACTTGGGTCTATTTTGGTTACCTTGCTCTTTATAGACTTTTGCCCCTCTAGGGTGAGAATCAAGGGAGACGAGCTCCCTGTTACTAGTAAAGTGGGAACATGAGAAGAGAAAAGTAATGAAAACCCACCATGGTTTCCTAAACAATTTTCAGTCCTCTGGTTATTTATTTAACCGCAGTATGAATAGCTTTAAACCCTTCCATATCTGTGGCCGCAATTTGCGCCAACATTTTTCTATTGAGGGTTACGTTTTCTTTTTTAAGACTATTGATAAATCTAGAGTATGAAGTTCCTAAAAGATTAGCAGCTGCATTAATTCTGATAATCCAAAGTTTTCTCATATCTCTTTTGAGAAGTTTTCTACTTACGTAGGAATAATGAAGGGCCCTAACTAATGTTTGGTAGGCATGCTTAAACTTAGTTCTTCTATCAAAGTGGAAACCTTTAACTAACTTAAGAACTCTGTTTCTTCTTCTTCTTGCTTTAAAACCTCTACGTACTCTTGCCATTTTTATCTCCTGTTTCAAGCTTTGGGGGGAAATCCACTTTTAATACCCAAAGGCTTAGAAATTAATTTATTTTTATAAGTAAGGAAGCATCCTCTTTACAGTGTTTTCATCTGCTGGATGAACATAATCAATCTTGTGAGCTTTCTTTTTTCGCTCTTGAGACTTCTTTTCAAGAATGTGTCTTCCAAATTTACGACCTCTTTTAATTTTTCCATTTGCTGTAGCTGAAAATCTTTTAGCAGCAGCACGTCTTGTTTTCATTTTCGGCATGTTAACACTCCTTATTCAAGTGACCCTTCTAGCAATAAACTTATTAAAAGTAAAAAGGAAAAGCTGAAATAACACAATGCGATATATTATTTTTTAATACTTTTCTTATCTGGGGCTAAAATGGCAATAATTCTATTTCCCATCATCTTGGGTACAGATTCAACCTGGGCACCAAAGCCTATAATTTTTTCAATTATGGCCTTAAATTTTTCCATCCCTGCATCCCTATAGGCCATTTCCCTACCTCTAAACTGCATAACGAGCTTCAGTTTATCACCATGCTCTAGAAATTGAGCAGCTTTTTTGAGCTTAGTCTCCAGGTCATGGGCCTCAATATTAGGACGATACTGTATTTCCTTTAAAGCAGAAACTACCTGCTTTTTCTTGGCCTCATTGGCCTTTTTTTGTAATTCATACTTGTATTTACCGTAATCTATGAGTTTAACCACTGGTGGTCTAGCATTAGGTGAAATTTCCACTAGATCAAGTCCAGTTTCTTCAGAGATTCTTCTGGCCTCTGTCAT
>Ga0222719_10005731_pt1 | contig 10671 bp, 13 predicted proteins | sample C33_34DmetaG_FD_165039 | JGI IMG/M metagenome (GOLD analysis project Ga0222719, IMG submission 165039) | Estuarine water microbial communities from San Francisco Bay, California, United States - C33_34D | ecosystem: Environmental > Aquatic > Marine > Unclassified | place: USA: California...
ACCTTAATATGACTCACGGTGTTGGAACTAGAACAACTGATACTATCTTCTATTCATCAACTGATAACTATATTAGAAAAACTAATGCAACAGGCTTTAGACAATCTTTAGGGTTAGGCTCCGATATTAATGCTAACATAATTCCTGCAGGCTTTATTGGTATGTGGGGGGCGGCTGCAGCCCCTTCGGGCTGGTATTTATGCGAAGGGGGCGCTATTTCAAGAACAACCTATGCCGCTCTATTCGCAGCAATCGGCACTACCTATGGTACAGGAGATGGCTCTACCACATTCAATGTGCCTGACTTTAGAGATCGTGCTCCTTATGGCGCATCAACCTATACTCTTGGGTCTAAGACTGGCAACGAAATTAATGGAAGTGCGCAAGCAGCGACATCTTCTGGGGGGCCTACATCTCATACTGTTACAACTAGTACTACTAATTCTACAACAGACAAAGACGTTACAAACGCAATTACAGTTGTAACAGGCGTGAGTGCTCATGCAGCTCACTCTCATACAGTTACTTATCCTGCTGTAGCTGTGAAGTTCATTATCAAAACATAATATTTTAAATTTTGATTTGACTCCTACAAAAATATAAGGTAAAGTATAAAGACTATGGCACAAAAAGCAGTTCCAATTAACAAAGCATTATATAATCGAGTAAAAGCGGAGGCTAAACGCAAGTTTAAAGTTTATCCTTCTGCTTATGCTAACGGTTGGCTAGTTCAAGAATATAAACGACGTGGAGGCAAATATCGCACTACCACAGTAAAAAGGAAGAAGTAATATGGCAATGCACTCTAAAAAGAAACCAATGAAAAACGGTAAAAAAGAGACTGGTAAGGGTGGTTTAACTGCTGCTCAAAAGAAGCTTCCACTTGCACTTCAGAAAGCGATTCTAGCTAAAAAGAAGAAAAAGTAATGGCGACACTTCGTTATCGCTATCGTGACAAAAAATCTCGGTCAGATGGAGCTTGGGAACAGGCTTCGTCTGATCAGCGCTATAAAGAACAGCAAGATTGGTGCGAGTTCTACACCCCCCTCGGTAGAATGGTGTCTAAACCTGCTGGTAAAAAACCTGGGTATATGGGACATGATGAGTGGTGTGCCTCAAAAACACCATTTAAAAATCAAGTTACCAGAAACCCAAAAAGAAAATATTGAGGGGAACTATGACAGAAGAAAATAAAATTACAATTGATGATAAAGAGTATGATCTATCTAGCTTTACAGTAGAGCAAAAAACCTATACTGCACAGCTTAGAGATATTAGCATTCAGCAAGATAGTTTAAGAATGCGTTTTGATCAGCTCGAAGCTGCTAAATCAGTATTCATTTCTAAGTTAAAATCATCACTGGAGATCTAAATGGCAAAACCTCGTGGAGGTCTTAAAGCTTGGTTTGGAACAGGTAAGACTGGCGGCATTGGTGGTGGCGGCTGGGATCGTTATGATGCCCAGGGTAATCGTATTGGTAAATGTGGTGAAGGCGAAGTTGATGAGCCCTATGCCGCTTGTTTATCTAGAGAAAAAGCTAGAAAGTTAGGAAAAGAAGGTAGAGCTTCTTTTGTTCGTCGTAAACGAGCAGCCCAAAGAAAAGCAGGAGCAGGTAAAAAAGGACAGGGAACTGGAACACCTGTAAATGTTGCTACCGGCGCTTCTCCAAGAAGGAAGGTTAAAAAGTAATGGCAATCACTCGTATTGACCCTTGGGTAGGTGGCCTTGGTATAGATGCTACTAGTAAATTTGAAGTAGCCTCTAATGCCACTGTTACAGTCGGTAATGGAACTTCTACAGGTAACGTAAATGTTGGTGGGGAAGTTGTTTCTTCTACTGTAGGTGCGACTACTTTAAAAATTGGTGGTACTGCGATAACTGCTACTGCTACGGAACTTAACTACACAGACGGTGTTACAAGTAACATTCAAACACAATTAGACGGAAAACAAGCATCTGGTTCTTACTTAACTGGCAACCAAACTATTACTTTATCAGGCGATGCAAGCGGATCAGGTACTACAAGCATTGTTGTTACTGTAGCAGATGATAGTCATAACCACATTATCTCTAATGTAGATGGATTACAAGCTGCATTAGACGGAAAACAAGCATCTGGGTCCTATTTAACAGGTAATCAGACTATTACTTTATCAGGCGATGCAAGCGGATCAGGTACTACTGCTATTACAGTTACTGTAGCAGATGATAGTCATAACCACATTATCTCTAACGTAGATGGTTTACAGACTGCGCTAGACGGAAAACAAGCGTCTGGTTCTTACTTAACTGGTAACCAAACTATTACTCTTAGTGGTGATGTAAGTGGATCAGGTACTACTGCTATTACAGTTACTGTAGCAGATGATAGTCATAACCACATTATCTCTAATGTAGATGGGTTACAGACTGCGCTAGACGCTAAACTTGCGTCATCAAGTTACACAGCTGCGGATGTTTTAACTAAGATTAAGACAGTTGACGGTGCAGGGTCTGGTTTGGATGCTGATTTATTAGATGGTATTTCGTCAGCAAGTTTCCTACGCAGCGATACTGCTGATTCTTTCTCAGGTGCTATAACTGGAACAGGGTCTATTTCAATCAGCGGCAATATTAATACTACTGCTAAAATTCAAGAAGACGGTGCCGACTTAATTCCTCCTGGTTCTATCATCATGTATGGTGCAGCCTCTGCACCTGGAGGATGGTATTTATGCGAAGGCGGAGCTATCTCTCGTAGCACATACGCAGCACTTTTTTCTGCAATTGGCACTACTTATGGTGTAGGCGATGGGTCTACGACCTTCAACGTTCCTGATTTTAGAGACAGAGCCCCATATGGCGCTTCAACCTTTACTCTTGGTTCTAAGACAGCTGGAGAAGTTAATGCAAGCGGTCAGAACTCCACTGGAACTGGGACTACAGGGTCAACAGGCGGCTCCACTGTAGCTAATACTACAGGGTCAGGAGGTCCTACAACTCATAGTGTTACTACAGCAGCAACTAACTCTACAACAGATAAAGACGTTAGCGCTGCTATTAATGCTGTTACGGCAGTAAATAATCATGCTGCTCATACTCACTCAATTCCTTCTCTAACTGTTAACGGTCATACTCACTCCGTTCCTGCACTAACTGTTACTCATCCAGGTGTCGCAGTTAAATTTATTATAAAGACGTAGACTAATGGATATTGAACAGAATATTGACACTCTTCATGAACGCACACAACAGTCAAAACTAGATTTTTCTAGACATGAGGCAGTATGTCAAGAGCGATATGAACAACTATTAAAGAACGTGGAGTTTATGTCTAATTCTATTAGTGAAATGCATAAAGAGATAAATGAGTTAAAAATTATGGCTACTTCTGGTCGTGTAAGCTTAAAGACTTTAATTTGGGTAGGTTCTGTAACTGGGTCAATAATTGCACTTGGAATTGCTGTTGGAAGTTATTTAAAGTAGGGGTATATGGATAAATATTTTAAAGTTCCAGTAGAACGTCTTCTGGATAAAATTATTGTTGGAGAGCATGACGGTATAAAGTTTAATGACTCTCAGTGGGGCATGGTAGACGGGTTAGAATCAAATCGTTTCTGGACTCATATCTCTGCTCGCCGTACAGGTAAGTCTTTAGCTGCCGGTATTTTAGCTTTTGCAAAACTTTTAGAGCCTGGTAAACAGGTAATGGTAGTAGCTCCAAACTTTACTCTATCATCTATTATTTGGGATTATGTCACAGACATTATTAGAAATCTTCAACTGGAAGTGGATAGGTTTAATCAAAAAGATAAAGTGGTTAAACTTGTCAACGGTTCTACATTCCGTCTCTTATCGGCTAACAACAGAGACTCCCTTGTGGGGCGTGCTGCTCATCTTATAATTGTAGACGAAGCAGCGATTATTCCAGATGATGAGTACTTTACTCGTGACCTTCGTCCTGCACTTTCTACCTACCCCGATTCTCGGGCTCTTTTTATATCTACTCCTCGTGGTAAAACAAACTACCTTTATTCTTACCATCTTCGTGGACAAGATCCTGAATTTGAGGATTGGGGTAGTGCTGTTTATACTTGGAGAGCTAACCCCCTTTTAAGTACTAAAGATATTGATGAGGCTCGTCGTTCTATTTCTAATAAAATGTTTTCGCAAGAGTATGAATGCGATTGGACTACTACAGAATTACAGGTCTATAACCTTGATGAGAATCGTCATATTCAAGATTTAACGTGGGTTAAAGAAAATCTTAATCAGTTTGAAATTATAGCAGGCCTTGACGTAGGATATCGTGATCAAAATGCTTTTGTAGTGATGGCAACTGATGGCGAACGCTTTTATGTAATAGATGAATATATTTCTGGAGAGGTAACAACTTCTGAACTGGCAGAAAATATTAAAGAACTGGAAGAGAAGTGGGATATTGAGATGATTTATATTGATTCTGCCGCACAACAACTTAAGGCTGACTTTGCTTATGACTACGACATTTTTTGTGAAAATGCTATTAAATCAGTAAATGATGGTATTAATTACTTAGCAGCTTTAGTAGATCATGATAGACTTATTTTTGATTCAGAAACTGGTTTCCAATCTTTTACAGCACTTGCAAACTATAAGTGGAACCCCAGAACTGAAAACCCAAAAACAATTCACGATGATAGTTCTCATGCTTCTGATGCGGTTAGATATGGAATCTATACCTACGTAAAAACATCTGTAGGTGTGTATGCTTAAAGATACTGCTTTAATTATTTTAAATTATAAAAGACTCTATAATATTTATCATCTTCTTGATAAATTTAAAAGTAAACTTCCTATATACATTGTTAATAACAATCCTGACTATAGAATACATCATATGCCGGGAGCATATGTAATTAATAATTCAGAAAACCGTTGGTGTATTGAGCGTTGGCGAGTTGCAAAAGATTTAAAATACAAATATGCTATTTTACTAGATGATGATATTGACCCTACTTTTCATTGTATTATGAGACTAAGAATTGAAATTGAAAAGTACCCAGATAGGTTAATATCTATATACGGTCGTTCTGGTATTTCTACTGCAACTCGATATGAAGATTTATCTAGTCAGTGGTGCGTAGATACAGAATCTGATATAGCAGTTGGGGCTTGTATAGCAGTTTCAATTCCTCATTTATCACATATTTGGGAAGATTATATAGAGCCTTGGGGTATACAAGATAGAGGAGATGATATTCAAATTTCTTTATCTATGAGTGATTACTATAAAACTCGCCCAAAAATAATTAAAACAGAAGTTTCTTTATTAAGAGAGGGAGATGTAGGATTAAATAAACATCCAGAACATTTTGTTAAGCGATGGAAAGTAATCCGAAATTTTAGTTCCCCTTTCACGGCTTCTGAAAATTAAATATTGGACATAAAAACCTCTATTTGGTAAAGTTAGTGTAATGACAGATTTAAAACGAATCCCTATCAAATACATAAGGGATTATATTAAAAAAGATTATAAATTACGTGATGAGTGTTATATTTGCAAAGGCACACAAAACTTAGAACTTCACCATATTTACTCTATTTCTCAACTTTTTGACGACTGGTGCCAAAAATATAAAATTGAAACATCATTTTCTGTAGACGAAATAAAAGAAATCAGAGTAAAGTTTTATGAAGATGAGCATGATAGGCTCAGTAATGATAACCTATACACCCTTTGTAAAATTCATCACGAAAGACTACATAATATTTATGGTCAAAGATACAGTAATCATTTAGCTAGTAAAATTATAACTTGGTTAAATATACAAAGGGAAAAGAATGGCTAGAGACGTTCCAGTTTGGAGACAATGGGTTTCTGAGAAACTAAATCCTGCACAGCCTTCGCTTGCTGCAGCAGAACCCTATGCAAGTCCAGAAACTATTCTTGACTTTGAGCAAGCTTATAGAGAAGTTGAAGTTGTTAATCGCTCTATTGAAATGATTATTAATGGTTTGATTGAAGTTCCTATTATTGTTGAAGGTGGTGGCGCTGTTAAAAAGATAGATAAGCTTTTAAATCGTTCACCAAACCCATTTGAAGATAGAGTCAAGTTATTTCGTCGAGCTTTCCTAGATTATCTTTTAGACGGTAATGCTTTTTTCTACTATGATCGTACTAACCTTTATGTACTACCCGCTAATGATATGGAAGTTATTCCAGACGATAAAACTTTCATTTCACATTTTAATTTCTTAGTAAGAAATATTCAGTCTTCAAGTGTTTATGGGTATGGTAAGCAAACTACAAGACAAGAATCAGCTCTTAAATTTGGTACTGATGAAATTATTCATATTAAGTCTGATAATGAAGATAGTATTTATCGAGGCGCTCCTAAGTTAAAATCAATTAAAAGGTTAATTGAACTTTACTACTACTTAATTAACTTTCAACGTCAGTTCTTTAAAAATAATGGTGTTCCAGGTCTTGTTTTACAAACCGATTCTGTTTTGAGCCCAAAAGTTAAAGAAAGACTACTAGAGCAATGGAGACAGAGCTATTCTACTATTTTTGGCGGTGCAAGAAGCCCTGCTATTTTAGACGGTGGATTAAAGATTGATAGGTTTTCAGATATTAAGTTTAGTGAACTTGATTTTGAAGCTTCTGTAGAGCGAGTTCAACAAGATATTGCAAAAGCTCTTGGTGTTCCTTATGTTCTATTAAAGAGTGGTAATAACGCTAATATTTCTGCAAACCAAGTTCTATTTTATAATCATACTATTATGCCAATTTTAGAACAGTTTTGTAGTGCATTTTCTCACTTCTTTAACTCAGATATTATTATTCGCCCTGATAGAGCTGCAGTTTCTGCTCTCAGAGCCGATGAAAAGACACAAGCTATGTACTATTCTACATTAGTAAATACTGGTATTATCACACCTAATGAAGCTAGAATAGGATTAAGATTCCAACATCGTGATGATTGTGACGATATTAGAATACCACAAAATATTACAGGAAGTGCTGTAGATCCTTCACTAGGAGGAAGACCCTCCGAAGGTGATCAAAATACAGCTCCTGATCCTACACAAGGGGATAACCAGAATGGATAAAATGTTTCATGTTTACAGCCCTTTGACTGTCGAAAAACGTGCTTCTTCTAAGAAGAAAAAAGGTCTAAGAATAGCAGGGTATGCTAACACCACCGATAAAGATCGGGCGGGTGATATTATTACATCTGCGGCTTGGGCTAAAGGGGTGGACTACTATCGTAAGAACCCTGTTCTTCTTTATCAGCACAATCACGACAAGCCAATTGGGCGTGTTGAAAAGATTTCTGTAGATCGTAAAGGTATTTTTGTTGAAGCTTACGTAAGTGACGCAGCAGAAAAACTTCACGGTGTACAAACACTAATTAATGACGGAGCTTTAAAGAGTTTTTCTGTAGGCTTCAGAGTTAAGGACGGTCGTTATGACCGTAATACAGACACAACTATGATTACTGATGTAGAACTTCATGAAATCAGTGTTGTATCTGTGCCTTGTAACCAAGAGAGTTTATTCAGTGTTAGAAAAAGTTTTGAATCTAATGCTGAGTACGAAGCTTTTAAAGAATCACTTAAAAAGGACGCTTTAAAAGATGAAGTGAAAATGATGGAAGGCATTTACGTTGGGATTACTGGTAATAAGCAGGGTCACTACCATACAATTGAGATGGATTCAAGTGGCAATGGCGTTACTACCTACTCCTCACACGGCCAAAAGCATTATCACAAAATTGTGAATTATACCGTTGAAGAAGCAGAAGGACATAGTCATGAGATTGTGTTCCTTGTCCAGCCTTCTAATAGTGTTGATTCACTTGATAAACCAGAAGAAGAGTCTAGGCCTATGTCTCCTAGCGAGTCAGAAGCGAACGGTTCTAGCAAGAACCCTAACTATTCTTCTGTAGTTCTATATTCTGAATCAGAGGAGAACACGATGACTAAAGAAATCGAAGAAGTAATCGAAGACGAAGTCACTGTAACTGCTGAAGATGAAGAGAAGGAAATTATTAAGGAAGTCAATCTTGATGAAGACCTTGAGACACTATCTGAAGATGATGATGAACATGAGGATATTACCCTTTCATCAGACCCCTATCAGCCTATTCCTTTCGTGAATCTTCTAAGTGCAGAGACTGCACAAATTAAAAATGGTGCTTTTGCAAAATTTAACGAAAAGCGGTATCAAGTAACTAAAATTGCTACCGCCCAAAGCCCCAATTTTCAACTTTTAGAAGTTGACTTAAATGGTAAATCATTAGATAATACTATTACAGTAAATGCTGAAGATTTATCAGTAGTTAATTTCTGGGAGCTAGACTCACAGTATGATTTAACTGTGGTTTCTACAGACTTTAAGAGTTTAAGTGACTCAGAAAGAGCTTCAATTAAGAGCGATTTCGAATCACTGGTAACAGTTTCCGAACAAGAGCTTTATGCAGTAAAAGAAAACGAAGCTGTTAAGAACAGCGAACTTTTACAGGAAAAGCTAAATAAAACACTAAACTTACTTACTACACCATCATTAGAATGGAATGACACAAATTATCACATTGCTAATATGATGTTAAATAACATCAAGGAGCTTAAGAGTATTGACTGCGAAGATGGCGAAGAGACTTCCAAGTATCTAGCCTTATTAGTAAACGGTCATAAGACTACTAAGACTATAAAGGAGAATGAAACAATGGCAACCGAAAACACAGGTGATCCAATTGTACTAGAGACTGAAAAGAAGGCTGCCCCTGTAACTGAAGAGGTTACAGAGAAGGCTGAAAAGGAAGTCTCTGTAAAAGTTGGTGACAATAACACAGAGAAGCTAGTCGAGAAGGCTGGCGAAGCTGTTCTACGTGAGGCCGATGAGGCTGAGCGTAATGGTGAGGCAACTCGCAAGACCCGTGAGGAGCTTGACGAGCTTAAGTCTCAGCTTTCAAAGTACAAGGACGAGATCAAGGCTATTTCTGAGAGCAAGCATGTTTATCAGGCAGAGCGTTCACGTTCACAGTTCAGCGAGAAGGAAATGGCTAACGCTTTCTTACTTGCTAAGGCACTTAATCGTCGTGACCCATTCGATACAAAGATGGGTGACAAGATCAAGGCTGTTACATCAGTTGATCAGTTCTTAAGCAACTTCTCAACAAACATTTACGAAGAAATGGAGCAGCAGCTCGTTATTGCTCCAATGTTCGATAGAATCCAGGTCGATGCAAAGACATTCCGTGTCCCAGTCGCCAATGAGGATACAGACGATCAGGTAGCACAGTTCGCTTCTGGCACATATGCCACAGGCGTTGGTGATACTTCAAACGTCCCAACCTCAAACCAGCAGGCCATTAGCTCTGTGGACTTTACTCCACATAAGTTCATGGTTACAACACATCTTGCTAAGGATGAAGAAGAGGATACAGTTCTTCCTCTCATCGACTTCCTTCGTCGTGCAGCAACCCGTCGCCTATCACGCTCAATTGATAAGGCAATCCTTCGTGGTACTGGCGCCCTAACAGGCTTCACAGGTAACCCAGGTGGCACATCAACATATGCCTCTGTTGTTAAGGGTATCACCACAATGGTTAACCAGGTTGCAACAAACGGTCTTACCGTCCGCACAGCCGATGGTGATACAAAGGCTACAGCAGCTAATATCGCCTCCGCCCGTGCACTAATGGGCAAGTACGGCCTACAGCTTGGTGACCACCTCGTATATCTAACCACAATTGAAGGTTACAACGAGCTAGTCACAACTTCCGACTTCCGCACAGTCGATAAGTTCGGACCAAACGCCACATACCTAACAGGTTCTGTTGGTGCTATCTACGGTATCCCAGTTGTTATTTCTGAGTTCCTAGATAACGTTGGTTCTAACTCAGCTGACATTGGTGCTCTAGTCTACAAGCCAGGCTTCATGATTGCAGAACGTCGTGGTATTGAGATCGAGAGTGAGTACGAGCCACGCCAGCAGGTCACAGCGATGTACATGAGCACACGCTTTGACTTCAAGGCTCTCTCAACTGTCGGTAGCGGTGCAAACGTTAGCACAACATACAGCTACGCTGCAACAATCAGAACACTTGCCTAATTTTAATTAGCAAATTTCTGATAACCTTAGATGGAAGAGGGAGGTAGGTTAACCTGCCTCCCTTTTCCTACTTATAAATGAGGAGAAAATTAATGCTTGAACATGTTATGAATATTGACGACGAGGAAGAAGCTCGTAGAATTTTAATGAAGCTTGGTAACGGCCTTACTCAAGTTGATATGTATATTGCTGAGTGGAAGACCGCAAAAACTGCTGCAAAACCCGCTCCAATAAAACAAAAAGTAGTAACTGCAGCCGCTGTTGAAAAAGAAACAGCTGCTCCAGCTAAGTCAAAAACCACTATTATTAAAAAGTAAGAGAGGGTAAGAAATGTCTAGTAATTATGGAAAATATCCATTTGTTTCTTTAGTACAGATAAAAAACTATTTAAATATTACAAGTTCTAATGAAGATGCTAGACTTAGCAATCTCTTAGCTTTTGCTTGCGGTGCAGTTGAAAATTATATTGGACATGAAGTTTTAAGTAACTCTTATTCTGAAGTGTTTGATGGGGGAAAATCTTCGGTTTTTGTATCTAGACTACCTCTACAAAATGTTCATTCTGTAACAGAATATGATGGTACAGCTT
>Ga0222719_10005733_pt1 | contig 10668 bp, 16 predicted proteins | sample C33_34DmetaG_FD_165039 | JGI IMG/M metagenome (GOLD analysis project Ga0222719, IMG submission 165039) | Estuarine water microbial communities from San Francisco Bay, California, United States - C33_34D | ecosystem: Environmental > Aquatic > Marine > Unclassified | place: USA: California...
ACAGTGCAGCTGACCTAGTTGTTAATACACAAGGTGCTGGTTTCAGTTTAGTATATTCTGGAGACGCTACAACAGGTTGGACTTATAGGGAGAAATAGAATATGGCAAATTACGAAGCAACTAAATACGATTTTGACGGAGCTAACCTTACAGGTATTGAAGGTATTCCAACGGCAACAATTGTGCCATGGTCAGATTCAGCTGTGCCATCTGGTTTCTTAGAATGTAATGGTGCTGCAGTTTCAAGATCAACGTATGCAGATTTATTTGCAATCATTGGTACAACTTATGGATCAGGTGATGGTTCAACAACTTTTGATTTACCGGACTTACAAGATAACGTAGCAGTTGGAAAATCAGGAACTAAAAACTTAGCTTCAACTGGTGGAGCAAACACTGTAAGTTCAACTGGAAACGTTGGTGGTTCAACAGCAAATGCAACTTTATCAACATCACAACTTGCTTCTCACAGCCACTGTACTAGATCTCAACAAAACCCTGCAAACCCACCAGATAGACTAAAAGATACTAACACATGTTTGGATGGTCCTTCATTTCAAACTTTTGGTTTAAGAAACATAGGTATGAATAATACTGGAGATGGTGGTGGACATGCTCACAACATGAGTGCAACTTTTTCAGGTGACGCAACTTCTGTTGTTCAACCATATTTAACAGTAATTTATATTATAAAAACTTAGGAGAAAAAATGGCAAGTTTAGGAAATTGGACAGTGATATTTGACGACAAACTAATTATCAAACAAAATGGTGATGATGCAGGTCAATATGAAATTGATGATAATAATTTTTGGGGACAATCAAAGTTTTCAAATATTTGGGCAATTCATTATGGAACTTCAGTTACTTCAGATGAAGTAGAATATAGAGATGAAACTCCACATTCATCTTTTTTAGATGCAAATGTAGGAAGTTTTCAAGATTTTATTGATAAATGGGATGCAGCTCATTTAGCTTTTTTACAATATGCTTGGGACAATAACAATGCCGAAGGTGAAACTGAATCTGAAAAGATTACTAGATTAGGTGCAAGACCTACTTCTTATTCTTCTTAAATTAATTTTTATTTATTTGATCATAAGCATGATCTTTTCTTGGTCCATTTTGATTTACATAATGTAAAAATACTTGAGCCATTCCTTCACCTTGATAAATACCTGGTCTTAAATGTTCTTGATCACATCCTGCATATAAAACTCCATCCCCCTCTTCTAATTCAAAAGAAGTTCCTTCAATTATAATAGGCCAATTATCATATTTTTTTATACATGCTGTAACTGATATTTCACAAGCGGGTCTGTCTTTATGTTTAGGCAATTTACCTCCAAAAATATAGTATCTCCAATAAGAGTAAGTTGGAAACAATTTTAATTTAGATTCTTTTTCAACTTTAGATAATTTTATATCTAATAAAGCATTCATTAAAGGGTCATTATACCATGCAGGTGAAAAATTCTCTTTTTCAATCTTATATTTATTTTCATCTAACTTAGTATAGCAATATTTATCTAACATAATTAATTCATTTTTTGAAAAAAAGTTTTTAATTAATTTATAATTTACTGCAACCATGCTACTATACTATACCTCGTGCCTTTTGTAATAGGTTGAATACTATGTGGATACATAAAATTACTTGGAAAAAATACAATAGATCCCTTTCCTAATTTTAGTCTTTTTATTTCTTTTCGTTTTTGGTCTGTAAAAATTAAATCACCCCCATCATAACTATCATTCAAATTCATGATTATACTTAAATGTCTATTTGCTGCATTACTATACTGATCAATGTGAATTTCATATTTACCTCCTTCGGTATATTTTAGTAAATCTATTTGACTTACCTTATTACTTCTCATGATTGGAAATTTAATTTTATAAAATATATATAGTCTTTCGATTTCTTTTTTTATATAATTCCAATAAACAATATTGGTTGGAGTATTAAAATTTAATTGATAACCTTTTACATTTCTAATATTTTTTTCTAAAACATTAGCACCTTTAGAGTTACCAACAAACATATTAGTTTTGGCTTTTTTATTTATTAAAGGTATTATTTTTTTTATAAATTCAGGATCTATTATATTTTTTATTTCAACAATTGTTTCTGTATGATCCATTATCTAAGCATCATCCATGAGGTTAAAATATATTTTTCTCCAGATAGAGGTGGGTTACCTCTATGAACATATGGAAAACCTGCAGGCCATATTACTATTCTACCTGTTTTAGGTTTTGTTCTTTTTGAAAAATTTAAAAACTCTGTTTCACCGCCTTCATCAACATCATTTAAATAAATAGAAAAAACAAAAGCTCGAGGTTCATTATCAAAACCTTTATTATGTTCTATGTGCCAAATATGGTATCCTTCTTTAGGTAATGTTTTTTGAATTTTTAAATTAGTGTAGAAAAATTTTTCTTGTCCATAAGCATCTTGTGCTCCTGTATTTTTAATATAATGATTCCAAGCTAAATCAAAATTTAATATCATTGGTTTTAAAGATTCCCACCATACGTTAATATTACGTGGTGCAGCAAAAAATTGTTGATCTTGTTTTTGTAAAATAGAAGTATTTTCTGATCCCAATCTATTCACTGTTTCACTGAATTTATTTTGATCTTCATATAATTTAATAGCCTTATTACATTCTTCTTTAGTAATGTAGTTATCATATACTCCAATAAAATTATCTATATTAACTGTTTTTTCTTTCATTTTTCTCCTACTAAATGATTAACAATTGTTTTAGCTGTCCAAGTTATTCTAACTCCTTTATTAGGAGCTAAACCTCTATGTATTTTTTTAGCATCAAAACAAATTAATTTATTTTCTTCAAACAAAACAGAAGCTTCATTTTGAATTTCAAAATTTCCATTACCTGTTACCATATATAAACAAGTAATTTCTCCGTCATCGGTATGCCACGCGCCATTCATATTTACATGTTGAATATTTAAATACGTTCTTAAAAATTTTAATTTTTTATTTATTATTTTTTCTATTTTTAAATGTAAAAAAGAATTTATTAAATCTTCTTGATTTAATTCAGAAATATAAAAATAACTATTTAAATCAGTTTTTGGACTAGTTCTTTGATTAAAATAATGAGGTGTATTATGTAAATATTTAAATTTTAAAAATTCATGTAAATCTTTTTCCAACCAATTTTCTACAATAATCATTTTTCTATTTTAATTTTTTTATTATAATCAAATATTTTATCATCTTGTAATATGTTAAAAATTAAACTGTATCTATTATCTTGTTCTTCATATTTATCAAAACCATGTGATATTAAAGGAGGAAATATATAGTAATTCCCTGGTTCAGGAGTTATTTTTAAATTTAATTCTGGTAAAATTAAATCACAACCCTTGGTTAAATACAGTATACCGTGAAAACAAGGATGTGTATGAAAATTTAATGAATCTCCTTTTTTAATTTCATTACCCCAAGCATTTTGAACAAAATTTTTTTCAAAAAAATGTTTAAAAATTTCTGGGTGACTAAGTTGATTTTTATTTATCACATAATTAAAAAAATCATTAAAACATTTTTTATTTAAAAAATAATTCCAATCAGTCATACCTCCGTTTACATTTGTAAAATTTTCATTTTCTTTTTTTAAGTTATTTTTTATTTCTAAAATAAAATTATGAATCTTATCTGGATATGGATAATAACCAAATATTATATTAACAGTTCTTAAATAAGAAATTGTTAAACTATTTTTAGACTCATCTAATTTATTATTTTTATTTATAAAACTAATCATTTAATAATTCTGCTTTTTCTTTCTGTGTTTCATCTAATGTTTTGTCATTTTTTTCTAGTTTTTTTATTGTAGTTTTATTTGGTTTCCATTCTTCTTTGTTAACTACATCTCCCCCTCTTTCAGGTTTTGTTTGAAATATTACAATATAACTACCATCATAAGCTTTTAATTTTTCTTTCCACCAATCTGGATCTTTAATAGTATAGTGTGCATTTTTACCGTTAGTTAAAATTTGTTTAGCAGGATAACAAGTGATAGTTAAAAATACTTTATTACTATAAGTAAATATATCTTTTAATACTTCATCTACTTTATCTTCTTGAACATGTTCCATTACATCAATACATAAAACCAAATCATATTGACCAGTTGGTTTATTTGAAAATTGTGCAACCCCTGGATCATATGGAGTTATACTTACACCCATTGGTGATCCCGGAACTTTTTTATTATTAAATAAAATAGAATGAAATTTTGCTTTACCACAACCATAATCTAAAATTTGTTTAATATTATTTTCTTTTATCAAATTAAATATTTGATGTTTATATTCTGCCAATGCTTCACCAATCCAATTGTTTTGGTTCACAGCATGAAATTTAGTTGCTTCTATTAATGATTCATAATTCATCTAGTATTTCCTCCATTTTTTCTAAAATAAGTTTTGGTTCTATTTCACAAGAGTCTGGATAATTTGAATGTAAATTAACATTTTTTTCATAACCAAACATTTTCGATAAGGTAGAACCCCATAAACATAATCCTTTTTTATTAAAATGTCTATTAGAACACATATGCATTAAAGAACTATCTATAGATAAAAAAGTTGAACAATATTTTGCATATATCATAAAAGATTCATAAGTTTCATTAGGCATATTTATACATCCTAATATGTTTGGTTGATCGGGATTACGCATATTTAGTATATTTAAAAAAGGATATTTTTTTCTTAAAAAATTTACAACTTCTTGTCCATAAGAATAATCTCTACCTGAATTGAAATCTGCTCCATAAAATTGAACTATTATAAATTTATTTAATTTTAAAATATCTTTTTTTAATTGTTTTTCTAAATTTTCATCAATATACAAATCAGGTTCTTTTTTATAATTTTTAACACCATATAACTCTGCAAAAGAGTCTATTAAATGTTTATCTCCTTTTAAAAAATCAGTGTAATAAGGATCTGCTGAAAAAATTTGATTATATTTTTTGTAATAATATTGTGCATTTTTAGAAAAAAAATAGTTATTATATGGAGTTTGTTTAGCTATTTTTGGATGATTTTGAAATACAGAAGGATAACCACTGCTTATACAAATTTTATTTTTTGCTTTTTCAAAAAGTCCTTCAATAATTGAAGTAAATGCAATTTGTCTACCTAAACCTCCATTTACAAAATATAAATTTGGCTTTATCATATGTAATTTTTCTCTTTATATTCTTTGTAGTGCTTATAACACAATTCACTAAAATTAGTCAATTGCAGAACTTCTTTATAAGTATTGACTTTATAAGCTTCAATACCATCATAACCCATTTCTTTTGCCACCTTAAATCTATAATGACCACAATGTATTTCATTATCCTTAAATACAGCGGGAAATAACAATCCATCTTCTTTCATATATTTACGAACAGTTTCTAAATGCTCCTGATTCCATTCCATTTTATCTTGTAATGAGTCAAAATCTATGTATGATAGACGTTCGGGAAACCAAATTATTCTCGCTTTCATTATATTCATAAGTATTATATAGTAGGTTATATGCTACAAAAACTAAATTTCAAGCCCGGTTTTAACAAGATGGTCACGGATTCCGGAGCCGAGTCTCAATGGGTCGATGGTGATTTTGTTCGATTTAGATATGGACTACCTGAAAAAATAGGTGGCTGGAATCAGCTTACTATTGAAAATTTAACTTTACCAGGTGTTGCCAGAGCACAGCATGCATGGACTTCTTTAGCAGGTGAAAAGTATACTGCAATCGGTACCTCACAAGGTTTGTTTTTATACTATGGTGAAGACTTTTATGACATCACGCCTTTAGATACAGCAATTACTGGAGCTGATTTTGATGCATCAACCGGTTCACCTACAGTCACTGTAAATAAAACTGCTCATGGTTTATCTGATGGACGATATGTAACCTTTTCTAGTGTTACAGTTCCAACTGGATCAGGGTATGCAACAACAGATTTTACAGACAATACATTTGAAGTTTTAAACTCAACTACAAATACTTTTGAAATTACTATGCCATCTAATTCAGCGGGCACAACTTCTGGAACAGGTTCTGCGCAAATAGATCCATATGTAGTCGTTGGTCCAACATTTCAATCTGCAGGTTATGGTTGGGGAACATATTTATTTGGTGAAGAAGCATGGGGCACGGAGCGTTCAACAAGTAACGTGGTCCTGGATCCAGGCTTCTGGAGTTTAGATAACTTTGGTCAAATATTAGTTGCAACAATTCACAATGGTAAAACATTTACTTGGGATGCAGGAGCATCAGGTGCAAGAGCAATTAGAGCAACCATTATGACCGGTGCACCTACTGCATCAAGACTTACACAAGTATCGGATAGAGATAGACACGTATTTCATTTTGGAACAGAAACAACAATTGGTGATCCATCAACACAAGATCCAATGTTTATAAGATTTTCAAATCAAGAAGACTTTAATACTTATGCTCCAACTGCAACAAATACTGCAGGAACATTTAGAGTTGATAAAGGTAATGAAATTGTAGGAGCTGTGTCTGGTAAAGATTATACTTTAGTATTAACGGATAGTTCTGCATATGTTATTCAATTCGTTGGTCCACCATTTACATTTAGTGTTAAACAAGTTGGTACTAACTGTGGATTGATTGGTCAACATGCACTGACGTATTCTAATGGTGTTGTCTTTTGGATGTCAGGTGAAGGTGGATTTTTTATGTATGATGGTACCGTAAAATCAATACCATGTTTAGTTGAAGACTTTGTATTTACAACTACAGGAGACAATTTAGGTTTAAATTATGATGCAGGTCAAATTGTTTATGCAGAACATAATACCTTATATAATGAAGTAAATTGGTTTTATGCAAAATCAGGATCAGAACAAATTGATAGATGTGTTACATTTAACTACGGAGAGAACTGTTGGACAACATCATCTCTAGCTAGAACTAGTTATGCAGATACAGGTGTATTTGATTTACCTTATGCAACTGAATATAATAAAACAGCTGTACCTAATTTTCCAATACAAGGAATTACTGCAAAGTATGGAGCATCAACGTATTATGCTCATGAAACCGGAACCGATCAAATCAATTCATCAGGTACAACTTCTATTGATGCATTTATTCAATCTGGAGACTTTGATATATCCGCAAGAAGAAGTGCTTTAGGAGGCACAACCGGTCTTGCTGATCTTAGAGGCGATGGTGAATTCATTATGTCTATGAATAGATTTATACCTGATTTTAAAGTATTAACTGGTAATTCAAAAGTAACACTACTATTGAATAACTATCCAAGTGATACAGCATCAAGCTCACCACTTGGCCCCTTTACAATTACATCATCTACTGATAAGGTGGATACTCGAGCAAGAGGCAGGCTTCTTGCAATCAAAATTGAAAATGACGCTGTAGGTGAAACTTGGCGTTATGGAACATTAAGAGTAGATATTAAACCGGATGGTAGAAGATAATGGCAATAACTGATTTAATTTATGGATTAACACCTCATCTTCAACAAAATCAAATGATTAAAAGCATGGCAATGCCTAGAATGAATTTATCTAGTGAAGATTATAATGTTATTTCATCTATGAATGCAGCAAATAATATGAATGCGGGAATCACATCTTTATTTGGACCTGCAGCTTTGTATACATTGGGAGACACTATATCTAATCCAAATCAAAATTTTATGGAAGGTTTAAGTGATTTTGGAAGATACATGAAAGGAGTTCAAATTGTAGACAATCCAGGATTAGCAAGAAAACTTATGGGTAATGCTTATGTAAATGATATGCAATCAAAATATGATAGAGCTATGAATGAAATAGGACTTTTTACTCCATCTAGAACACCAATGATGGATATAGCAAATCAGGATTTAGATCCTGTTTTAGAACAATTCTATAGTTCACCTAAAATTAATAAACCTGCATCAGTATTTTCACAACAACCTTTTAATGATTACTATGGTCCAAATAATATAGATACTTCTTTTGGTGTAGCTAATGAAGAGGACGAAGAAGAAGATGTAGAAGGTGCTACTAAAAAAGGAGGACTTGCGGATTTATTTAGAGCAGCAATTGGTTTTGCAGTACCGGGTGCAAGTCTATTTATGGGTGCGGGTAGAGGAGCATTAGAAGGTATACAATCTTTAAATCAAAGATTACGTAATACAACTTTTGGAAGATCAGAAACTTTAGCAGATTATTTTCAGGCAAGAAGAGATCAGAAAGCTAGAAAAGAAGCTGCAAGAAGAGGCGCATTAAAACAAAAACAAATAATAGCCAGTCAACAAGTAGATACTGGTGATATAGGAGGAGGTGGAGCAGGAAGTAGTTTTGATGCTCCATCAGGAGGCACATTTGGAAGCTCAGTAAATGACGCTGGCAGCTTCAGTGATTATTCATAATGGCTAGAATAACTTCATACATACCAGAACCAAAAGAAGAATACGATGTTGAAAACCAAAGACAAATTCTTCGTGCAGTTGATACTATTAAAACTGAATTAAATTTTTCATACCAAGAAGATTTACGAAAAGAACTAGAAAGATTTACTTGGTTTAATTCAAGGTTTGGTTGTTAATGAGTTGCAATAATGTTAATTCTGAAGATTTTCAACTAGGTGTTGCTAGTGGAGATTTATCTCCTAGTTACAAACAAGTTTACAAGTTTGGTCAAAACGCAGATGTTGGAAATAGCCTTGAAACAATTTGGCTTGAAGGAGGTCTGTATGCCTATCCTCCTAGTGCAACAACCATGACGGTATCTAGTTCTGATGCAAATGATACTTCTGCTGGAACAGGTGCAAGAACAATTCAAATTTCTGGATTAGATGGAGATTATAATGAAATATCTGAAACTATAATATTAAATGGTCAAACAGCTGTTACCACTACTAATTCATTTCTACGGGTAAACAGAGCAATAGTTTTAACCGCAGGAAGTGGTGGAGTAAATGCAGGAATTATATATGTGGGAACAGGAACAGTAACAGCAGGAGTTCCTGTAAATAAATATACTACAATCAATGGAGATGGAACTAATCAAACACTTCAATCATTTTGGACAGTACCTGCTGGTTATACTGCTTATATTTATCAAACAAATATTTCAACAGGAACAGCATCAAACACTCCTGCTGTATTAAAAACTTTATTAGTTGTAAGACCTTATGGTGGAGTATTTAATACAAAAGAAATAATTACAATAAGTAACGGAAATCATTTACAGGACTATAGTTTTCCTCTTAAAATAATGGAGAAAAGCGATATTGAATTTAGAGCAGAATCCAGTTCAGGAGCTGTAAGTTTTAATGTTTCTGCATCTTTAAACATAATGTACAAACAGAACTAATGGCAAACTTTTATAAAAACGCATTCTATGATCCTAGCACTACAAATGCTACGACTGTATATACTTGTCCAAGTAATGCTAATGCGATTATACAAAATGTACAAATGACTAATGAATCTGGATCTAAAACATTCAGAGTTCATATCACAGATAATTCCGCATCTACTAGTTACCAAGTAGTGTATGCATCGGTTACTGGGCCTACAATATGTAATGTAGCAAAAGGACCATTGATACTAGAAGAAAGCGACTCGATTGCTCTTGAATCTTCTACAACATCTGCTATAAGTGCAACACTATCAATACTTGAAATTAGTAGAGAGGATCAGAATGGATAAAGAAATACCAAAAATAGAGTGTACAACTATAACAACCTATAGAAATACTAAGACAGGAGAAGTATCAAAAGATAAAATAGAAGGACCTGACATTGTAGAAGATGTCACCGTGCAAGTTACCAATAAAGGTCTACAAGTATTTCAGAAAGTGATGAATCAAAAAAATGACAAACCAAAATCCTAGAGGCGGAACAGAGCTTCAATTTGAATATTTAAGAAAACACGTTGATCCACAGTTATTGAATCAATTTCAAATCTGTACATCCGTACCGGAATCTATTCCATTATCTTTAACAAAGATAAATGTACTGTGGCAAAAAAATTCATATGATCAACCGAATCTGGCTCCATGGTTCAAAGATAAATCTAATCACGATAAGTATGATTGGTATGTATTTAATTCTAATTGGAACTTTGAAAAATTTAGAATGATGTTTGATATACCATTAAATAAATCTTTAGTTATAAAAAATGGTGTGGGAGATATAGAACCTATTTCAACAACTTATAAAAAAGGTGATCCAATAAAAATTATACATCACTGTACACCATGGAGAGGACTATCTGTGTTGTTAGGTGCAATGCAATTAGTAAAGAATCCATTAATTACTTTAGATGTTTATTCTTCAACAGAAGTTTATGGTAAAAGATTCCATGATCAAACTGATGATCAATATAAAGAACTATATGAACAAGCAAGACAACTACCTAATGTAAATTATATTGGATATAAACCAAACGAATATATTAAAGAACATTTAAAAGATTATAGATTATTTGTATATCCAAGTATTTGGGAAGAAACATTTTGTATATCATTATTAGAAGCAATGGCTGCAGGTTTATATTGTGTAACTACAAACTTTGGTGCTTTGTTTGAAACAGGTGCAGAGTTTCCAATGTATATTCCATATTCAAATGATTATCATAGT